>Ga0256827_10000264_pt1 | contig 31405 bp, 17 predicted proteins | sample CV84metaG_FD_185977 | JGI IMG/M metagenome (GOLD analysis project Ga0256827, IMG submission 185977) | Hydrothermal vent microbial communities from East Pacific Rise, Pacific Ocean - CV84 | ecosystem: Environmental > Aquatic > Marine > Hydrothermal vents | place: Pacific Ocean: East Pacific Rise...
GCCGATTACCATCGAGATGCCTCAACTTAACATACAGGACAATCGAAGCACCGACCCCCAACGGAATCAGCCGATAGATCCCTTCAAGACCCCACATGGAAACTGCAGAAATAACCAGCAGCGGCCCAAGGGTCCGGGCAAGTTCACCACCGACCATAAAAAAGCTCATCCCTAAACCAACTTTATTTCCGGATGCCTCCTTTACCAGGACTGGCGATGGAACATGAAACAGTGCTGCAGAGATGCCGGAGACAAATAATAGAATAAACAACATCGCAAATGAATTTGCCAAACCCACTAAGCCCATACTGATCGCAGTGATGGCCGGGGTTAGAATAACGAAGTATTTGATCCCAGTTTTTTCTGCCAGGATCCCGAGAAACGGGTTAAACAGGGCAGGAATCCGGCGGATAATATCGAGAGCGGCAGTCATTGACAGCGACATCCCCAACTTATCAATCAACAGTGGTAACAACGGGGCTAAAAATGCGGAGAAAGTATCGTGGGCAAGGTGGGCGAGGGATAAAACCATCACCTCTGATTTTTTAAATTCGTTATTTGGTTTCACTGCCGTTCCATTTTTGAGTTGATGCCATTTTCGTCATCTGAACAGTTAACATTTAAATGGAGATTTCCCACATCGGTCTATTTCTACGCGGGGAGCATAGCATAAAACAATAAGATTTCCTGACCAATCATCCCAAACAGGACAAAAACCGATTGCCCTTGTCTTTGGGGTAGCAAATCAGCTATTTTTACCGGTAGGTTTTCTCACCAGTTAAAAATATTCCGGGGCAACTATTCAATAGAGAGATTTCTTAAAATGAAGTTGGTTATCGGTAATAAAAATTACTCCTCATGGTCACTCCGCCCCTGGCTGCTACTCTCAGCCTTCAAGATTAGCTTTACTGAGATTCAGGAGTCTTTAACGGAGGCAGGGATCAAGGACCGGTTTGAACAGTACTCCCCTTCCGGAAAAGTTCCGGTCCTCATTGATGAAGATCTCACCATCTGGGATTCACTGGCAATTTGTGAATATATCTCAGAAAAATATCTGGACGGAAAAGGGTGGCCGGAAGATCTCAATAGTCGGGCAGAAGCGAGAGCTGTCTGTGCCGAAATGCACTCCAGCTTTAGTGCGCTGAGAAATGAGCTGCCGATGAATTGTCGGGCCAGTCGCAAGCTTGAATTATCCAGTGCGGCAAAGGCTGATATTGCTCAGATAGATTCGATCTGGTCACATTATACAGCAAAGAATTCCTCAATTGGTCCATGGTTATTCGGTCAATTTTCCATAGCTGATTGTTTTTTTGCTCCGGTGGCCTTCCGCTTTTCAACCTACGGAATCTCTCTGTCGGAGCCGGCCCAAAGTTATTCCTCACGCCTGCTCAAACACGAGAGTGTTGTTGTCTGGGAAAAAGCCGCCCGAGATGAAGTTGAAATTATCCCCCGGGATGAAGCCGGGACAGAGTAATCAGACCATCGACAAATTGTTAATTTTCTACAGGGAGTAGACCTAAATGTCCGACAATCAAACTGAATCAATCCAGATTCTCCCATTTGGTGGACTGGGGGAGATCGGCATGAATATGCTGGCGATTGAATATGAGGGTAAGATCCTACTGATCGATTGTGGCTTGATGTTTCCTGAATCTTACATGTTCGGTATCGATCTGGTTCTCCCCGACATCAAAGTCCTTGAAGAGCGAAATGAAGATATTGTCGGGCTGGTTTTAACCCACGGCCACGAAGATCATATCGGGGCGATTCCATTTCTCTGGCACCAACTCGGGGAACCAGCTATCTATGCAACCCGTCTTACTCTGGGATTATTGCGGAATAAGTTGAGAGAGTTTGAGCTGGATCGCCAGGTTGAATTGGTAGAGATCCAACCCCGGGAAAAGATTGATCTATTCCCCTTTGAAGTGGAACCCTACCGGGCTGCCCATTCGATTGTTGATGGGGTGGGTCTGGCAATTAAAACCCCCACCGGAACCATCATCCACACCGGTGATTTCAAAATCGATCAGACCCCGGTCGATGGGGAAACGACTGACCTGGCCCGGTTGGCAGAGCTGGGTGAAGAGGGAGTGTTGCTACTGCTGGCCGATTCGACCAATGTCGAGAACGAGGGGTACACACTGTCGGAACGGAGTGTCGGAAAAGTCCTCGATGAAATGATTCCGCAATGTCAACAGCGGGTGATTGTCGCAACATTCTCATCCAATATTCACCGGATCCAGCAGATTGCCGATGCGGCAAAAATTGCCGGACGAAAGATTCTGATCAATGGTCGCAGCATGATCAGCAATGTTGATATTGCCCGGCAGTTGGGCTATCTCACCATTGCCGAAGAACAATTTACCGATCTACGGGAAATGCGCGATCTGCCTCCGGAGCAGGTTTTGATTATCACCACCGGCAGTCAGGGTGAACCGTTGAGCGCTCTGATGCGGATTGCTCTGGGAGATCATAAACAGATTGAATTGGCAGTGGGTGATACCGTTATCCTGTCATCAAAATTTATCCCCGGCAATGAAAAAGCAATCAGCGACCTGATCAACAACCTTTACCGTCGTGGGGCCGAAGTCTATTACGAAAAAACCAGTGAAATTCATGTCTCCGGACATGCCAGTCGTGAAGAATTGAAGCTGGTTCACAATCTGGTCAAACCACAATACTTTGTCCCGATTCATGGTGAATATCGCCATCTGGTCAAACATAAACAACTGGCGATTGAAATGGGGTTGCCGGAAGAGAACACCCTGGTTCTGGAAAACGGTCAAACCCTCATTGTTGACAGTCAAGAACTCAGGCGAGGAGAGAGCTTTGAAACCGGCCGGGTATTAGTTGATGGGAAAGGGGTTGGTGATGTCGGCAAAATGGAGTTGCGGGATCGACGCCACCTGGCCAATCACGGGCTGGTGATCCTGATGCTGGCTATCAACCAGTCAACGGGAGAGATTGTCCAGGGACCGGAGATCTTCAGCAAAGGATTTGTCCCCGAAGATAACCAAGAGAGCAATCTGCTGTTGGAGGAGGCTAAACAGGCAGTCTGCGATCTGCTGCAGGAGCACAGTCAGGAGATGCTTAGCGACTGGGAGGAACTTCGGGTTGAAGTCCGGAAAACCTTGCGCCGCTGTTTCAACAGGCAAATTGCCAGACGCCCGTTAATTCTCCCCCTGATTTTGCAATTATGATAAGTTTTTAGCTGGCACATGACCACGATAATCGGCTATTCTCCCCTGATTAGTGATTCCCGATACACTTGCAACCCATTGAAAAGTCCCTATTTATGAAGAAAGAAATCCCAAAAGTTCCCACCGAAAACTGGATGCGTAAAGAGATTCTCGGGCTGGTCTGGCTGGCTCTGGGAATTTTTCTGCTGATCTGTCTCGGTAGTTATAGTAATGATGACCCTTCGTTCAACAACAATCTCAACCCTGAACAGATTAACAATCTGGTCGGCCTCTTTGGTGCATACCTGGCAGATCTGCTATATCAGACCTTTGGCCTGACCGCCCTGTTCTGGCCCCTCGGTTGTTTTCATCTGGCCTGGCGCTGGCTGAAGTTTCGCGAAGTCCATTTCCGCTATCTCCGACTGGTCGCATTTTTGATCCTGCAGATCACCACCGGGGGATTACTGGCACTCAATTTTACCACCGTTCCACTGTTTGGCAGTCAGATTAATGAGGCTGGCGGAGCCATCGGGCGGATTCTCGAGCAGCTCCTCACCCGCTACCTCAACATCGGTGGTGCCGCTATTGTCCTGATCGTCTTTTTCCTCGTCTCATTGATCCTCTCGACCCGCTTTTCGCTGGTGCTGTTTTTTGACGGGATGATGGAACGGTGGGGACGCCGGATGGAACAACGTCGTGAAAGTCGCAATGCCCGAAAAGAACTCAACAAAAAAGAGCAACAAATTGTCGAGGTGCGGACTCCGACCATCATTCAACCGGAGCCGAAAAAGCTGATCACCCCCCCAAAACCAAAACAAAAAAAATCAAAAAAAGCGGCGGAAGAAGATCAGGAGGCATTCTCCTTTCTTCAACCTTCCGGTCTTTATCATATGCCGGCGACATCCCTACTGGATCATGATGGTGGTGAGCCGAAACCGATTGATCGCGACAGCTTAACCATGGCGGCAAAAATGTTGGAGAAGAAACTCCTCGATTTTGGTGTGGAGGGAGATGTTGTTGAGGTTAAACCTGGTCCGGTTGTCACCATGTATGAGTTTGCCCCGGCGCCCGGAGTCAAGGTCAATAAAATTTCCAATCTTCAGGATGATCTGGCGATGGCGATGCAGGCGGTTTCGATTCGGATTGTTGCACCGATTCCCGGCCGTGGAGTGGTGGGGATTGAAATCCCGAACCGGGATCGTGAAATCGTCTACCTGAAGGAGATTATCGACTCCCCACCCTTCCGGGCCACTAAAGGGAAGCTCCCCATGGCGCTGGGTAAAGATATCTTTGGCCAGGTGGTTGTTTCTGATCTCGCCAAAATGCCCCACCTGCTGGTCGCGGGTTCCACCGGAAGTGGTAAGTCAGTCTCCATCAATACAATTATCCTTTCGCTGCTCTACCGCGCCACCCCTGATGATGTCAGACTCATCATGATTGACCCGAAGATGTTGGAGCTCTCAATTTACGAGGGGATTCCCCACCTGTTGTTGCCGGTTGTGACCAACCCGAAGAAGGCTTCTCTGGCTCTTGCCTGGGCGGTTAGGGAGATGGAACGGCGCTATCAACTAATGGCAGACAAAGGGGTCCGAAATGTTGATGGCTACAATCGTAAATTAGCCAAAGAGACCAAGGATGCCGAAAACCTCCCTCCTGAGCCAGAACCACCAGAAGATTTTCTGGATGAGGAGATAGAGCCACCAATCTTTGTTGAGACAGAGGAGGAACTTGAGCACGGACATCTCCCCTATATTGTCGTTATTGTTGATGAGCTGGCCGACCTGATGATGGTTGCCGGCCGTGAGGTCGAAGAATCCATTGCCCGGTTGGCGCAGATGGCCCGGGCGGCCGGTATCCATTTGATTCTGGCAACCCAGCGCCCCAGCGTGGATGTTATTACCGGGCTGATCAAGGCCAACTTTCCAACCCGAATCTCCTTTAAAGTTTTTTCCCGGACGGACTCACGAACCATTCTTGATTCGATGGGTGCTGAAACACTTCTTGGTATGGGTGACATGTTATTTCTCCCGCCGGGAGTCGGATACCTGCAACGGGTTCATGGTGCATTTGTTTCAGAACTGGAAGTTCAGCGGGTCGTTGATTTCCTCTCCAAACAGGGGGAACCAAGCTACGATAAATCGATCCTGCAAGCTCCCACTACCACTGAAGCTGATGGTTCAGAAGAGGAGTACGATGCCCTCTGGGATGACGCGGTCAAGATTGTCACCGACAGTCGTCAAGCTTCTATCTCCATGGTCCAGCGTCGCTTAAGAGTTGGCTATAACCGGGCTGCCCGGATGATTGACCGGATGGAACTAGAAGGGATTGTCGGCCCTTCCGATGGTAGTGGCAAACCGCGGGAGGTTCTTGCCCAGAAAATTGAGTAACTACAGTCTCCCCGGCAATCCGACCGGGGCGCTACTCTCTGCCGTAGTGAAGATTGGATGGCGGCCAATAACATTTTCATTGAAAATTGAAAATAATTTTGACCGGCTCTGAATTTTTTGATATTAAAACACATTCCTGAGATATTTTTATTACCCGTTAACAACCAACAACCGATAGATTGGGTTGGTTCCCCCTGTTTGAAAGAAGAGGATTGTTATGGCACTGGTCGTACAAAAATATGGTGGCACCTCAGTGGGATCTGTGGAGCGAATCCGCAATGTTGCCCGCCGGGTTGCTGAAACCTATGACGCAGATAATGATGTTATTGTCATCGTCTCGGCAATGGCAGGTGAGACCAATCGCCTGGTTGCTCTCGCGGCGGAAATTTCTGAGACCCCAAGTGATCGCGAATATGACGTTCTGGTTTCAACGGGAGAACAGGTCACAATTGCTCTATTAGCGATGTGCTTGCAATCAATGGGCTATAATGCCAAAAGCTACCTGGGTTCACAGATTCCCATGTTGACCGATAAAGCACATGCCAAAGCCCGAATTCAGAGCATTGCGGATAAAAATATTCGTAACGATCTGAACAAGGGAACTATTATTATTGTAGCCGGTTTTCAGGGGACAGATGGTGAAGGAAACATCACCACCCTTGGGCGTGGCGGCTCAGACACTTCGGCAGTAGCCGTAGCCGCAGCGATGAAAGCAGACGTCTGCGAAATCTACACTGATGTCGATGGCGTCTACACGACCGATCCGAGGATGGTCGCAGAAGCGCGTAAAATCGAAAAAATATCCTACGATGAAATGCTGGAAATGGCATCTCTCGGAGCAAAAGTTTTGCAAATTCGCAGTGTTGAATTTGCCAAGAAATATAATGTTGTTATTCACGTACGTTCCAGTTTCCACGACAAACCGGGGACTCTGGTAATGAAGGAGGATCAGGATATGGAAACAGTACTGGTTTCAGGTGTCGCTTACAATAAAGATGAGGCAAAAATTAGCATCGTTGGCGTTCCCGACCAACCGGGTATTTCAGCACAGATATTTACCCCGTTGAGCGATAGCGGGATCACTGTCGATATGATTATCCAGAACATTTCTCATGAAGGGGCAACAGATATGACGTTCACTGTCCCTAAGGGGGATTATAAGAAAGCTGTCGCCATCATTGATGGGGTTTCCAAAAAAATCGGTGCCCGGGCAGTGATGTCCGATATGGATATTTCAAAAGTCTCGATTATCGGGGTTGGGATGCGCTCGCATGCGGGGGTTGCCAGCACCATGTTTGAGGCATTATCTGCTGAGGGGATCAATATTCAGATGATCTCAACCAGTGAGATCAAAGTCTCCTGCGTCATTGACGCAAAATATACCGAGTTGGCAGTGCGGGTACTACATAATGCTTTCGGTCTGGATCTTCCTGAGATTGAGGAGACTATTTAAAAAAACGATCGACCGATTTTTTTCTCAGCACCCCCGGAATTATCCAGGGGTGCTGTTTTTGTTTAAATCAGCAGGTCATTATTTTTGCAGAAGAATGCGTAACATCCGGCGCAACGGCTCTGCCGCCCCCCAGAGAAGCTGATCACCACAGGTAAAAACCGAGAGATATTCCGGTCCCATGTGCATTTTTCGAACCCGACCAACCGGGATTTCCAGGGTTCCGGAAACCGCTGCCGGAGTCAATTTTTCCAGGGTATCGGCTTTGTTGTTTGGCACCAATTGAACCCATGGATTACTATTGCTGATCAATCCCTCGATCTCTTCAATGGGCAGATTCTGGTTCAGTTTAATAGTTAACGCCTGACTGTGGCAACGCATCGAACCAATCCGGACACAAATACCATCGATGGGGGTCTGAACCTGATTGCCGAGAATTTTATTGGTCTCTGCAATCCCCTTCCACTCCTCACGACTCTGTCCATCTGCCACTTCACGATCAATCCAGGGGAGGACACTTCCGGCCAGCGGAAAGCCGAATTCTGCGGTAGGAAATTCATCACTACGCAACATGGCTGTTACCTTGCGATCAATTTCCAGAATTGCCGACCCAGGACTTTGTAGCTCTTCAGCAACGCAATTTTGCAGCGTCCCCATCTGATTCAATAACTCACGCATATTCGGGGCACCGGCACCGGAAGCAGCCTGATAAGTCATGGAGCTGACCCATTCTACCAGCCCGGCATTAAACAGCCCACCAATCGCCATCAACATCAGACTAACGGTACAGTTTCCACCGATAAAATCTTTGCAGCCATCGGTTAAAGCCGTATCGATAACATCCTGATTGATTGGGTCAAGAATGATGATCGCGTCATCATCCATCCGCAGGGAAGATGCCGCATCAATCCAGTAACCCTCCCAACCACCGGCCCGCAATTGTGGATGAACCGAGGTGGTGTAATCCCCACCCTGACAGGTGATAATAACATCCTGCTCGGCAAGTTTGATTATATCATTTGCATCTTCCAGCACCCCTGGCCCCTGACCAAAATCGGGGGCGGGCTGACCCGCTTGAGATGTGGAAAAAAATACCGGGGTTATTTCAGCAAAATCATTTTCTTCGACCATCCGGTGCATCAGCACAGACCCAACCATGCCACGCCAGCCGACCAATCCAACTTTCATAATATTCTCCATGTTGACGGGTAGATAAAAACTACTTATGCTTTACTTGGTGAGATAGAGGATATCTGACCAGAATGAACTAAAAAGAATAACAGCTATCGTCAAGAAGTGGTAGTATTTTCTGCGCTAATTGTAACTCTGCCGAGGTGTCTATGTCCAAATATGAAGATCTGTTGCCGCTGGGAAAACCGACTGCCTACAAAACTGAGTATGACCCGAAACTGCTTTGCCCGTTTCCCCGACAGATCAAACGGGATACCATCGGCATTACCGACACCCTCCCGTTTGGTGGTTATGATATCTGGAATGCCTTTGAACTCTCCTGGCTTAACGCCAAAGGGAAACCGATTGTGGCGATGGGAGAATTTCATCTCCCCTGCGAATCTCCCCATTTAATTGAATCAAAATCGTTCAAACTCTATCTCAACTCATTTAATCAGACCCGGTTTGCAGATTTTTCAGCCGTAAAGGAGCAGATGACTGTCGATTTGTCTACTGCTGCCGGAGCAACGGTTCTGGTTCACCTGCTGGTGAGTGACCAATTTGGCACCGAACAACTGCAGAATTTCCCCGGACAATGTATCGATCACCTCGATATTGAAATTGATCAGTATTCATTCGACCCAGCATTACTGGAAAACGCAACTGATCCGCAACAGCAGGTGACAGAAGAACTCCACAGCCATCTATTGAAAAGTAATTGCCTGGTCACCAATCAACCCGATTGGGGAAGTGTCCTGATCCGCTACCAAGGGAGCAAAATTAATCCCGAAGCGCTGCTGCGCTACCTGATCTCTTTCCGCCAGCACAATGAATTTCATGAACAATGTGTCGAACGGATTTTTGTTGATCTGATCCGTTATTGTCAGCCGGAAAAACTCACCGTCTACGCCCGCTACACCCGCCGGGGCGGGCTGGATATCAACCCGTTTCGTTCCAATTATCAACTCCAGATTGAAAACATCCGGTTAGCACGACAGTAGCTTTTGGGGGACACTTCTGACGTGTCCCCCAAGCTTGACCCAACCAAGCAATTAACTACTATTCAAGTCACCATTATCTATGATATATTTTATCTTTCATTTTGATGAACATGACACTGCTCTTCTGAGCCAGCACTAAAAGAATCCTTCACTATCGGGTTCTGATACTTTCTCCCAAAAGGATCACATCAATGCTTAAAAAAATATCAGTTATTTTCCTCTGGAGTATTTTCACTATGACTTTTGCGACTCAGGCCACCGCAAAAACACCGGTACCTGCAAAAGAGACGACTCAGAAGACGGCACAGAAAGAGGGTCGGTGTGGCGACAATATTATTATTGGTGAACTGGAAAAGGTACGGATATTACCTGCTAATGTTATCTACGATTCCAGAATTGATACGGGGGCAACTACGACATCAATCCATGCGGCGAATATGGAAATATTTGAGCGGAATGGAAAAAAATGGGTCAAGTTTGACCTGCAGGGAGAAAATAAGACTGAGACAGTTGAAATGAAAATCAAGGAGTTTAAGAATATCAAGCGACATGGTGCCCCCGATCAAAGAAGGGCGGTCGTCACCCTTCATCTGGTTTTGGGACATATCAGTCATGAAGTTGATGTCACGTTAAATGACAGAAGCAAATTTACCTACCCCGGGCTGATTGGCCGTAACTTTCTGAAATATGACATGATTGTTGATGTGAATAAAAAATACACTATTAACCCGGCTAAAAAATAAAGGTTTCCGATTATGTCCTCTAAACTTCAAATTGGTATTTTTGTCGTCATTCTGGTTGCCATTGGTCTGGGTCTGACAGTTTATAAAGCAGCCTATCTCGGGTTCCCCCTGACTCCGGGGGAAAAACAAAAAATCTGGTCCGTTGAAGCAACCATGGATTTTGTTGCCGATGGCGACCAACCGGTTAAGGTTTCTCTGGCACTGCCCGATATCCAGGACAACTACGCAATGATTGAGGAGAGTTCAGCATCGCCAGATTATGGTGCATCTCAGGCAATAATTGACAATACCCGTTGGGTCGTGTGGGCAAAGAGAAAGGCGTCAGGATCACAGAAACTCTATTACAAACTAAAATTCTATTACGATAGTAAAATTAAATCTGACTACAATATTCATGAGAAACCCGACAGAGAGATTGAACCCTACAACTTTACCGGTTCAAGTAAGTTAGCGGCAGAATCTCTTCTGACCCTGGTTAAGGATAGATCCGCGGATAATATTTCTTTCACCAGCGGTCTGATTACGCTGTTCAACAGTGATGAGCCTTTCCAGAATGTGAAAATGTTGCTTGGGGACAAGCCCAGCGAAAAAGCTAAACTATTGCTGACCACCAGAATGCTCTCCATAGAGAAAATACCTTTTCAGGTCATCAGAGGGTTGTATCTGGAAGATGGGAAGAGAAAACAGAACCTCACCTCATTACTTGAAGTCTATGATGGTGAAAAATGGGTATTGTTTGACGTCAAAACCGGCAGGATAGATATGCCCGACAATTTTGTTATCTGGCAACGGGGGGGAGATTACCTCTTTGAAGTCAGAGGTGGGCACGATTCAAAAATCAAATTTTCGGTGATTGAGAATTATGTCCCAGCAAAACAGATTGCGGTTCTGGATCAAGATGCAACGCTGCTTAACTTTTCATTATACATCTTGCCGAGTTCAGAACAGAATGCCTTTAAATCTCTGTTATTAATTCCCATTGGTGCTCTGGTTGTCGTGTTTATGCGGATTCTGGTCGGGCTCAAAACATCCGGTACCTTCATGCCAATCCTGATTGCTATTGCCTTTACTCAGACAAAACTACTCACCGGATTGATCATGTTTATTGTCGTTGTCGCTATCGGCCTGGTGATCCGATCGTATCTCTCCCGACTGAACCTGTTGCTGGTAGCCCGAATATCGGCGGTAATAATCGTGGTTATCGGGATCATGTCAACAATCACCATATTATCCTACAAGCTTGGATTATATAATGTCCTCAGCATCACCTTTTTTCCGATGATTATTCTGTCGTGGACCATTGAGAGAATGTCAATTCTGTGGGAAGAAGAAGGGGCAAAAGAAGTTCTGTTGCAAGGGGGAGGAAGTCTGATCGTTGCCGTTCTTGCTTACCTGGCAATGACAAATACCCTGATTCAGCATATTACTTTTAATTTCCCGGAACTCTATTTTGTCGTTCTGGCTCTCATTATCGCTCTCGGTAAATATACCGGTTACCGCTTGTTAGAACTCAGACGGTTCAAATCTTTTGCAGAGGAAGATTGATGTTTAAAATTGCCAGAAAATTATCCGCAAAAGGGATTATTGGAATGAACCAGCGGAACATTGGTTATATCGGTAAATATAACTCAAGAAAGCTTTATCCACTGGTTGACGACAAGCTGAAAACAAAAATAATCGCTGAAGATGCAGGGATTACTGTACCAAAGCTTCTCGGGACGATTGTTTATCAATTTCAAAATAATGAAAAATATCTGAAAAAAATTATTGCTGATCTCAACGGCTTCGTGATCAAACCCTCCAAGGGGAGTGGTGGTAAGGGGATACTGGTCATCACCCGGAGAGAGGGGGATATTTTTTTCCGCCCAAGTGGTCAACCCGCCAGCATGCAGGATGTTATCCGGCATATCTCCAATACATTGAGCGGCCTCTATTCCCTCGGGGGAAAACCGGACGTTGCCATGGTTGAAGCACTGGTTGAGTTTGACCCGGTCTTTGACCGCTACAGTTTTGAAGGGGTTCCCGATATCAGAATGATTGTCTTCAGAGGATTTCCGGTGATGGGGATGTTGAGATGTTCCACCAGGGCCTCCGATGGGAAAGCCAATCTCCACCAGGGAGCTGTTGGTGTCGGTCTGGATATTGGCACAGGAACAGCTTTGAATGCCGTCCAGTTTGATCAACCAATAGAGTCTCACCCCGATACGAAATATAACTTCAAGGAGTTGGCAGTCCCACACTGGGATAAGCTACTACCACTATCAGCGAGTTGCTATGACATTACCAATCTGGGATATCTTGGCGTTGATATTGTCCTTGATAAAAAAATTGGTCCGATGATTCTGGAACTGAATGCACGGCCCGGACTGGCTATCCAAATTGCCAACAACTGTGGGTTGCTACCCCGACTAAAAAAAATTGAGGCTTTATCAGATCATAAACTTTCCGTTGAACAGAGAATCGAGTATTCAACCCGGGAATTCAGCGCAGACTGATTGATCAACCGTCCGAGTCATAACTCCCCACAAGTTCAATCTGAAATCATCACCATCTCGGACACAAAATTGAACAAACAAAGCAGCTCATCATGCCCAATCAGGGTCTCCCCAGGTTTTTTCCAATAGCTCTGAGCCATTCGATCAAGGTTAAAATGTTATCTCCCTGCCTAGCTGCAATATTTTTCGCCAACTTTCAACTTCGGATAGCTGTTTTAAACTGGAAACCCTTGCCACCGTCGTTTGAATCAGTTAGTTTCGAGCAGCTATTTATTTGTGTGAAACAATCTATCCATAAAAGGGTCAAGCAGTGAGAAAAGAACTGAAAAAATTTATTATCTACGTGATTTGTGTTTTTGTTATCGGCTTTTCAGCCTATTTCGGTTATGGCTATTACCAGTCATCCAAGTATGACGGTACCGTCGTCCCCTATATCCAAAGGGTTTTACCCGAGCTATCAAAGTGGGATCCGGAGGTAGTTAAGCAGTATCTGGCTCCGGAAATCTCAAAAACTATTCAGGATGAAAACTTACAAAGAATTATGGCCGCACTATCCCAGATCGGAGAGCTCCAGAGTATCGACACCATAAAATTTAAAAAGAAAGCTACAGGTAAAGCAGGTGATCTGGTGCAGGAACCGGTCATCACCTACACTGTGCATGCACGATATTCAACCGGAGAGGCCATAGTGACACTCAGCCTTCTCGATAAAGGCGGGGTTTACGAAGTCTACCATTTCAACTTTGAGTCGGCGGCACTATTCAAACAACAATAACCGGCAGAAGAACAACAACTTAAGGGAAGAGACACACTATGGCTAAGCAAGTCCCCTTGCTTAACCACTTTTACTAAAAATCCGGACTATTCAGTCAGTGGGATAACAAAGACCGGACGAGTCGATTTCTTCAGGACTTTTTCAGCAACGCTCCCCAGAAATACATACTCCAGAGCCCCTTTCCCGTGGGTTCCCATAACGATCAGGTCAACATTCAAACGATCAGCTGTCTCCAGAATTTCGACCACCGGATGACCGATAGCAACTTCGGTGCCGGCAAACCGGGCTAAATCTTCAGGGAAGTCAGCCAGCTCCCTTTTCGCAAAGTCGTCTAACTCCTGCTTCATTGCGGTTCTGGCTTTCTCCATATTATTCCTCTCAAGCTCTTCTAATTGATTCTCTCCCAGAACGGAGGAGATATAACCGCGCATAGAGGAATCAACCTGAGGAAGAACGTGGAGCAGGTAAATTTTTGCATCATTACGTCGAGCAAGCATGACCGCGTGTTTAAACGCAAATTCTGAATTGGGAGTCAAGTCGGTAGTGACAAGGATTTTGTCGTAAAATGGCAGCATGAGTAGCACCTCTATTTGAAAAATGGTTGATGGCTCTAGTTATGATTATAACGTAAACTATACCTGAATGCATTTACTTATCGATGATGACATTCTACGATAGTATTTTTCTGTAGGTAAAAATACCAGAGGGCGATAACGATGAGACAAAAGTACAAGCAGATCAGCAGTATCGGGGTTCCGGAACTGCTACAACAGGGTGCCGTAATTGTTGATATCCGTCGCCCTGAAGAGTGGCAGTTGACCGGAACGGTTGCTGACAGCATTCTGTTAACTTTTTTTTATGCGGAAGGAAACAGTGACCCTGCTGGATGGTTACAGCAACTCAACCGACAAGTTCCGGCAGATGTCCCATTGGTTCTGCTCTGACGGACCGGACGGCGGACCAGTCTGGTCTGCGAATATCTGGTTGAAGTCACCTCTCGAAAAGATATTTATAATGTCTCTGATGGTATCTTTGGCTGGTTAGCAGCAGATCTACCGGTTGTCGGTGGCATTTACCCATAAGGCTCCTCTACTTTCGTTATGATTGATGTCCTACTCCTCCAGCCTCCGGTACTTATCCCTTCAGAACCACCACTCTCTCTGGCAATCCTTGCTGCAGCATTAAAACCGGAAAAGGTAACCGTTGCTGCTATCGATGCCAATCTCGATGCCTATCTCTACCTGCTGAATCACAATCGGCTGACTGAACTTGCCGGAGAAAACCCAAAAACCGCCGTCAGTCGGGCGTTAAAACATTGCCAACAATCTCTCACTCTGCTGAGATCGTCCGAAGGAATTAGCTCTTTCCCCCGCTACAGTACCGCAGTCCGTTACTTGAATCTGCTACTGAGCCTCTGGGGGGATAGTGAAGATGAGCGATTGACACTTGGTGACTATCAACATAAAGGTTACTCGGTTTTCAATCCGGATGACCTGACCCGCTTCGGCAATGGAGATGTATGTACCCTGTTCCACCGCTATTTTCAGGATAAATTACTGCCCCAGATTGGAGATATTCAACCACAGATCGTCGCAATTTCAATCAACTACCTTCACCAGGCCTTCCCTGCATTTGAGTTAGCAGGATTATTGCGACGACAATTTCCCGATTTAGAGTTGGTAGCCGGAGGTGGATTGATCACCTCATGGCAGGAAACACTGCAGGGGCAAAACCTTACCTTACCCCCATTTGACCAGTTGGTTTTTGGACCGGGAGAAGCAGCACTTGTCGCCTTGGCCAAAGGGTCTGCTCAGAGCAACTACTATTTGTCCGACATCTCAGAAATTGGATTTGTCCCCGACTTTTCATTTGCCGATTTTGATCAGTACCTCAGCCCACAGCCGATCTTTCCAGTGAGCGCTTCGCGTGGCTGTTATTGGCAAAAATGTCTCTTCTGCCCGGAAGCAACTGCCCCGGTTCACCCTTATGGCTATTTTCATTCTGCTGATTTTCCCGATTTGCTGGTGAATTTATCCAAACACTATGCAATTCAAAATTTTCACCTGACCGATAATGCCATACCCGTCAATATCCTGAAAAGAATGGCGGATCGCCGTACTGACCTGAAAGACCTCTCCTGGTTTGGATTTGTCCGATTTGAACCGGTGCTGGAAGATCCTGAATTTGTTCGACAACTCGCTGAATCTGGTTGCCGGATGTTGCAACTGGGACTGGAAAGTGGTTCCCAGGTTGTCCTCGACACCTTAAGGAAAGGGATCACACTTGAAGGGGCGATCAAAATCCTGGAAAACCTGTACAGAGCAGGAATCAGTAGCTATGTCTACATTATGCTGGGGACACCGGGGGAGACAGAAGCCGATGCCGAAATGACCCTGAGTTTTCTGGAGCAGCACGCCGAGAAAATTGGCTTTCTCAATATCTCGATCATGAACCTGCCAAGAGGATCTGAATTACTGGATAACCCAGAACTGTATGGAATCGATAGTTCCCAACTCCGGGATAACGAAAGTCCTCTTGGCCTCTACCATAAATTTCAATCGACAACCGGTTGGGATCGTGTCGCTGCACGTAATTTTTTGAATCAACGCTTGCTTGGATCGCCGATTATCCGAAACATAGTCAAGCGTAACCCACCTCTTTTTAGTTCCAATCATGCGGCTTTCTTCACCTGAGGCCCGTCGGATTCAATCAGAGAATCAAAATATTGAGCTGATATCTGTTGGTGTCAATGCAAAAATGATGAGGAAACCCATTAATCATCAGGAATATAAGAGTTGTAAATCAAAATAACTTTTTTACTTTAAGTAAATAACTGAAAAGAACAACCCCTCCCCCACCTCCCCTACAGAAGTGAACATGTTAGAAATTCTAAGTTTAGAGCTATTCTATATCAGACCTTTCAGGTTAGATATTTATTTTGAATAAAATTAGCTTTACCTTATATTCATTAAGCCCTATAATTATGTGACAATCCCAAGAAGCTCTTATAAGTCTATTTCAAAAGATGATCTGGAGCTGCATCGCTCATTAAAGAGGGAGCAGAGTCAATATCAACATTTTTTCATTCGTGAAGGCAGGTAAGATGAAAACTGTATCAACAATAACATTGGATAAGCATAAAGAAGTTTTTCTGGTTATTTTTGGTTTGTTCGTCTCCCTAGTTCTTACCGTGACAGTTACTTTTGCTGAACCTCCAACGTCAACGACCGCTGTTGGCGATACTGTTACCGATCCCGACAGTAGCAGTGATGTCGTTGTGACGGGTGTCTTAACCCGTGATGATGACTCAGTTTTTGCTGTTACCACCGATTCCGGTCTCTTCATCTATACGACAACGACAGCCGGTGACACTCTTCCCGCCACTGAAGGAGACTCCTGGACAGTTGATAGCGTCACGACCAACGCCGATGGCTATGTCGACTCATTTGTCAAATCACGGCTAGAAAATGATCCCGACTCTACCGATGATCCCCCGGCACAGATAACCGTAACCGAAACGGTTGATGTGGCTTTTCCCTACCAGGCTTACGATGATGATGGCAACCTCATAGACCCCAGTGGAAACCCGGAGGAACCGGAAGGAAATATCGCCCCGCCAGCAACCGCTGTCGGTGATATTCACAATGTTCCCCTTAGCCATCGCGGGAGTAACGGTGGTGATGGTGATGACGGTTATGGGGTCTGCTGCTGTGGCGGATGTATTTCCTACGATCCTGAACCCGGCGGGAATGGTGGAACCCCTGGAGCCGTCAGTGTGACCGTGCCGTCGTCTTCCCATCCCGGCACCATCTCTACTGTTAGCAATAACTTGCCAGGGATTTTTGTCGTCAACAGAGGTGGTAATGGTGGGCAGGGTGGTGATGCCTACGGCAATATCCCTGCTGCAGCTGGTGGTAGAGCAGGAGCTGGTGGCGCAATCACCATTACCGCCAATACCGACATCTCCACCAGCGGCGATAAAGGGCATGGAATTTTTGCCAAAAGTACTGCGGGCAAAGCAGGTGATGGTGGTACAGGCTATATCTACAGTAGTGGTGGATCCAGCGGTAGTGCTGCCAATGGCGGTACCGTACGCGTTACCAATAAAACCTCCGGGCTGATTAGTACCACCGGCGACTACGCCCACGGAATTCTTGCCCAGAGTCTCGGTGGTGCGGCAGGGAGTGGTGGAGATAGCTGGGGGATTGTTGGTGCAGGGGGCAGCTCACGCAAATCAGGTAATGGTGGCAGCGTTTATGTCACCCACAAGGGAGCCATTATTACTGATGGCAAAGGAAGTCATGCCATTTTTGCCCAGAGTATTGGTGGCCAAGGTGGTGATGGTGGCTCCGGTGTCGGCATTTCTGGACTTGGTGGTGCTGGATCAACAGGAGGTAACGGTGGCCACGTCAGTGTGACGACCGCAACCGGTTCACAGGTTGAGACAAAAGCTATCGCCAGTCACGGTATCCTCGCCCAGAGCATCGGCGGCGGTGGCGGTAATGGTGGGGTTGGTGCTGCCATTGTCGGTCTTGGCGGTCATGGCTCTGGTGGTGGCAATGGATCAACTGTCAATGTCAGCCACAATGGGTCGATCTTGACGCGGGGCAAAGGCTCCTATGGCATCCTCACCCAGAGTATCGGTGGTGGTGGCGGTAATGCCGGTGTCGGTGCCGGAATTATTGCTTTAGGTTCAACCGGCGCTGGCGGTGGTCATGGTGGTTCGGTAACGGTAAACACCGGCAGTGCTGGTTCCATCGTAACCATTGGAAAATACTCGCATGCTCTGCTGGCACAGAGTATCGGTGGTGGTGGTGGAACCGGCGGAACCGGTGGCGGAGCTGTTGCTATCGGTGGCAGTGGTGGCGCCGGCGGTGGCGGTGATTCTGTTACTGTCGATAGTGCTGCGACAATCGAAACCCAAGGTAACTATGCGCGGGCTATTTATGCCCAGAGTATCGGCGGCGGTGGCGGCGACGGTGGTGCCGGCGGTGGTATTGTCTCCATTGGTGGTACCGGTTCCGGTGGTGGGAATGGTGGGACGGTTGATACGACCAATCACGGTCAAATTGAAACCTGGGGGTTTGCCTCGGATGCAATCTTTGCCCAAAGTATCGGTGGCGGTGGTGGCTCTGGTGCTGGTAGTGGCGGTCTGGTTTCTTTAGGCGGTGATGGTGATGGGGGTGGTTACGGAAATAAAGTAAGCATAAATAACCACGGTTCAATCACTACCCATCGTGGTTTTGCCGATGCAATCTTTGCCCAAAGTATCGGTGGTGGCGGCGGCAGTGGGGCCGGCAGTGGTGGGGGTGTTTCAATCGGTGGCGATGGTTCTGTCGGTGGTCATGGTGGCGAGGTCAGTGTCACCAACAGTGGATCCATACTCACCTATGGGGTCGGTGAAAAAGATATAACAACGTGGTGGAATGAGGGGAGTCTGAATCTAACTAAACTAGGTATCGGTGCAAAAGGTATTTTTGCCCAAAGTGTTGGCGGTGGGGGTGGTGATGGTGCTGGCAGTGGTGGCTTAGTTTCCCTTGGTGGTGACGGCAATGGCGGCGGCGATGGAAATAAAGTAACGGTCGATAATAGTGGATCAATCATCACCAAAGGCGATTTTGCCGAGGCTATTTTTGCTCAAAGCATTGGTGGCGGTGGCGGCAGTGGTGCCGGTAGCGGTGGCGGAGTTTCCCTTGGCGGCAGCGGTTCCGGCGGCGGCAATGGCAGCACGGTCAATGCCACCAATAATGGTCAAATTATGACCTGGGGCATTGGTTCAGAAGGTGTTTTCGCTCAGAGTATCGGTGGTGGCGGTGGTTCCGGCGCCAGCAGTGGGGGGCTGGTTTCTCTCGGCGGTAACGCTGGAGCGGCGAGCCATGGAGGCATAGTGAATGTGGACAACACTGGCAACATCACTACCTGGTCAGGATATTCATCGGCAGTTTATGCTCAGAGCGTTGGCGGAGGAGGCGGCTCTGGCACTGGCAGCGGTGGAGCCGTTTCTCTCGGCGGGATCGGTGGTGGCGGCGGCAATGGCAGCACGGTTAACGTCACCAACAACAGTGGCGCACTCCAGACAGCAGGAGATAATGCCTACGGTATTTTTGCCCAGAGTATCGGTGGTGGCGGCGGTAGCGGTGGCGGTAGTGGCGGAGCCGTCTCTCTTGGCGGTAACGGCGGCTCTGGCGGTCATGGAGGTGTTGTTGCTGTGACCAGTACCAATGATTCAATTTCAACCGTAGGCAGCTCTTCCGATGCTATTTTTGCCCAGAGTATTGGTGGCGGCGGTGGCTCAGGTGCCGGCAGCGGGGGTGCGGTTTCCCTTGGTGGTGACGGCTCAGGTGGTGGTTCGTCCAGTGATGTCCGGGTTACAAACTCAAGTACTTTGAATACCTTCGGTGACGCTGCCGAAGGTATTTTTGCGCAGAGTGTTGGTGGCGGCGGTGGCAGCGGCGGAGGTAGTGGCGGTGTGGTGTCTCTTGGTGGTAGCGGTACTGCCGGTGGTGATGGCGGCACTGTTGAAATTACCAACCACGGCACGATAACGACACGCGGAGTCAGCGCTGAGGGGATCTATGCTCAGAGCATTGGCGGTGGCGGCGGTGATGGAGCCGGTAGTGGTGGTGCAGTTTCCCTCGGAGGAAGCTCGGGAGCTGCCAGCGATGGCAAAAAAGTTAAGGTGACCAATACCGGCACTATTACCACTCTTGAAAAAGGTTCAGATGCGATCTTCGCCCAGAGTGTTGGCGGTGGTGGTGGTGACGCAGACAGTGCCGCCGATGCCGGTAGTAGCGGTGGAATTGTGTCCCTCGGTGGCAATGCCGGTGCCGGTGGCAATGGCGGTGTTGTTGCCGTGACTAATACCGATGCAACACTGTGGACGGAAGGTGCTGATGCCCGCGGTGTTTTTGCTCAAAGTGTCGGTGGTGGTGGTGGTGCCGGGGCCGGTAGTGGCGGGCTTGTATCTTTAGGTGGTGATGGCGGTGCGGGTGGTAAGGGTGGAGATGTCACAGTGACTAACACCCGAACCAACATGACCACTTCCGGTCATAATTCTGATGCTATTTTTGCTCAAAGCATTGGTGGTGGCGGCGGTGTTGGTGCCGGTTCCGGCGCTGGGGTTTCATTGGGTGGCGGCGGAGCAACCGGCGGAAGCGCTGGAAATGTTGCCGTCGCTAGCACCGGGGTGTTGATGACTGAAGGGGGAAGTTCGAGCGGTATTTTTGCCCAGAGTGTCGGCGGCGGAGGCGGTGATGGTGCCGGCTCCGGTGGTTTGGTCTCCATCGGTGGCAGTGGTGCCGGTGCCGGCAACGCCGGTTCGGTCACGGTGGTACAGGGTGATGACAAAGTCGTCGGTGGTATCAGTACCAAGGGCGCTATGGCAGATGCAATTTTTGCCCAGAGTACTGGCGGTGGTGGCGGTAACGGTGCTGGCTCCGGCGGTTTGGTCTCCATCGGTGGCAGTGGTTCCGGTGCTGCCAGCGGTGGCGATGTTGCCGTAACAAATTACGATACCTTACTAACCAAGGGTATTTCCTCTCGCGGCATCTTTGCTCAGAGTATTGGCGGTGGTGGCGGCAACGGTGCAGCCGGTAGCGGATTGATCGCTCTCGGTGGTAGCGGTAGCGGCGCCAGTGACGGCGGAAATGTAACCGTGGTCAACTCCGGTTACATCCGTACCGGTGGGTCAGGGAATGTCCTTCCTCTTCTTCACCTCTCTTCCACGGCTATTTTCGCCCAGAGTGTCGGTGGTGGTGGCGGCAGTGGGGGCACAGCGGGTGGCACCTTCTTCACCATGGGTGGAAGTGGCAGTAGTGGCGGCAACGCCGGAGTTGTAAAGATCAATAACAGCAATGATCTGGTTACTAAAGGCGATGATTCAGATGGGGTCTTTGCCCAATCTCTCGGTGGTGGTGGCGGCAATGCCGGCAGCGCAGCTTCTGGTTCCGCTTTTGCCGGGGTTGCCATTGGTTCCGCCGGTGGGGGTGGCAGTGATGGTGATAGTGTTGCAGTGACTATTCAGACCCATACGGTTGCGGGTGTCGAGGTTCAACCGGCGATTTCTACCAGTGGCGATCGATCTCGCGGGATTTTTGCCCAGAGTATTGGCGGCGGCGGCGGCAATGGTGGCTCTGCGGCACAGGGATCACTGGGAACTTTTGGTGCTATCTCTGTTGCAGTCGGTGGCAGCGGTGGTGCCGGTGGCGATGGCAGAAAGGTTACAGTTGCTGCAGCGGCACAAATCGATACCAGTGGTGCTGATTCGGATGGTTTGATTGCCCAGAGTGTCGGTGGTGGCGGCGGCAACGGTGGGTTTGTTGTTGCCGGGACAATTCAGGCTAATCCCGTTGGTGGTGGAGCGGTGTCTGTGGGTGTCGGTGGTAGTGGCGGTAATGGTGGTGATGGTGATGATGTCGTTGCCAATCTGACCGGGAGAATAACGACGCACGGGGACGAATCCGGTGGATTATTGGCACAAAGTATCGGCGGTGGCGGTGGCAGTGGCGGTTTCAATATAACCTCTGCAGTCAGTGCCGGCGGTACTGGTAGCGGTGCTGTGACTGTCGGTGTCGGTGGCAGCGGTGGTGATGGTGGCGATGGTTCATCGGTTGATACAAAAGTTGTTGGTAATATTACCACCTCCGGTAAAAATGCTGACGCACTGGTAGTGCAAAGTCTTGGCGGCGGTGGTGGTAACGGTGGTTTTACCATTGCATCAACGATATCAGGTGCCGGTGGCGGTAGCGGCGCTATTTCTGCCGGTGTTGGCGGCAGCGGTGGCGGCGGTGGCGATGGTGCTGCTGTTGCTCTTGATCTTACTGGAGATATTACAACGGCTGGTACTGAAGCTGGCGGGATCCTGGCACAAAGTGTTGGCGGTGGCGGTGGGAATGGCGGGTTTGACATCTCCTCAGCGGTGAGTGGTGCCGGCGTTGGCAGCGGTGCTATTGCGGTCGGTGTTGGTGGTCGTGGTGATATTGGTGGAAATGCTGGAACGGTTAACAGCTCTGTTCATGGCAATGTAACCTCTCAAAGTGCAGACGCTGACGGCGCAGTATTCCAGAGTATCGGTGGCGGTGGCGGTAACGGTGGTTTCAATATCAGCGGCGCTATCTCCGGTGCCGGAGTTGGTAATGGCACGATAACCGTCGGTGTTGGTGGTTCCGGTGCCGGTGGTGGTCGTGGCAATATCGTTGTAGCGGATGTTACCGGTGACGTGATGACTCATGGTGATCGATCCGAAGGGATCCTGGCGCAGAGCGTTGGCGGTGGCGGTGGGAATGGTGGTTTTTCTATCAGTGGTGCCATTTCCGGTGCCGGTATCGGGAGTGGCGGGGTCGCTGTCGGGGTCGGCGGCGCAGGCGGGAGTGGCGGCGATGCTGATGCGGTCAATGCAACCGTAGCCGGCTATGTCGGCACCTCTGGTAAAGAAGCCGGTGGCGTTATTGTCCAGAGTGTTGGCGGCGGTGGCGGCAACGGTGGGTTCAGTATCGACGGTGCGATTTCCGGTGCCGGAACCGGGAGTGGTGCGGTGGCAGTTGGGGTTGGGGGATCCGGTGGTAGCGGCGGTGATGGTGCTGAGGTAACGGCAACGGTATCCGGTGAAAAAATGACCGCAGGGAACAAAGCAACAGCCGTGGTGATCCAGAGTGTTGGCGGTGGCGGTGGCACGGGTGGTTTTGATATTAACGGTGCGATTTCCGGTGCTGGTGCAGGTAGCGGTGGGGTCACTGTTGGAGTCGGGGGCTCTGGCGGGGGTGGGGGAACCGCCTCAACTGTTGATGCAAACATTTCCGGGAACATGTTGACCCAGGGTAACGAATCTGGCGCTGTGGTGATTCAGAGTGTTGGCGGCGGTGGCGGCAACGGTGGGTTCAGTATCGACGGTGCGATCTCCGGTGCCGGAACCGGGAGTGGTGCGGTGTCTGTCGGGATTGGCGGGAGTGGTGGAGATGGCGGAAATGCAGACAACGTAATTGCTGAGGTGTCAAACACCCTGGGAACAACGACACAGGGCAACCAATCAGATGCTGTCATGGTGCAAAGTGTTGGCGGTGGTGGCGGCACTGGTGGTTTGAATATTGCCGGTTCTATTTCCGGAGCGGGTGCGGGCAGTGGTGCAGTTGCTGTTGGGATTGGTGGAACCGGTGGTGGCGGTGGTGACGGAGCTGATGTCAGCACAACATTAACAGGGTCATTTTATACCCAGGGGAGTGAATCACGAGCTGTTGTTGCGCAAAGTGTTGGCGGTGGCGGTGGCAATGGTGGCGTTAATGTGAGCGGCTCAGTCTCGCTGGCAAACGGGGGTAGCGGTGCGGTTGGGGTTGGCATCGGCGGATTTGGCGGCAACGGGGGAACCTCTGGTGCCGTCAATCTGGATATGACCGGAACAGTACAAACAGCAGGCGCTAATGCCCATGGCATTATGGCGCAGAGTATTGCCGGTGGTGGTGGCAACGGCAGTGTTAATGTGAACGGTGCTATCTCCTTTGCTAGCGCTGGAGCTGCCTACAGTGCCGGAATCGGCGTGGGGGGATTCGGTGGTGGTGGTGGCGACGCTGGTGATGTGGATGCTTCAGTGACCGGTGATGTTCTGGCGACCGGTGTTGGCAAAGATCAAACCTTACTGGATAGCGAAACCGGTAAGCTTTACCGGGTTCTGGAAGATGGATCACACGGTGTTGTTGCTCAGAGTATCGGTGGCGGCGGCGGTAACGGCGGGGTGAATATCACCGGGGGTATTGCAGCAAGCAATACCCCCGGTGGCAGTGGCTCGGTTGTCCTTGGAGTGGGTGGTTTTGGTGGCAACGGCGGTAATGCCGGTAATGTCGATATGACGGTGACCAATATCTGGACAACAGCGATTGGCGACAATCGCTCCGCTATTTTAGCCCAAAGTGTCGGTGGCGGTGGCGGTAACGGTGGTGTCAACGTCAGCGGTGGAATCAGTACCGATGGAGCAATCACCGTCGGTGTCGGTGGCTTTGGCGGTGATGGAGGAACGGCAGGTAGCGTCAACCTTGATGCGACTGTTGCCCATGTTATTGCCGAAGGGGAACATGGTGTTGGTATCCAAGCTCAGAGTATCGGTGGCGGCGGCGGCAACGGTGCAGTCAATGTGAGTGGCTCCATCACCGTGAGTAAAACGGGAACTCTCCCCTCTCTGACTTTCGGGGTTGGTGGTTCTGGTGGTGTCGGTTCATTGAGCGAAGCAGTCTCGGTCCTCCACAGAGGCTCGACCGAAACAGGTGGTAACAATTTGGGCCACAGAGACTCGATTACGACAAGTGGTCATTGGGGGCATGGACTGCTGGCACAGAGTATTGGTGGCGGTGGCGGCAATGGCGGTCTGAATGTTTCCGGTGGTGCCGGGATTGGCGGAGTGAGTAGCCCTACCGGGTTTACCCTGGCTGCAGGGATCGGTGGCTTCGGTGGTGATGGCGCCGATGCAGGAAGTGTTACGGTTGACAGTATTGGCAGTATTTCCACTCAGGGTGATAATGCCCGTGGCCTATTTGCCCAGAGTGTCGGTGGCGGCGGCGGAACCGGTGGTCTCAATATGAGCATGGTTTATTCCGGAACAAATTCTCCGATCAACATAGGTGTTGGTGGTAGTGGCGGCGGCGGCGGTCACGCTGGAACAGTGACGGTGACACGCGGTGATAGTGTGAACCCTGCCGGAACCATTTCCACATCAGGTAGCGGTGCTGTCGGCCTTGAAGCTTCCAGCATCGGTGGTGGTGGTGGTGACGCTGGGATGAACCTGATGTTGTCAATGAGTAATGCTCCCCCTTCAGCTGCTTATGCTGTGGAGTTGGGAATCGGTGGTGCCGGGGGATCCTCTGAAGATGGCGCCGAAGTTCATGTGACCAGCTATAACGATATCGTTACAACTGGCGATCACGGCCACGGGATGTTGGCCCAGAGTATTGGTGGCGGGGGTGGCAATGCTAATCTCAATGTCGGCATTGGCTCGCTTCCCAACAATAAAACCGCCAAAGTAACTATTGGCGGTGCGACCGGTGATGGGGGCACAGGTGCTGCTGTGAGTGTTGATCACCATGGGACGATCGCCACTGCTGGCGATTCTGCCGTGGGAATCATCGCTCAGAGTATCGGTGGTGGTGGCGGCAACGCCGGGCTGGACATGATCTTTAACAAGAGTGATGGCGGCGGTGTGGCTCTGGGTCTGGGACGCAAAGGGGGGATCGGTGGCGGTGGTGGCAATGTTGAGCTTGGCTCCAATGGCGATATCACCACAACCGGTGACAACAGTTACGGTTTGTTAGGTCAGAGTATTGGCAATGGTGGTGGTAACAGTTCAGTCAACGGTGGTGGCATCACCTCCCCCAATGCCGGAACCGGTGAAACATCCGGGGCGGTAGCACTTGGTATTGAAGGGGGAGTTGGTGGTGAAGGGGGCAATGTTACCCTCAATATCGAAGGAAAGGTGGAAACTTCAGGGGATTCTGCACACGCCATCTTCGCCCAGAGTGTCGGCGGAGGTGGTGGCAATGGTGGCCTTGCCAATACTGCTGCCATTACCGCACCGTCAGTAGGGGTTAGTCTTGGTGGTACCGGTGGAATCGGGGCTATCGGCCAGACTGTCACGGTAAATAATTTGGCTGAGGTACAAACCTCAGGCACCCGAGCTGCCGGCATTCTGGCGCAGAGTATCGGTGGCGGTGGCGGTACCGGTGGTGCCGCATACAGCGGCGGCTTAAAAGCTTCCGGGAGTGGCATCCAGGTGACTGTTGGTGGTGTGGGTGGCAGTGGTGCTGATGGCGGTGAAGTTTTTGTTGCCAGTGGTGGAAAGATCAAGACAGCCGGTGAGCAATCGCATGGCATTATCGCCCAGAGTATCGGCGGTGGCGGTGGCAGTGGTGGAATGGTGGTTAATGAACTGATCAATACCAATGCGACTCCCTCAACACGTCTATTTGTTTCTGTTGGTGGTGATGGTGGTACTGGCGGTATTGGCAAAAGTGTTGAGGTGGAAAATACCGGCAGGATCGATACCGATGATAAAAACTCTGTGGGAATTTTGGCCCAGAGTATCGGTGGTGGCGGCGGCAGCGGTAGTACGGTTATCACCGGTTCTGTATCTAAAGGTGGTGGTGGCAGTACGATTGGTGTCGGGATTGGTGGGACCGGTGGAACCGGTGGCGTCAGTGGCAATGTGACGATCAGTAACCTTGCTCTTGATGGTGTCGATGATAGTGGCATGATCTCCACCAACGAGGATGGTTCACATGGTATTTTTGCCCTGAGCGTTGGTGGCGGAGGTGGCACCGGAAGTACTGTGGTGACCAGCACAAATTCCCTGCAATCGGGAACGACGGCAACTTCCAGTGCGTTATCTTTGAGCATCGGCGGTGATGGTGGTACCGGCGGAGCGGCAGGGACCGTTGCGGTGGTCAATGAGAGTGCCATTGTCACGAGAGGTGTCGATGCCCACGGTATTGTCGCTGAAAGTATTGGTGGTGGTGGTGGTAATGGTGGTCTGAGTATCGCCGGGAATATGCTGGTCGGTTCGTCTACTGCAACGGGGATGAACAGTGCGATCAGCATCGGTGGTAGCGGTGGTTCCGGCAATACCGGAAACGCTGTTCAGGTGGACAACAGCGGAACCATTGAAACCTATGGCGATAAATCATACGGCATCTTCGCCCAGAGTGTCGGCGGTGGTGGTGGTAACGGCGGAGTCGCCGTTGCGGTATCGGTTGATCCCACTATTGGGAGTGGTTTTGTCTCCCAATCGACGGCGTTGAGTATTGGTGTTGGTGGCAGCGGTGGTGACGGTGCGACGGCCGGTGACGTTACGGTCAATCACAGTGGCTCGATCACGACCCATGGCGCTGACACTTACGGTATCTATGCCCAGAGTGTCGGTGGTGGTGGTGGAACTTCAGCGATGTCGTATTCCAGTCCATTCTGGATGGTGATTGATAATTTTTCGGCCTTACTTGGTGCCAAGAATAGTAGCGCCGGGATCGGTGGCGATGTCACAGTCAACTCAACGGGTGATATTGTTACCCACGGCGCCAGCAGTTCTGCCATTTTTACCCAGGCAATCAGCAGTGGTGGTGGGGATTTAAAAACCTATCTGGATATCAGTCAAGATGCCTCAAGTCTTGATCAGGATGTAGTTAATATTGAAGATGTTACCTCGGTAACGGAAGATCTGATGACCTCGTTCAAGGGGGTTGTTGGTCTTGGTGGGGATGGTAATCAGAATAACGCTGGAGGAACCGTCACCAGTTCCCATACCGGAGACATCTTGGCCACTGGCGATAATGCTTCGGGGTGGGCACTACAAAGCATCGGTGGTGGTGGTGGCAGTAATCTGGTTGAATTGTTGGCGCGGCCGCAGGATGCCGTGGACCTGGAACTCTCATTGGGGGCAACCGGCAGCACCAATGTTGCTGGCGGTGCTATTGATGCGGAGCGCTCCGGACAGGTGATGACCCTGGGTTCACAGGGGAAGGGGGTCAGCGTTCAGAGTATCGGTGGCGGCGGCGGCAGTCTAAACCAGATTCTTCGCCGGTCACCGGGAGATGAGCCAGTTGTCGATGCGACAGCTACGGTACGGATCGGAGCTATCGGTGGAACTGGTCATGATGGTCGCAAGATTGAACTTGATCTGTCCGGTGACCTTTATACACAAGGCGATCGGGCGCAGGGGATTCTGGTTCAAAGTATCGGTGCCGGGGGTGGCGAGTTGCGTCTGAGCGGAATCGATAGTGTTGACTTGCTATTGGGCGGGCAGTCAGGAGCATCGGGTAATGGTGGCAATATCAATATCAGCAACAACGGTCTGATTTCAACCACCGGAGAACAATCTCATGGCGTGTTTCTGCAATCGATCGGTGGTGGTGGTGGAGCCGTATTTACCGATATAGGCGGAGCAGCAGTTAATCTGACCCTCAGCGGTGCCGGCAATGGCCATGGCGGGAACATTAATTTTTCTCAGGTTGGTAATATCGTAACCAGCGGTGATCACGCCTACGGGGCTTTTATCCAGAGCATCGGTGGTGGTGGTGGAGCAGTCGATACCCTGTTTGCCAACAGTGCCGGCGGGGTTGGTAGCGGTGGTGATCTCAACCTTGCTTTTAGCGATGATGTGATCGCTACAGGTGAAGGCTCAATCGGAATTTTTGCCCAGAGTGAATCTGGGAGCGATCAATCGGCCGGCAATATTGAGATCTCACTGGATGGTGAATCGGTTATTGGTGGATCGGGAACAGGTCGAGGGGTCAGTATTGCTGGTGGTGGCGACAATATCTTGACCAACAACGCAACCCTGACAACGGTTGCCGGCCTTACTGGCATGGCAATTCACAGCACCACAGGCAATGATATCGTTAATAATTATAAGACCATGATCGGTAATGTCGATCTGGGTTCCGGGCAGAACAGCTTCTACAATATGTCGGGTGCAACGATGCTTGCAGGGCGGGTACTGAACATTGGTTCTGGCAACAGTATGACCAATGCTGGACATTTCTCCTCCGGTGGGTTGGCCAATATTGTAAAAACCGACCTGACCGGAAATTTTGTTCAAACACCGACCGGAACGAACTATATTGATCTGAACTTCGATCAAAATGATGCTGACTTAATTCGTGCGACGGGCAGCGCGGATGTTGCCGGGACAGTTGAGCTGACGACTTTCAACCCCGAAAAGCTCATGCCCGGTCAACATAATGTGACGATTATTTCTGGAGCAGATGGGGTAAAGAATTCCGGTGTTGAGTTGGACGTTCAGCCCTCTGCTGTGGTCGATTATCGGATGGTGACACCCACAGCACAAAATTTGGCGATCGGACTTAATATTGACTTCTCCCCAGCAGGTCTAACCCGAAATCAAAATGCGATTGGTGACTATTTCAATGATGTGCAGCTCGCCGGTGGTGCGGAGAGTATGGACCCGTACATTCGTTATCTGTTTTTACTTCCTGATGTCGGGGAGCTTGCGGACACCTATGCTCCTCTGATACCGGATTATTATGACAATTTCACCCAATCGACAATACGACTGACACAACAGTTTGTTCAGCCCATAATGGCGCGGATGCGCAATATGCACAGGGTGGGGAGAATGCCATCCAACTTGTCACAGGCAGAAAAGTTTCTGTATGAAAATCCGGTTCTTCTGGCTTCCAATAGTTCAAATTCAAGGCTAGCCCAACTGTATAGCCAGAAAAAGAAGCCGGAGGCCCCCTATAGCATGTGGATTAATATGACTGGATCCTGGGGCAATCAGGATGCTGATGAAGACTTTGCCGCGTATGATGATAGTGCACACGGTATTGTCGGCGGTCTTGATGCCACTTTTAAAGACAAACTGATTCTGGGACTCTCTATCGGGCAATCAAGACTCACTCTGGACGTTGATGACAACCAGGGGGATGGTGACATTAACAGTACCATCGTTGCCGCGTACACAAGTTATTTTACCGATCGATATTATCTTGACGGGGTCGTTTCTTTTGGTCACCATGATTACGACAATGTGCGTAACTACACCGCTTTTTCAACTCCGGTACAGACGACAAGTGACCATCATGGACACAGCATCTCGGTTCATGGCGAAACCGGTTACAACTTCCTGCTGACTGATTATCTTCTTCAGCCGTTTACTGCCCTGCATTATATCTATCTGCATGAGTCAAACTTTGAGACAAATGGTGCTGATGATCTGGATCTTGTGATGGACAATCGCCAGACTGATTCCTTGTCTTTTGATCTTGGCGGGCGTGTCAGCAGAGGCTTTGAAACCTCCGTTGGGATAGTTGTTCCTGAAATAAGTGCCGCATGGAATTATAATTTCGGTATTGACGACAGGATGATGACAGCTTCATTTGCGGGATTCCGGGATGCTTCATTTACCATTGTCGGGAGAAAAGAGGACCGCCATACCTTAAAGACGGGAGTCGGTCTGAATTTTCTGGGGAAATCAGGTTTCAGCTCCTCCATCAGATATACTGATGAGTGGCGGCGTCATTCCCGTGTTCGAGGCATTATTGGAGAACTGCGGATAGAATTTTAAGATCAGCAATGTTTTAACTGGTGATCGACTTTGCTCCATCTGAGGTTTATCCCTCTCTGTTTTCAGGGGGGGATAAACCTCCCCCTGTTCAGCTCTCACCATGCTCTGTTCTTTATTCAATAACTCACCGTTTTGGATTAAAAATATCGGGCAATTCGTAGCCAAAATAGCGCAGACACATCAACAGTAAGGTGACGGCTGCAGCCTCATCAAGGTTCCCGATAATCGGGATATTGTCGGGAATCAACTCAAAAAATCCCGCAGTCGGGTTTAAAAGATAAATCAGCGCAACAAATCCAAGACATATAATAGCAGTTCTTTTCATCGCTAAATCCCAACGTTAAAAGTTGTTCAACCATAACACATTCCATTATGCCGGTTTAAAGTGACCGAAAATACTCCCCCCTTCACCCCCCGTAGACATGGTAAATTTATCATCATTACCACATCTTTTTTGTAGCATTATCATCTCAAAGTGATAGAATTTGCGATCGGAGTGAAAACAATGAAATTGAAATTAGCCATTATCCTCAGTTTATTCTTCGCCTTAAGCCTTTCAGGTTGTCAGACTACCACATCAACAACCCTCTATCGAGGGGCCAAAGCCGACCCAAAGGGGGCAATTACCCTCTCAGCGGAACAACCACTGCAGCATTGGCAAGATACCTATGTCACCATTGACTATTCTTATACCCGGCAAGGGAACCAGTTTAATATTGATGGAACCTTCGCTTTTTCAGATGGGGCAAAAATCAACTACCAATTTATACGGCGGTTAAAATTAAAACTCTTTCTGCTGGATAAAGAGATGCGAGTGGTCGAGTACCGAGAGGTCCTCCGGGTATTGGGCTACAGCCTGGAAGATCAGGATGAATTTAGTGCCGAATTTACCCTCCCGGAAAATGTCGTGGCCTTCACCTTTGGCTATGAAGGGGTTCTCCGGGATGACGAAGGATTCAGCAATACCATCTGGAACTTGCCTAAACGTAACCGTTAATGGTCCCGGAGATTTGGAGAATTAATAGTCATCGTCATGAATAGATCAGATCTCCTCCAAATTTTGTTTGAAGAAACAGCCCTGCAAAAAAACCAAATTTCCCAGACAGTTGATCTGCTTGAAGCCGGAGCAACTGTCCCCTTTATTGCCCGCTA
>Ga0256827_10000265_pt1 | contig 31331 bp, 30 predicted proteins | sample CV84metaG_FD_185977 | JGI IMG/M metagenome (GOLD analysis project Ga0256827, IMG submission 185977) | Hydrothermal vent microbial communities from East Pacific Rise, Pacific Ocean - CV84 | ecosystem: Environmental > Aquatic > Marine > Hydrothermal vents | place: Pacific Ocean: East Pacific Rise...
CACTCGTAACGTGGTTCAGCACTCGTAACGTGGTTCAGCACTCGTAACGTGGTTCAGCACTCGTAACGTGGTTCAGCACTCGTAACGTGGTTCAGCACTAAATTCGTGTAAAAGTACACTTTATTTTAAGTTTTATTACTCTAGTCTTAGATACTTAGCTAAACAGAATATTTTTGTAAAATAATTAATGTTTTCTGTGTTAATTTATTTTATGGATATGAGGTCTTTGTGTTATAATGTTAGTTAAATAAATAGTTAAGTAGATAGGAAAAAGATGATTTTAAAAATTACAAACTTGTTAGCATTACTTCTTTCAGAAGCTTGGTTTATAAAACAACCTGATTGGGAACCCGCAATATTGTTTATCGGTTTCCTTTCAAGCCTAATTATACAAGAAGTTAAAACTAATAGTATTAAAAATCATAAGATACAAGATAAAGCACTTTTTTTGAAATTATTAGATGAGTTACCATCAAATGATGGCAGTATAAACTTCTTAAGAGAACATGATTTTCATAATAGTTTCCAGCTTGAAAAATTAGACCAATTACGAATATTTGCAAGAAACTGGGATAATGCTGAATATGAATTTTTAAGTAAAAATTTAGAAAAATTGAGGACTGAACTATTAAACTTAATTTATGAATTTATTAATATTTCTAGTCACAATACATTTCCTTTAGAAAATGGTTTTCAAACATCAATACCAAAATATACAGATAATCATGAAATTCCAGATACAAGAAAGAAAAGTATTAAAAAAATGAATCAATTAGGTGACAATATATTTATTAAACACCAAGAGCTAATTAAAGAAGCTAAAAAGATATTAAATATTTAATAAATAATATAAATATTGTATTCAGCTCAAAAACAATTTTAAGAATGGAAAAAGTTTTACTACTCTAGAGGTAATATATTTTGTACTTAATAAGTAAAAAGGAAATAATTTGAAATACTTAATAGCAATACCGTTTATCCTCTCCTTTTTTTATCTGATTATGATGCTTTTAGGTAAACTAAAAGTAGAAAGTACAATTGATGATGCAAATTCAGGTGGTTCTGGGGCTCATGGAAACTCAGGTTTATGTGATTCATCGAGCTTTGATTGTTCATTTGGTGGTGGCGGTGATGGTGGGGGAGGAGGTTAAGCTTACACTCTCCCAAAGGCAAGAGTTAATAATTAACTATCGTCCTCATCCCCATAAGGCAGTTCCAAAGCCTTAACATTTCCTACAGCATTGCCTGCGATTCCTTTTATGGAGCCGTACATTCCTATGGTGTTGTCAAGTACCTTGTCTATCTGTTTTTCTCTCTGTTTCCATATCCGAGCCATAGAGCGTTTTTCGGTGTCTAGGTCGCTTTTCATGGTTGTGAAACCCTCTACTATGGCCTCTATCTGCATACTAAACTCTGTGCTTGTTAGGTAGCCGTAGAGGAGGCTCATTTTGTCTGTTTTATTCTCTTGGGAGAGTTTAGCATGGTTGATTTTTATGATGCTCTCTCTTAAAACACCGCAGAGACCTTTGAACTCTTCAAATGTACAGACCCATACACCATCTATAAGCCCCATTCTCTCCATCCCAGAGGGTAGAGTCTCAGTCACTAAAACACCAACATCTACAGCCTTATCTCGCATATCTGCCTTAAACTTCTCTATCCATGTTTTTTGAAAATCTTTTGTGCGTTTGCTTTCATAGTAGATTTTCCCGCAGTTTTGAACCTCTCTAGTGTGCACACTCTGAATACAGTCCGCACCTCTAGCTCCCTTTTTTATCTCTTCTATAGTGTCAAAAGGGTACTTCGCTTCAAGGTACTCCTCTATAGCGAGCTCTTGGACTTCGCCTTGGAGTTGCATACTCCCTTGTTCAGCCTTGCGTTGGGCAATCTGTAACTGCTCTTGGAGCTGTTTGAGCTGCTCCTCTTTCTGTCTAAACTTTAGAGCATTTGTCTCATCTAAACTTTTTTGCATCTTCTCTTTTTCAGACTGAAGTCTCTGTGTGAGGGCGAGTTCTGCATCGGCTTTTACCTTTGACTCTATCTCAGTGTTTTCACGTTTGAGTTTTTCTATTTCAGCCTTGCTTTTGTTGAGCTCTTTAACTTGGTTGGACTTCTGCGCAAGTTCCTCTTTTAAAAGAGCCATAGACTCACTCTGCTCCTCTAAGAGCTCTTTTTTAAGCTGCTCTTGGAGTTTTTGCTTCTCTACTTTGAGTTGTGCTTTGGTCGCTTTTTGTAGCTCTTCATCAAAAAGCTCTTTTTGAGTCTCTAGGGCCTCTTTTGCTTTTAAAAACTCCTGCTCTTTTTTAAGAGTTTCTGCTTCTTGTCTCTTTCTTTCTATACTGTTTTTCTGTTGCAACTCATCTTCAAGCTGATGGTAGAGTATCTCATTTACATCTATGTCCACGTTACAGTTAGGACATTTAATGCTTGCATTACTTTGCATAGTTATTTTTTACCAAAAAACTTGTAGTAAAAATCTTTCACACTTCTCATTTTTGTTCTACTTAAAACTAGAGAGCCCTTTGTTATTGTGCCACTTGTCACTGTAGTCCCTGCGGCTATCATAACATCGTCTTCTATGGTTACTGGTGCTACAAGCTGAGTGTCGCTCCCTACAAATACATTTTTACCGATGATAGTTTTGTATTTTTTCACACCATCGTAGTTACAAGTAATGGTTCCAGCACCGATGTTTGTACCCTCATCAACTTCTGCATCGCCAATGTAGCTTAAGTGTCCAGCTTTAACACCTTTGAGGTTTGACTTTTTCACTTCTACAAAGTTACCTATGTGTGTATCTTCTATGTTTGAAAGAGGGCGAAGGTGGGCGAGTGGGCCAACATCGGAGTTTTTAACAACACTCTCTTCTACAACACTTCCCGCTTTTATGTGAGAGTTGATTATACGAGACTCTCCCGTAATTCTACAGCCATTTTCAACTGTACACTCTCCCTCAAACTCTACACTCTCTTCAATGTAGATGGTAGAAGGAAGTTGCATAATAACACCCGTAGCCATCCAGTGAGATTTGATTCTATTTTGCATAATCTCTTCTGAGTCTGCTAAATCTTTTTTAGAGTTTACACCCTTAAAGTGCTCTTCATCAACAAGAAGTGGCGCGATGTTCAAGCCATCTTTTCTAGCCATAGAAATAACATCTGTGAGGTAGTACTCCTCTTGAGCATTGTCATTACTAAGAAGTGGGATATACTTCTCTATGACAGCCTTAGAAAAGGCATAAATACCTGCGTTTACAGTAGTAACTTTGAGTTCCTCTGCGTTTGAGTCTTTCTGCTCAACTATATACTGAACTTGTTCGTTTTCTATGACAACACGACCGTAACCATCTGGATTTTCTAGGTCAAAAATTGACATTATGACATCTGCATCAGTATCTAAAAACCCTTGTAACGCAGCAGATGTTATAAGTGGCATATCTCCATTTAAAACAAGAACTTTCTCATTTTTAGGCGCTACATTTTTCATAGCACCACCGGTCCCTGGGAAGTTCTGCGCATCTTGAACTATAAAAGTTACATTGTCAAAAAATGCATTCATCTGCTCTATAACAGCCTCTTTTTGGTGTGCTACGACAACAGAGACATCATTTGAAATCTCTAAAGAGGCTTTGATGATGTGAAAAAGCATAGGTTTTCCGCTAATACTGTGAAGTACTTTCGCCTTTGGCGACTTCATTCGTGAGCCTTTTCCAGCTGCGAGGATTATAATACTGATTTTGTCTTTATTCATTTTAGAGTTAGAGTTCATTTTAAAGTTCGTCCATTTTAAATTTTAGTGTGTTAAATACCCAGTCAGGTGTGATAACTTGAATACATTGGTTGTCGCTACATGGTGTTTTTCTGTGGTTTGAAGCACTCACACATGGGCTACATGCCATCCCTGCATATATAGGAGTTGTTGGACCAAGCGAGCCGTAAAGGGCAGGTGTTTCAGGGCCAAAGATTACAAAAGTGTGCATATCTGTTATAGAAGCAAAGTGTGCTGGACCAGAGTCGTTTGTAAGCATAAAAGCACTCACATAGTAAAGAGCAGGAAGTTGTAAAAACTTCACTCCGCCTGCAAAGTTGATACAGCGTTTGTCATCAACGTAGTCAGCAAGGAGTTGTGCTCCCTCTTTTTCATTTGGAGCACCCGTAAGTAACACAACCACGTTAGGGTTGTATGCGAGGATTTTTTTAATCACTTCGCCGTAGTTTTCTCTGTCCCAACGTCGTTGTGGTAAGAGGTCTGAAGCATTTGAATTGACTAAAATGACAGGGTTTTTCTCTTTGTCAAAACCCTCGTACATCCCTGCAATAATATCTCTGACTTCTTCTCTTTTCTCTTCGCTCACATCTGCTTTTGCTATTTGAATCTCTGAGTCTTCTATGACTCTTTTTGTGTAAGGAATCTCCTCTTTTTCACTTAGAAGTGCATCGACTAAAGAGACAAATGTTTTGGCAATATGTTGGTGTGCATTGTAAGCTACCTTATGTGTGAGAAGGTCGCCTCTGTATAAGCCCTCATTGTGAAAAGCATGAAAACCGACACGGTTTACAGCACCACTAGCACCTGTGAGTAGGGCAGTAAAGCGAGAGAAAAGCTCCAAGTCTATGACTGAGTCAATCTCATTTTTACGACACCAGCTTAAAAAGCCAAGGGTAGTTGAGGCGATGCTAAAGAGGCTACTCTCATCTATGGTGTAGATGTTCTCCTCTTTTACTGTGCCTAAAAGCTGTAGACTTACCTTGTTTTTAGAAAAAATCACAAAAAAGAGTTCACCCTCTATGTTGGCTTTGAGCTTTCTCATAGCAGGGTCAACGATGATAGCACTCCCCATTTCGGAGAGCTCTATAAGAAGTACATTTTTAGGCTTTATCTCTCTTGGTGCGAGTATGAAGTCTATGCTTTTTTTCAGCACTGTTGCAAGAAAGGCAAGGGGAACACCTGCATAGTGGTCGACATTTCTCATAGTATCTACATTCATTAAATCATATCCTTTAAGTTGCTTTTTTACTTTTTATCCAGTAGTAAGAACCTGGTAGAGAGCTAATAATAAGAAGTAATCCGTAAAGAATACTCATCGCTAAAATTTTGGTCTCATCTGCTCCAACAAGAGTGAAAATCCCTATCATCGCACCTTCGCGAATACCCCATCCAGCAAGGGAAATAGGAATAATAGTGAGTAGAAAAACAGGAGGAACAGCAATCAAGAAAACTTGAAATGAAACATCCATGTTAATGCTGTCAGCGAGTGCATACATGGTTAAAATAGTCAGTAAATGCACACCTACTGAGATGGCTATGTGTTTGAGAAGTAGGCTCTTGTTGGCATAGAGTGAGTTAAGACGTTTAGAGAGTCTGTGAAAGAGGTCTAAACCCTTGTAGTTTGCTAAAAAAGTAAGTTTTTCAAAAACAAACAGAAGTGCAAAACCACTTATACCACCCACTGTAATGAGAATAATAAGAAGTGAAAAGTCTCTCTCAAATGTGCCAAAAAAGAGTAGGGTAGCGAGTAAGTTTAGAACTAGCAGACCCACTAAACCAACCACTCTGTCCACAAAAACACCATAAAAAGCATCTTTTTTGTCGTAACCACGTTGAGTGAGGTCTATAATACGAACAGCGTCTCCACCGATGCTGCTCGGAAGGACTTGGTTGAAAAAAGTACCCTTGAAATAGCTCTTAACGTAGTAAGAGAAACTCTCTTTAAAGTTTATGCCCTCCATAATAAGACGCCATCTGTAAGCGGCTAACCATGTACTTCCAAGCTGGAAGAGAAGGGCGATAAGGATGGTTCCACCGTGAGAAAAACGGAGAATTTCATATAGATCGTTGAAGTCTATAAATCGAAACAGAAAATAAAACATAACAATAGTAAGAAATAATTTTATAATATTTTTCATAAACACCTAGAATATCAAAGTAGTGTGATTTTATCTAAAAAATGTTTAAAAACTTATTTGGCATCGGCAACTCTATATATGTAGAAGATTCTCTCGCCTCTAACACCTCTGTTTACAACAAGTTCATCTATCTGTTTTACACTATTGTAACGTGCTTTTAAAGTGTTTAAATGAGGGTCTTTTGTCAGAACTAAACCATCTTTAAGGTAATCTTTTTTGCGCCACATATCGTACTGAGAGTATTTTGCGGGAATGGCTACATCGGCTTCTGGGTGTGAGTCTAGGTAGTAGCGAAGGTGTGAAGCCGTCGTGAGGTAACCACCGTAGATGGCATCTCCCTCTTTTATGTGAGTTTGTAGCAGTAGCACGGACTCTTTGTTGGCATACATTCTGTTTTGAACAACATCTAAATGAAAGAGCATCGCATAGCGCCCAACAAGAGTGAGTAAAATAGCAATAAACAGACCTACTTTAAATGTTTTTTTAAGTTCTTGGACTTTAAAAATGTAAGCGGTTAAAATAGCCCCTGCAATGTAAGATGGGGCAGTGTAGTTAAGCTCCATTCTTGTAAAAAGAGACTTGTAAAAAAAGAAAAATAGTACAACCCAAACTGCTAAAGAGAGGAAAAATAGTTTGTCATCTTTGAAGTAAAATCTGTTTTTGAGTGTAAAGAAAAACAAAATTGCAGCAAAAACTGGAGAGAACATTCCAAACTGTCCACCGAAAAATTCAAAGAACAAATTTGGGTGCATTTCAAAGGTGTCAGTTGAGCGATTGTCTAGTTGAAAAGTAAAACTAATCCAGTCATGTTGGTAGTTCCAAAAGAGCATAGGAAAAACAATAACAGTAGAGATAATAACTGCATAATAGAAGTTAATATTGGTTAGTATGTCTCGTCTTTTAAGGAGTATGAAGAGAACTAGAAAAAGTGGAAAAAGTATGGCTGTGTACTTACTAACCATCATCATTCCTAAGAAAATCCCGGTTAAAATGTAGTCTTTTTTCTCGCCCTTAAAAACCGCTCTATAAGAGTAATAGAGTGTGAGTGCCCAAAAGAGTGTTAAGGGAGAATCGGGTGTTGTAATAATCTGTCCAGCATGGGTTAAAATAATGGTAGAGAAGATGAGCACCGCATTTAAGGCTATATGCTTGTCAAACATCTCGGCTGCGAGTTTAAAGATGTATAGACCTGCTGTTGCCATACAGAAAATGTTAACAAGTCTCACACCCCACTCAGACTCAGAGATAAAGTTAGTAACTGCAATAAAGTAAGCAATCATAGGTGGGTGGTCATAGTAACCTGTCTGAAGGTGATGACTCCATACCCAGTAGTAAGCCTCGTCCCCATGTAGTGGCAAAAAAGCATTGTAAATAGCACCAAAAAAAGCTAAAAGTAAAATAATAATGTAAGCACTTTTTTGGGGTGTCTTATGTAGAAAGTCAAGCATATATATAGTCCATAATAGTTTTATTTTTGTAATTGTACAGTTTTAAATTTACAAAAGAAGTTTTATCTATATATATTGTAAAAAAACTCCTAACTTTAAATTTAAAATCTCTCTTTATATTCTCAAAAAAACTAAAGGTGATTTGAGTACAATCTTGCTCTTAAAAATAAAAAGAGAGATAACAAAAATGTTTAAAAATTTAGTAATGGTAGTAATCTCTACTAGTGTAATATTTAATAGTGCACTTTTTGCACAAGATAGTGAAAAAACAGAGACTCAATATGCTCAAGAAATTACAAAAACACTATTACAAACATTAGGTAAAAACCTTAAAATGCACATGAAAAAAGAGGGTCCTCTAGGTGCTGCCAAGTTTTGTACTTTAGAGGCTCTAAACATCACTGAAAGTGTAAATGTAAAATATGGTGAGAAGGTAGATGTTAAAAGAATATCTCTAAAATATAGAAACCCTGTAAATAAACCTACTCAAGAAGAAGCAAAAGTTTTAGAAAAGTTAGAGCAGTTAAAACTTGAGGGTAAATTGCCAAAAATCTATGTGCAGAAAAATGAGAAGGCAAATGTATACTACAAACCACTTGTTATAAAGAAAAATGTATGTTTAAAGTGTCATGGAAATATAGCTAAACCAGAACTCAAAGCTTATTTAAGCACAACATATGTTGACGATAAAGCTTTAGGGTACAAAATGGGTGATCTTCGTGGTGCAATAGTAGTTACGATTACAAAATAGTTTAAAATGGCTCTGAACATAATCACATAAATAAGATTAAATCTAGAACAAGAGTTTTTTGTGGTATTATATGTTTAATATTTTAGTTAAGGCTCATGGATGGATTTAGGTACGGTTATTGGTATTGTTCTAATTTTAGCACTTCTTGGTGGTGCTATGACGATGGGTGTGGGAATCGGCGCTTATGTTGATATTCCTTCAGTTCTGATTGTTGTTGGTGGTTCTATTGGAGCACTGATGATCTCCTTTAAACCAGCACAAATGAAACAGTTTACAAAAATCTTCATGATAGCTATTAAGCCACCTGAAGAGGATGTTCCAGAGCTGATTAAAAAGCTTGTAGAGTTTGCAACTAAGGCTAGAAAAGATGGTATTCTTGCACTTGAGAGTGAAGTAAACTCTGAAGAGAATGATTTTTTGAAAAAAGGTCTCTCTATGGCGATAGATGGTAGTGAGCCTGATACCATTCGTGAACTTCTAGAGATTGAGATGGAACAGACAAGTACACGCCATAAAATCCATGGAGCTATCTTTAACCAGTGGGCAGGACTTGCTGGGGCTATGGGTATGGTTGGTACACTTATTGGTCTTGTTGCGATGCTTCTAAACATGGCTGACCCTTCAGCGATTGGTCCATCGATGGCGGTTGCACTCCTTACTACAATGTATGGTGCAATTATTGGGAATGTTTTTGGAACACCAATTTACAATATCTTAGCGATTAGAAATGATGAAGAGACACTTGTTCGAGAGATGATTTTGGCAGGGATTATGTCGATTCAATCAGGTGATGCACCGCGTGTTTTAGAAGCGAAACTTCTAAGCTATATGCCACCAAACGAACGTGTAAGCCAGTTTGACTAGTGAGTGTAAATAATGGCTAAGCAAAAATGTCCAGAGTGTGAAGAGTGTCTCCCTGCATGGTTAGCTGCATTTGGTGACCTAATGTCACTGCTTCTATGTTTCTTCGTACTCCTTCTCTCCATGTCAAGTATGGATGCTAAAAAAATCTCTGAAGCCATCGGTTCGCTTTCGGGTGCGATGAGTGTTTTAGAGGGTGGTACACAGACTGAAATCTCTAAAAAAAGAATGTTAGAATCTACTCCGATTGACTCACAAGATGAGACAAGTGAAGAGGTAAATAGAGTTCAGCAAGCTGTAAGTGATGCAAATGAGATGATGGAAAAAGGAAAAGGTCCAGAGATTACCTTAGATGAAGGTCAAGAGGGTTTTGTCATAGAACTTCCCGCATCTCTTCTTTTTAAGTCTGGTAGTGCTGTGATTGAAAATGAAGATGCTCTACTTTTTCTTAAACGTGTAGCTCTTATAGTTGAAGAGTTACCAAAAAATATGGAAGTAAGTGTTCAAGGACATACAGATAACCAAGGACCAGGTAAGAAGAGTCCTTTTAAAGACAACTGGGAACTCTCTTCAGCTCGTGCTATTTCGGTACTTCAAGAACTTCTTTTAGATGGTGTTGACCCCGCTCGTATAAGTGCTGCTGGGTATGCAGAATTTACTCCTCTTGCAACCAATGCTACAAAAAGTGGACGTGAAAAAAATCGACGAGTTGAGCTCCATTTTTATGGCAAAAAATCTGAGCAAAAGATGAATATAAAACGTTCTATCTTAGATAAGTAGTCACATAAATGATAAGATATTTACTACTACTCATTACTCTTGTCTCTTTTTTAGGGGCAGAGGCCGTCGAAATTCCTACAATGAATTTTGCACTCTCATCACCAGATACTCCAGAACAGTTAGTAAGCTCACTCAATGTTCTAGTAATTTTAACACTACTTTTTTTAGCACCGAGTATGATTTTAGTGATGACCACGTTCACGAGGTTTGTCATAGTTTTTGGTTTTTTACGTCAAGCTCTTGGAACACAGCAAGTACCTCCAACGCAGTTACTTGTAATGCTCGCAATGATTTTAACATTTTTTGTGATGGAACCAGTGGGAACAAAAGCTTATGAAGCTGGAGTAAAACCCTATATAGAAGAGAAGATAGGGTATGAAGAGGCATTTGACAGAACTACTCTGCCTTTTAAAAACTTTATGATTAGAAACACAAGAGAGAAAGATTTAGCGCTCTTTTTTAGAATACGTGGGATGGAAAACCCTCAAACTGTGGCTGAAGTACCTCTCTCTATTATAATCCCATCTTTTGTGATTAGTGAGCTCAAAACAGCATTTGAGATAGGTTTCCTGCTCTTTTTACCCTTTCTTGTTATCGATATGGTAGTGGCTTCTATCCTCATGTCTATGGGTATGATGATGCTCCCACCTGTTATGATTTCTCTACCCTTTAAGATTTTAGTTTTTGTCCTCATAGATGGATGGAATTTGCTTATTGGTAATCTTATAAGTTCTATAAAGTAAAGGTGTGTAAACGTGGATTGTAAATATTTTGGAGAGTGTGGTGCTTGTGTTGTTTATGAAAATGGGTACGAGTCACAGCTTAATGATAAACTACAGTTAAATAGAGAAAGGTTTAAAAGCTTTTACAGTGCTAACATCTCTGTTTTTAAATCTCCCGATGAACACTACCGCTCTCGTAGTGAGTTTAAAATTTGGCATATAGAAGATGATATTCATTACGGTATGAACCACGTTGAGAAGAAGGGTGTAGTCCTTATAGATGAGTGTCCACAGGTAAATGAGCATATATCAGCCCTCATGCCAAAGCTCTTAAAAGAGATTAGTGATGCTAAAATAGGGTTTAAACTTTTTGGTGCTGATTTTTTAAGCTCTAGCAGTGGTGAGATAGTCGTTTCACTTTTATATCATAGAAGACTCGATGAGGAGTGGCAGGGAATTGCTACTAAAATTGCAGATAAACTAGGCATTTATATTATTGGGCGTTCTCGTAAGCAGAAGCTTATTATTGGGCAAGACTATATCACAGAACACTTACTTATTGAAAATGAAAAATACACTTTTAACCACATAGAAAATAGTTTTACACAACCAAATCCAAGAGTAAATGAGCAGATGATAGAGTGGGCTATGAAAAACTTCTCCAATATAGAGGGCGATTTACTAGAACTCTACTGCGGTGCAGGAAATTTTACTATTCCTTTTTCTAAAAAGTTTACCAAGGTTTTAGCCACAGAGATTTCAAAGTCTTCCATTAATGCTGCTAAGGCAAATATGCTCTTAAATGGTGTGACAAATATAGAGTTTGTTCGCATGAGTGTAGAGGAGTTTGTGCAAGCTCTTGATGGTGTGCGAGAGTTTAGAAGAATGAAAGAGATAGATATAAGCTCTTACAACATTAAGAGTATTTTTGTTGACCCTCCTAGAAGTGGAATGGATGAAGCTTCTTGTAGATTTGCTTCTAGACATCAGCACATACTCTATATCTCTTGTAATCCTGAGACACTGGTGCGAGACTTAGAGATACTAAGTGAGACTCATGAAGTGGTAGATATGGCTCTGTTTGACCAGTTTCCATACACACACCACGTTGAGATGGGTGTTAAGCTTGTAAAGAAGATAGATAGCTAATGAAAAAAATTCTGATAATTAGTGATGGTACCACAGGGGAGCACTTTATTCACCGTGCTATAGAGACCTATACTACTGAAAATATCTACTATATAGTTCAGATGAAAGCTAAAACTTTTGAAAATGCTAATCCGGCACGATTTAAATTTTATGAGTTTGACCCAACAAGTCTTTATAAATTGGCAAATCTTTTAAAGATGGAGTTTACACAAGTCTTTGTTGCAATGGACAGCATAATTGATGTAGAACATACCATTAAAAACATAAGAGCGATTAAAAAACAGCTTCGTGTAATTGTTTTAGATAGATGGAAATTAGAGAGTGAAGATCCCAACGTGGTTCTCATTAACTCTAATGATATTTTAGCTTCAAGACTCCTAGATTACCTTCCAAATGTACCCGTAATTGCCCAAAATGTGGGGATAGGTGAGGGCGAAATCATGGAAGTGCTTGTTCCCTTTGGAAGCTCTTTTGTCTACCGTCATATTGGTGTAATTGAGCAGAAAAACTGGCGAATTGTGGCTATTTATAGAAATAGAAAGCTTCTTATGCCTTCGAGACGCCGTATGATTCAGCCAAATGATTTACTTGTTTTAGTGGGTGAACCAGCCGTTTTAAAATCAGTTTACCGTGCAATTAAACGTGAACTTGGGCAGTTCCCAGAGCCTTTTGGTTCAAATATTTACCTTTATATAGATATGACTGTTATTAACCAAAACAGCATTAAAGAGCTTGTTCGTCGTGCAGTATTTGCACATAAAAAACTCAAACATGACCTTATTATTAAAGTAGTTAATCCTGCAAATATTTCGGCTCTTCAGTACATAAAAGACCAAAGAGATGAGAATATAGTAGTCGATATTGAGTATGATATTGTCAATCTTGAGCAAGCTTTTCATGAAGATATAAAGAAACTTCATATAGGTTTGGTGATTGTCTCTAAAGAGATGTTTGCAAACACTAAAATAAGAAATACTCTCTATGAAGCTCATGTTCCAGTACTTAAACTCTCCGATATATCTTTTGCTTCTGTAAAAGAGACAGTGGTTATTTTAAATGACAATAGAGACTTAGAGAGAGTCTCTTCAACCATTTATGATATCTCTGCACAGATGGGATTTAACATTGAACTGCATAACTATATGAGTGAACATCAAGAGATACGAGAACAGGTAATTGAGCACTACTATAGCCTCTCTACAATCTTCTCAAAAAGTATAAAAGTAGTTAAAGACACGGAAAATCCTATAAAAGCACTCAAAAGTAGAGAGAGTTTTATACAAATTTTACCATTTACACACAAATTTACAGCAAGAAGAATTTACTCTCTTTTTTCAACAGACAGCGAAAAACACTACCACAAACTTGATAAGTATCATCAACTTTTTATACCTGTGCCATTGTAATTTTATTTAATTTAGCTCTTTTTTACCATTTTTTAAGTATTATATATCTAATTATAATTTTACAAATTTGGACTCAAAATGCAGGTAAATATTTCTCTTACAAAAGTTGTTGATAACTCATACTCTATTACAATAGACTCGCTTCCTAAAATTCATTTCGATACTAAAGTAGCCATTGTTACAAACCCTAAAGTCGCGGGATTGCATCTTGCATACTTACTCTCAAAAATCTCCGCTAAAGAGCTCTATATCATTACAGTTCCCGATGGGGAGGAGTATAAAAATCAAGAGAGTGTTGATCTTATTTTAGAATCTCTTTTTAACCACCGTTTTAACCGTAAGTCTTTGCTTATCGCTTTTGGTGGTGGAGTTATTGGGGACATGACAGGTTATGTCTCTAGCATCTACCAACGTGGTATCGACTTTGTTCAAGTACCTACTACTCTTCTTTCACAAGTTGATGCGAGTGTAGGTGGAAAGACTGGAATGAACAACTCTTATGGAAAAAACCTTATTGGTGCCTTTCATCAGCCACAAGCAGTCTACATTGACCCTTACTTTTTAACCACGTTGCCAGCTCGTGAGTTTGGTGCAGGTGTAGCGGAAGTTGTTAAAATGGCAGTCACTTTTAACAAAGAGTTTTTTGAGTTTTTAGAGAGTGCAGACTTGAACAATGCAGAGGTTCTTCAAGAGGCTCTCAAACAAGCGGTACAGACAAAAGCAGATGTTGTAGCTCAAGATGAGAAAGAACATGGCATACGTGCTGCTTTAAACTACGGACACACCTTTGGTCATGTCATAGAAAATGAGACAAAGTACAAGCAGTACCTTCATGGAGAGGCCGTAGCTATTGGTATGGTTATGGCAAATGAGACCTCTGTAGCGATGGGGCTTATGAGTGTAGATGAAGCACAAAGAGTGAAATCTCTTTTAGAGAAATATAATCTTCCAACATCTTACAGTATTGCAGATACAGAGAGTTTTTATGAGACATTTTTTCTTGATAAAAAGAGTTCAGATAGTGCAATAACTTTTATACTTCCTGTAGGTTTAGGGGATGTTAAAATTACTGATAGCTGTGAAAAAAATCTAATTATTGATGTTTTAAATAGATTTGGAGATGCACGATGATACAAGCTCTCCTCCTTAGTCTATTTTTATCTATCTCCCTTTTTGCTGAATTTAATAGCACTACTGAGCAGTTAGTGAGTTCCGTAGAGAGTGAAAAGATTAAACAAGATGGTATTAAACAAGCGAAATTAAAACAAGAGAAGTTAAAGGCTAAACTAGAACAAGAAAAAGAGGAAGCTAAAAAAGAGAAAATTTATAAATACCTAGCTGATTTAAAAGCCATAGAAGAGTCGATTTCTCAAGAGAAAGTATGGATGAAATCTTATGCTTCTTATTTAACCTCATTAGATATTAGAGCGAAGCTGGAAAATATTAAAACTAGAATTAAATTTTTACAAGAGAAAGGTGAGTCTGTTACTAATATGGATGAACTTAATGCTCTTATATCTAAAGAGAAAATTTTAGCTTCTCAGATTGGAAAGTTAAACAAGAAAGGTACGGCACCTTTTTCTAAGCTTCTGACTCCTCCTGAGATTAAAGAAGCTCAAGAAATTACCAATCCAATTGAAATTTTTACGGGTATTTCACTTATAAAGATTCTAAATGCTGACTATAATGACTATATCGCTAAAAAAGATAAACTTGAAGAGCTTATTGGCTTATTAAGACAAGAACAGGTTATTTATGAAAAAATTAAAAACTTAGATACAAAAAATGAGTATGGGAAAAAAGCTGATTTAAAGAGTAAGCAACTTAAACGTTTTGAGACAGCTCTTGATACCATTAAAGTTACTTCAGAGGTTTATCAAAAACGTTTAGAGATACGTGAAGCTGGAATCAATAAAAATATTGAAAAGCAGATATATAGACTTATAAATATAGGTATTATAGTTTTAGTTGTATTTCTTGTTTTTACATCTCTTAAATTTGCGATTAAAAGATATATTACAGATCATGAACGTTTTTATATGGCAAATAAAATCATCACTTTTACAAACTATACGATTATTATACTTATCCTCTTTTTTAATTATATAGAAAATGCAAGTTATCTTGTAACCATATTAGGGTTTGCATCTGCGGGTATCGCGATTGCTATGAAAGATTGGTTTATGAGTATCTTAGGTTGGCTTGTAATTGTCTTTGGTGGGAGTATCCACGTTGGAGATAGAATACGTGTAGATATGGACGGAATGAAATATGTAGGTGATGTTATGGATATTTCACTACTACGTATGACAATACTTGAAGATATTACCTTGACATCAATTATGCAAAATCGTCGTGCTGGTCGTATTGTATTTGTACCAAACAACTATGTTTTTACTCGTATGATAGCTAACTATACTCATAATTCACTCAAGACTGTTTGGGATGGTGTGAAAATTACTATTACTTTTGATTCTAATCATAAAAAAGCGATGCATATTGCTAAAGAGATTACAAGAAAATTTTCTAAAGGGTACACAGAAATCACAAGAAAACAGCTCAACAAATTACGCCAGCACTACAGTCTTAAAAATACAAATGTTGAACCTCGTATATTCTCTTTTATAGAAGCAAATGGTATGGATATTGAAGCATGGTATCTAACAAATGCATATGGAACTTTAACACTTCGAAGTGTTATCTCAACAGAAATAGTTATGGCATTTAATGCAGAAGATGACATAACAATTGCATACCCTACGCAACAACTTAATGTATCTATGCAGGATGATAAGCCAATAGAACATAATAGTGAGTTAGTGTAAATGAAAAAAGTATACTTTAAGACCTTCGGTTGCCGTACAAATCTTTATGACTCACAAGTGATGATGGGTGCTCTTAAAGAGTATGAGATAACACAAAACGAAGCTGAGGCTGATGCCATAGTGATTAACTCTTGCACCGTGACAAATGGTGCAGACTCTCATGTACGTTCATACATCTCTCATGTAGAAAAAAGTAGTGAGGCTAAGCTCTTCTTAACGGGTTGTGGAGCACATACAAAGGGCGAGAAACTCCTTAAAGAGAAGAGGATTCACGGTGTCTTTGGTCAAAGTGAAAAACAGAAGATTGACTTTATGCTCTCTCAAGAGAAACCCTTTTATGACCCAGGGGATTTAAATTTTGTAGATGATGCCATAGTCGATGATTTTGTAGGAAAGAGCAGGGCTTTTATTAAAATCCAAGAGGGGTGTAACTTTCGATGCTCTTACTGTATTATTCCTTTTGTTCGGGGTGATGCTAGAAGTATGAGTGAGGCTCAGATTTTAGAGCAGATTACTAGACTTGCACTCAATGGTTTTGGAGAGTTCGTTTTAACGGGTACCAACGTGGGTAGCTACGGAGTTGACTCTAAAACTTCTCTTGCAAAACTTATGAAAAAAATATCTCAAATTCGGGGTGTTCGTAGAATTAGACTTGGAAGTGTTGAGCCTATTCAGATTACCGATGAGTTTAAAGAGGTTCTGGGTGAGCCTTGGTTAGAGAGACATCTGCACATTGCTCTACAACACACCTCTCCAACAATGCTAAAGCTTATGAATAGAAGAAATGTTTATAAGCAAGATAGAGAGCTTTTTGAACTTCTTGCTGAGAAAGGTTTTGCCATAGGAACAGACTTTATTACAGGGCATCCGGGAGAGACTCCTGAGCTGTGGAATGAAGCGATGCAGCATGCAAGAGAACTGCCGCTGACTCACATACATGCCTTTACATACTCTAAACGTGATGGCACTCAGTCTGCCTTTATGAAGCCAGAGGTTAACGGTAAAGTAGCTAAAGAGAGACTTCATGAACTTGAAGCACTCATAAAAGAGAAAAACAGAATATTTAGAGACTCCTTTTCTGGAGAACTTGATGTTTTAATAGAGAATGAAAAAGATGGACTCTACCATGGACTTGACCAGCACTTTAACAAGATAATTGTAGAGTCAAAAGAGGATTTAGTAGGGAACTGGATAAACATTCAAAACTACGAAAGAAGAGGAGATTTTAACTATGCTAAACTCTAAAACGAATCGTATTGCGCTCTACGTTTCAGCTTTTGTAATCATAGCCTTGGTACTTTTTGCGATTTTAAGAGACAATGCTGACTCAATTACACTCAACGATGCAAAGAAAATACTCGATAACCATACAGTAGAGAAGGTAATAGTCTCAAAAGAGTATGTTTACCTCAGAACAAAAACAGATTTTTACAAAATTGCTTCTTCTCAGGTAAATCCGAAGATGTTTATTGATTACAAGGTTGAAGTTCAGAGTGCATCGAATGTTATACTCTATATTCTTTTTGGCGTACTCTTTTTAGGTTTAGGTACGTTAGCTCTAAGATGGTGGCAAAAACAAGAAGAATCAGGCTCTTTAGATATGGGTTCAATGGGTTCTGGGCGAAGTAGTGCAGACCTCTCTTCTAGCTCACCTATAAAACCGATAACTAGTGATGTCTCTTTTAATGATATTGGTGGAATTTCTGATGTAAAGATGGAGCTAGAAGAGATTATAGATTTTATGAAAAATCCAAAAAAATATAAAAGTTTTGGTGCTCGTATGCCTCGTGGTGTTTTACTTGTAGGCCCTCCTGGTGTTGGTAAAACTATGATAGCAAAAGCAGTTGCACATGAAGCTGGTGTACCATTTTACTACCAGAGTGGTGCCTCTTTTGTTCAGATTTATGTTGGAATGGGTGCCAAACGTGTACACGAACTTTTCTCAGCGGCAAAAAAGAACTCCCCTTCTATTATTTTCATAGATGAAATAGATGCAGTTGGTAAAAAACGTAGTGGAGAGAGAAATGATGAGCGTGAGGCTACACTTAACCAACTTCTTACAGAGATGGATGGTTTTGAAGGTTCAAGTAATGTCATTGTAGTTGCCGCTACAAACAAAATAGATATCTTGGACTCAGCACTACTTCGTGCAGGAAGATTTGACAGACGTGTTTTTGTAGAACTCCCAACAAAGCGTGAACGTGAGTCGATTTTAGAGAAGTATTTAGCCAAAGTTCCTCATGAGTTAGATGTAAAAGTTTTAGCAAGTATGACGGTAGGTTTCAACGGTGCATCTCTGGCAACACTTGTCAATGAAGCAGCACTTCTATCCATAAGACAAAATGATTTTCATATGACACTTGAGCATTTTCATGCAGTTAAAGATAAGGTGATGTTTGGAAAGAAAAAACTTCTTATGATGAGTAAGAAACAAAAAGAGTATAGAGTGACTTACCAAGCAGGTAAAGTAGTTACTGCTACATACTTTGATATGGCATTTGAGAAGATAATGCTCTCAAATGAGAAATTGACACCCTCTACAACTGACCCACTTATTAAACATGAACTTGAAGCACGTGTTAAGATGCTTTTAGGTGGTATTGTGGCTTGTTCGTTGAAGTACAAAGAGCATGCAAGCAGTGCTAAGGGAGACTTAGATGAGGCTAAAGAGCTTGTCAAAAGTATGTGTAGTGAGTATGGAATGGGTAACTCACTCTTACCAGCAGACCATGAAGAAGAGCTTATAATTGGTAGACTTTACGAGGAGACCTTAGCACTGTTAAAAAAACTCTCTAAGCCAATAGAAGAGGTGGAAGTAGTTCTTAATGAGAGAGAAAGTATCTCAAAAGTAGATGTTTTAAAATATATAAATGAAGTTATATAAAGGAAGAGTAGAGTGTCAGATATTTTAGAGTTAACCGATTCAAACTATGCTAAGTTTATGGAGGAGATAGACTCTGTTGTATTTATAGACTTTTACAGCAATAGTTGTCCTCCCTGCCAGACACTTCTAAGCTACTTACCTAATCTTGCCGAGCACTACAGAGATGAAGAGGTAGTTGTAGCAAAGGTAAACTCAGCCCAAAACCCAAAACTTTCAACTAAATTCATGGTAAGAAGTGTACCTTTAACTGTTGTTATAGGAAAAGATAAAATGGTTAAAAATGCAGAAGTAGGGCTACTTGGTATAGATGGCTACTTTAAAATGATTGATAAAGAGATAGGAAAATCAAAAGGTTTCTTCTCTAGGTTCTTTTCTTAGATGCAGTTCTTTAGTGGGTTCTCTTTAAAAAATGATGTTGTATTTTTTGATGCATACTTGAGTCCTTTAGAGTACACTATAACTGGTTTTAGTTATGGTGCTATTAAAGCTTTTGAAGAAACATATAGAGTTGTAATGAGTGGCAAAAGAGTAGAGCGACTGCAACTCTTTTCCCCTGCCTTTTTTCAAACAAAATCTGATAAGTTTAAAAGAATGCAACTAATGGGCTATAAACGTAGTCCTAAAGCTTATTTAGAAGCTTTTGTAAGCTCTTGCTTTGCTCCTTATGAGAAAAAGAGTGTAGAGCATTGTGAATCTCACTTAGAGGAATTAAATGAGGTGCTTTACTATAAGTGGAATATAGAAAAACTCAGAGAACTAGAAGAGAAAGGTGTCGCTATAGAGATTTACTTAGGTGAAAAAGATAGTGTAATAGATGTTGTAGGTGCTAGAGAATTTTTCTTAGAAGTAGGTACCGTGACATATATTAAAAATGCAAACCATTTTTTACAAACAAAATAAAGGAATAAATAAATATGAGTGAAATTAAAATAGGTGTAATAACAGCAAGTGACAGAGCAAGTAAAGGAATTTACGAAGATATTTCAGGTGTAGCAATTCAAGATACGATGAAAGATTATTTAACAAGTGAGTTTGAAATAGTTTACAGATGTATTCCTGATGAGCAAGATGTTTTAGAAGCTACTATGAAAGAGTTATGTGATGAAGCAGGGTGCTGTTTAGTTGTTACAACTGGAGGAACAGGCCCAGCACTACGTGATGTAACACCAGAAGCGACTGAGAATGTCTGTCAGAAGATGATGCCAGGATTTGGTGAGCTAATGCGTCAAGTGAGCCTACAGTATGTTCCTACTGCAATTTTGTCTCGTCAAACAGCAGGTATTAGAGGAAAATCTTTAATTATTAACCTACCTGGAAAACCAAAGTCAATCCGTGAGTGTTTAGATGCAGTTTTTCCAGCAGTACCTTACTGTATTGACCTTTTAGAAGGACCTTTTATGGAGACTAACGAAGAAGTTATAAAGGCCTTTAGACCTAAGGCTAAATAGATTAAAAGTCTAGGGTGAATCCAAGACCAATATTGTACCCATCTAAACCATCGCTTTTAACAGTACTGGCTTCGAGAAAAAACCTTTGGGCCCACCAAGGTGCTTTAGGTGTGTACCAGTAGGCTACAACTCCTAACGTGGCATAGTAGTCAAACTTAACAGAATTTTTAACTGCACCACTAAGGTAATTTGCATTTACATAAGGTTCTAATGTTAGGTAGTTAAGAGAATTTTCAAAAAGCTTATCTGTCTCAACACCTAAAGTAAGTGTTGTTACACTAGACTCACTCGTAAATTTACTTAATTCACTTAAATCAAATGTAGATTTTGTTTCATAAATTTTATAAGCAATTTTAGCATATGCTTTATGGTTGTAAATCAGCATCTTATACTCAGCTAATGTAAAAAATTTATAGCTTATGTTATCGTTATAATCTTGATTGAAAAAATCTTCAATAGCATCACCTATATTATCATTAGGGTCTAAAACACTCACTCCAGATTTAGAGTATATGAGTTCTGCACCTCCAGATATATAAAACTGAGGTGAAAACTTGTATTGGATGCCTCCCCCTAAGCCTGCTGTATAAGTACGTATATGATTTTTATTATTTAAGCGAGTACCATCTGGTATCTGTATGGTTTGTGTTATATATGTTCTACTGTAACCTACATTTCCTACTATAAAATAATTGAGTGAGTCTGTTGAGGGAAAATGGTAAGTAAAAGGTAAGTGAAGAATATCCATATCAACACCAACATCTGTAAAATGGTATGTACCAGAGCTTAGTGCATCTTGCGAAGTGAATATAAGTAGTGTATTAATACTTGCAAGGTGTGCTTTTTTTGCGATATCACTAAGTGAGTCTGCATAAGTAAGTGAGCTCAATAGAGATAATAGGGATATGATTTTTTTCAACAATTCTCATTCTTTTGTAGATTTATTTATTGTATCTAAACAACTTTATATATTTATATTAAAAGTTATAATCAATTAACACTTTATTAAGTTTTATAGGAATATTATGTATATATACGATAATAACTAAGGAGTGTTTATGAAAAAAATTCTTTTAGTATCTCTTTTTACTTCAAGTGCTTTACTGGCTTCACCATATTACTGTAATGGCCATCATCAAGATGAGGAGTGTACCACTGAGACAGTTTCTTTAATTGCTGATCAAAGTACAGTTAATGAAATTGTTATTAACCCTTCTCGCATGAGTTTAGCTAACAATAACAAAAAAGCTGCCGTGAGTGCTCAGTTTATTTACTCAGGTGATGTAACCGTTATCAATCTACCTGCTGGATATAATGTTACAGATAACATAGGTTTAGAGCTTAATGTACCAGTAGTGAGTATTAGTGATTTTAATGTTTGGAATCCTATTACATTTCAAAATGAAAAAGAGACAAATATGGGTCTCGGTGATATCTCTGTTGGAGCAAATTACCATTTTGGTAACTTTAGCTCAGACTATGGTCTTAATGTGAGTACATTTAGATATAAAACAAGTACAGGTGATGAGTTAAAAGGTTTGGGTCTTGGAAAGGATGCATACACTTTTTCTCATAATTTTGCTAAAGATACAGATTATCTTCGAGTCCATGCTTTACTCTCTTACACATTAAACGATGAAAAAGTATTGGGTGATGCCCTAACTGCCATGGTCGGTATATCAAGACCATGTCTTTTAAATGACAAATTAAGAACCAATATTAAACTCACCTATTTTAATCTTGAAGAGACTACACAAAATAATTTTACAAACTCGTCAGGTTTTAAAAAAGTAGATCTTTGGATAGCATTTAATAGTGATAGATTATTTGCTGGAGTACCTGTTGGTGCAGGTATAAAAATACCAATTATAGATGAAGTTTCGTATAAAGACTTTACTGGGGCAAACCAAACAACAGATGGTAGTAAAACAATACTATTTTATCTTAGTGCAGGAAGTTTCTTTAAATAAAAAGATTAGTTGAGACATATGATAACCATATGTCTCACTTTTAGTAAATATAAGTCAAATAAAGCATAGCTCCAGAGAGAGCATTTTGAACTTCAAGTTTTTTATCTCCATCATCTACTTGCAGGTAGATTAGATTGTTGTTATATCCGATTCCTGCTCCAATATTCTCAAGAAAACGATACTCCAAGCTTATAGAACTACTATGTAGGTTACCTCTAAATGTGTCATACTCCAAGAAAAAATACTCAGTTTTGTAGTTAATAAAGAGTGTTTTGTCAATAATAGTATACTCACCTTTAAATCCAAATACAGGCAAAGGCACAGTAATACTTGCTGATGAAGCAGTTGATTCTGCTGCAACACCATCGATTGTTCCTGTAGCTTCAAGTCCTAAACTAATAGTAGTAATATGTAAACCAGCAGTAAGTGCAAGTTCCACTTCATCACTATGGTAAAATGAGTAGCCATAATTTACCTTATAGACATCCATATCAAACTTACTAGTAATACTTGCTCCCGCACTAATAAATTTGTCATTGAATTCTATATCTTTGTTTGAAGATGTATAACCTTTACTTTTTACACTAAAGTATGAAAAATCTATGCTATGTTTATCTGTAAAACGGTAGTACCCATCTATACGGAAAACATTAGTATCGTTTTTCATATTTAACTGGTCTTTAGTATTTATTTTTGCTGAAATAGGAAGGTTTCTTGGTGTTAATTGCATCTCAGTCTCAAAGTTTGTAACAAGCATTGTTCCAACATTGATTTTCCATTCATCTTTTACCTGAGCAAAAAGAGAAGCTCCAGTAAAAAGAAAGGCAAGTAGTAACTGTTTTTTCAAAATAGACCCTTTTTTAGAGGATTATAACTAAATAAAAATTTATAAAAGCTAATTTATAAAGAGAGACGAATTCCAACAGGGCAGTGATCAGAGCCCGTAATATAGTCTAGTATAAAGGCATCTTCTAAATTTTCAGCTAAATCTTCACTAATAAAAAAATAGTCAATTCTCCATCCAACATTTTTCAGACGTGCCCCAGAGCGGTACGACCACCAACTGTATCTGTCTACTTCATCACCATTTACATATCTGAAGGTGTCGATGTAACCATGCTCTAGTAGTTTGTCCATCCACTCTCTCTCAATAGGTAAAAAACCAGATGTTTTAGAGTTTGCTTTTGGATTTTTGAGGTCTATCTCTTTATGAGCTGTATTAACATCACCACAGATTACTATGGATTTTCCCTCTTCACGAAGAGTTTCACAGTGTGCTAAAAAATCATCATAAAATTTCATCTTATAAGCAAGACGTTCTTCATTTTTTTGACCATTTGGAAAGTAGACATTAAAAAGAACAATATCATCATAATGAGTTTCAACTATTCTACCTTCACTCATAGTGTCTATATGCTCACAAGTTGAGTTAGAATCACTTTTGAGTGTGCTCCAAGTCATGGTCCCACTATAACCTTTTTTCTGGGCAGAGTTGACAATAATCTCTTCATACTCTTTCTCAAAAAGACCCTCTGGTATCTGCTCCTCAAGAGCTTTTATCTCTTGGAGGCATAAGATGTCAGTTTGACGATCATCTATCCATTTAAGTGCCTCTTTATTACCTACAGCACGGATACCATTAACATTCCATGAAATTATTTCTATAGAGTCAGACATACTTCTCCCTTAATCCAGAAATGATACATTGATTTTATGTGTGTCAAAACCAAGTTCTTTTTTATCTTTTTGGCCATGCATGACATTTAAAAATTCTTCTTGTGTTAAGACCGGTAAATCAATCTCTCTTCCCGTAACCTTATTTATACTTTTTTGTTCTGCATCAAAAATTACAAGTTCTTCTTTATTGTTAACAATCAAAAAATCAGCATTATTATCTGTAGCTTCAAGGAGTATATGCCCTGCTATAAGGTGTATTAACTTCTTATTAGTCGCATTGAGTGGTAGTTCATGATGTTTTGAGGCAAGTTCAATATATTTAGCTCTACTTGTGGCTATCATATTTTCAAATCCTGCATCATTAAGTGAACAGTAAAGAGAAACATTGAAGTTGTCAAAATATTGCTTTACATCGAAGTTTATTTTATACTGCTTGTACTGAGGATAGATGTAAACCTCATTGATATTTTTAAAGTAATCTCTTTGAAGTTGATGTATACTATTTTCTGCTTCTTCATAGTTTAATATTCTGTATTGTAAAGAGCTATGGTTTTGTAGACCATCTTCTTTGTGGGAAATCTTTTCTAGTATTTCATTTTTTTGTTGGGGTTGTTCTTTTATCAACTCAGCCGCTAAAAGTAGCACATGGTCGCCAACATAGTCTCGGTTAATATGTAGTGTGTTTGAAGCATAATACTCAAGCATATATTTTTTTTGAGTTATAAATTCAGATAATTTATCATCACTTATAAAGTTACTTAGAGTAAAAAGTTTTGTTTTATAATCTTCAATATCAATTATAAGGTCATGCTTCGCTCTACTGATACTAATAGGCTCAATTAAAAGTTCTTGAGAAGAATCTTTTAAAAAGTTTGCTATATCTACTTTTGATGATGTAAATATGCCGTTAATTTTTAAAAAGAACTCTTCATTATGAAGGTATGAAAATTTTTCTATTTCATTCACTTGTGTAAGTATCTTATCGACAGTAGTGTTTGTAGATATATTTAATTTGTATGTTTTATAGTAGGGGAGGTAGTCTGTTTTATGGTCAAACTTAAAAAGTTTTATCTCTATCATCTGTAAAATCCAAGTGTCATTTTTTTGTATTTTACTGTTTAATTAGTTTACTATGTATTTAATACATTGAATTGATAGTGATTATTGAAATTTGCTCCAAAAAGTTACTTTGGAGCATAGAGTTTTAAAGAAAGTCCACTTTAGTAAGGTGATGTTTCATTCCTAGTAGCTCTTGGTCACAACCAAGAGCTAGACCTAACATCTGTTGCATGTGAAGTACTGGAAGTTCAACTTCGCGACCAATCGCTTCACCTGCATGTTTTGTTTGAGTATCTAGTTTGAGATGACAAAGAGGACATGGTGTTACCATCCAGTCAGCATTGTTATCCATCGCACCAGCAATAGCATTACCAGTTAAAATAGCGGCAGTTTTAGGAGCTTGGAGCTCTGCATGGAAACCACAACATTTTGTTTTTTCATCATAATCTACATTTTTACCACCACAAGCGATAATTAAATCATCTAGTGAAGTAGGGTTATAAGGATTTTCTGGGTTCTTGTGAGACTCATTTTGAAGCTCAGAAGGGCGGATGTTATGACAACCGTAAAATGGTGCAATATTAAACTGTGAAAGAGGAGTAACTACCATTTCAGCAATTTTATCAAGACCAATATCATCAATAATTGCATAGAGGAAATGGATAATGTTAGAAGTACCTTTGTACTCTAAACCAACTTCTGCAAGTTTCTCATTTACTCTTGCTTTTAACTCTGCATTTTCATCTAAACGGTGTTTAGTCATTGCAGTGTTAAGTTGACAAGTATTACAAATAGTAACCATAGTTAAGCCATGCTTTTCAGCATAAGCGATATTTCTAGCATTAAGTACTAGAGATAAAAAATCATCATAATCTTGTAGGTGAGAAGCTCCACAACATGAAGCTTCTGTAAGTTCTACTAGCTCTATATTTAGTTTTTTAGCAACTGCCATTGTAGACATATATTGCTCAGGAGTACTCTGTTTAGCAGTACAGCCTGTAAAAAGTGCGTATCTTAATTTTTCCATATTTTACCCCTAGAACTTTGCTGTTGATGATGATTTAACAAGTTTTTGAATCTCATCTAAATTTTCTGATTTTGTAATGCCCCATGGTGGAACAATTTTACCCTTAGCAAACATTTTGAGTGCTACTGGAATATGCTTAACAATACTAGGCCCTTCAGAGTAAAGAACTAGGCCACCTTCATCAAGTACACCATTTCTAGCAATTGAGTGTTTAAAACCAACTGCATGGCGAGTAGCCACGTTAGAAGTTGCTACACCCTCTGTAAAGAGCATATTGTGAAGTTTTGTAATTTTCTCTATTGGGTTAACATCTTTAGGACAAACTTCTGCACATTCCATACATTTGACACAGTCCCAAAGACCTTGTTTCTCTGCATGAAGTTCATTGAGTCTAGTTACATGAGCATCATCACGAACATCCGCTTCAAAACGGTAAGCCTTTGCAAAAGCAGCAGGACCAAAGAAATCTTCATTGACTTCAACAACAGGACAAGCATAGTGACAAGCACCACACTGAATACATAAGTCAGCTTCATTTAACTCTTCAGCTTCTTCTGGTGTTACTAAGTGCTCATGTTCTGGGTGCTCTTCTACATCAGAGACTAGGTATGGGTGAATAGCATCATGCTTCTCCCAAAAATCTCCCTTGTCTATGATTAAATCTTTAACAGCACGTTTGATGCTTAGTGGCTCTAAAACAAGTTCATCACCAAAATACTCAAGCATAGTTGTCATTGACTCTTTACAAGCAAGAGTTGAACGTCCATTTACTTTAATAGCACAGGCACCACAGATACCGTGACGACAGCTTCTTCTATATGAGAAACTTCCATCTTTATCCCATTTAATTCTATTTAATATATCTAGTACAACTTCTTCTGAAGTCACTTCCATATCGTAGTTTTCATAGTATGGAAGATAATCTTCATCAGCATTGAAACGAAATACTTTGAAGTTTACTTTTTGTGTAGTAATTGTATTTGTACTCATAAGTTTACTCTCCCTTTCCTAGTAAGTTCTAGCTTTAAGCTCATGTTTGCCAAGAACGACATCCATATAATCAAGAGTAATCTCTCCATCTTTATCCATATAAGCCATAGTGTGTTTTAAGAAGTTTTTGTCATCACGAGTTTCAAAATCTTCTCTATAGTGAGCACCACGACTCTCATTTCTTGCAACTGCACTCTCAACAATAAAGGCTGAGTAGTCAAGCATATGACCAAATTCAATTGCTTCTTGAAGTTCAGTATTAAATACTTTTGATTTATCTTTAATACGGATATGAGCAAAACGTTTACGAAGAGATTTTATATCTTTAATTGCAATATCTAATGTCTCTTTAGTTCTAAATGCACCAGCATTTGCTGTCATACACTGTTGAAGTTCTTCACGAAGGTTTGTAATTGTCTCGTCACCATTGTTATTTAAAATAAAATCAATCTCAGCAAGTGCCGTACTTGCATCTTCTTCTGTTGCAGGACGAAGTTCAATACTATCAATCTCTTGAGCCATTGTCTTACCAACAAAACGACCAAAAAGAAGTGCTTCAAGAACTGAGTTTGCACCTAAACGGTTTGCACCGTGAACAGATACACAAGAACACTCACCAGCAGCATAAAAACCTTCAATAAACTCTTCGTTATTAAGACGAACATTACCAGCAATATTTACTGGAATACCACCCATAGAGTAGTGTGCAGTAGCAGAGATTAGGATAGGCTCTTTAATCATATCTAAACCTAAGAAAGTAATCGCTAAATCACGTAACTCTGGAAGTCTTTCCATAATCAAATCTTTACCAAGATGTGTTACATCAATAAAAACAGCATCTTTTCTTGGACCAACACCACGACCTTCGCGAATCTCATTTAAGATAGCACGACTCACAACATCACGAGATGCAAGTTCCATAGCATTTGGAGCATATTTCTCCATAAATCTCTCACCTTCAGAGTTAAAGAGACGTCCACCTTCACCACGAGCAGCTTCAGAGATTAAAACACCATTTCCAGATAATCCAGATGGGTGAAACTGTACAAACTCCATATCTTCTAAAGGAAGACCATGACGAGCAACGATAGAGAGACCATCACCAGTATTTGCATGAGCATTTGAGTTGATTTTATATGAACGTGCATATCCACCAGTCGCGAACATTACAGACTTTGCATTGAAAATTACAGTTTGCATATCACGAATGTTAAAAGCCACAATTCCAGAAACTTTTCCATCTTTGTAGATTAAATCTGCTGCATACCACTCATCCCAAAACTTAACACCAGCACGGTGTGCTTGTTCGTAAATAGTCTGAAGTAAAGTAAGACCAGTTCTATCTTTTGCATAACATGCACGAGGAGAAGATTGACCACCAAAAGGGCGTTGTGCAATCTTACCATCTTCAGTTCTGCTAAATGCAGCACCCATTCTCTCAGCCCAGCGAATAGTCTCTGGTGCTTTTTGACACATAAACTCTACTGCATCTTGGTCAGCTAAATAGTCTGAACCTTTTACAGTATCAAACTCATGAAGCTCAACACTATCTTCATCACTAAATGCGGCATTAACACCACCTTGTGCTGCACCAGAATGACTTCTTAGTGGATGTAATTTTGTAATTACAGCAACTTTCTTTCCTGCATTTTGCAACTCTCTAGCTGCCGCACATCCCGCAAGACCTGCACCAACTACTATTGCATCGTAAGTATAAATAGGAACACTCATTAACCCATCCTTCGTTTTAGAACTAAAATAATGCTGATTATATCGCGAGTTGCCTTAGTGAATGTTAAATAAGAGCTTTGTTTTTGGGAAGTTGGAGTTTGTTACCATTTGAGACACTTATAAATAGATGCCTCGAAACTGGATTAAGCTATGGGAATATTACTGTCTTCAAATACTATAAGGTCTTGTGTTTGTGAAATTCTATTTCCACCTTTAGATATTGCATGTGCTAGAACTTCTTTTGCTTTTTTAAGTGCTTCATCAAGTGTTATTTTAGATGACTTAACCATAAATCCACCACTAATTGTAATGCTAACAGTACCTTTGTTTGGTGTATGAAATTTAATCTCTTCTATACTCTGTCTTATTAGGTCTAAATCTGTAAATAACTGTTTCTTATTTGTTCTAGATAAAATAACAGTAAATTGGTTGTAGTCAGTTCGAGCAATAATGTCAGTAGGTTGTTCATGTAAAGAGATGGTAAAAGCGGTCTTTTTAAGCATCGCCTGTGTTGTCTCTTGTGCAAAAGCACGATTAGACTTAGAGAAGCTATCTATCTCTAATATAGCTACAGCAATGTGATTAGCTTCATAGTTACCTTTTCTATTGTTATAAGCACTAAAAAGCCCCTTGTAGTTATATATCTCAGTTACAGGATCTAACATCTCGGGATTATCGAGTGTTACACTTTTTCTTTTCATTCTAAGTGCTATAGCATCTGCCTCTTCTGAAAATATTTGGTAAGAGAGTTTATTCTGTTCTTTATCAATAGTATATAAGAAACGTATGTCGCTATAGATAGCTTGGATTTTTTTTCTATACCAAAATGTTCCTAGTAGAAGAAAAAGCATATTTAGAATTAAAATATTACGAATTATATAGTACTTTTTTTCATCGTAAAATATATTTTTAAGAAGCATCTCATCTATAAAATTCTCTAAATTTACTCTTGCATTTTGAAGACTTTTCAGTTTCTCTTCTTCTAGGGTAGTGTCCTCTACATAGTAAGTGTTTGCAATGTTATTAAATGTAGTTGTGAGATTTTTTAAGTTTTGAAGATCTGCCATATACTCATTCTCTACATTGCCAAAATATTTTGACACAAAACTGAAACTAAAGTCACTTTTAAGTAAATCGATGTCAGAGAGTAATTTACGACTTTTGGAGTTAAACTCAATTTTGGAGAAGGTTATGTTTTTCTTGTCAAGTTTTGTTAAAGAAGTTATTTCTCTTTTTTGGTTTGTTAAATTAGCAATCTTCTCATAAGAGAGACCAGCTTCAAGAATAAGTAGAGTTGATAAAATGGCGATAAACAAACTAGTCAACATAAATATGTTTAAGTTTGTAAAAATTCTCTTTATAGATTGTCTCATGATATTTTCCTAATAATGTTATAATATGTATAGTATCGTAGTATTTTATATTTACAGTGGTTAAAACTGACTGAATCGTGGGAATTTGTTCATTATTGCTGTTTTAGAGAGTTTAATTGAAAAAAGAAAATTATTTTATAGCACAATTTAAAAATAAACACATAGGTGATGACGGAGCTTTAATTAGTGGTTATGTCTACTCTAAAGATGCTTTTTTTGAAAATGTGCACTTTAAAAGCTCTTGGATGAGTTTTTACCAAATTGCATATAAAGCGATGATGGTCAATATCTCTGATGCCGTAGCTATGAATGCCTTACCTAAATACGCACTTTTAAGTGTGGCAATGCCAAGTAGTATAAGCAAGAGTGAGATGAAAGAGTTAGCAGAGGGTTTTAAAGATGCCGCTGCAAAGTATGGTATTGAAATAATTGGTGGCGACACAATTAGTAATACAAAGCTTGATATTACAATTACAATTATCTCCAAGACAAAAAAACCTCTTTTGAGAAGTGGTTTAAGAGTGGATTATTTACTTGCATACACAGGTACTTTAGGTCGTTCATATAAAGATTTAAAAAAACTCTTAAATCAAGGAAAGGTACACTCAAACTCTAAATTTATAAATATTGAGCTTAGAGAGAAATTTGTGCACAACACAAGAAGATATTTAAGCTCGGGCATGGATATCTCTGACGGTCTATTGAGTGACTTAGAAAAACTAGCCACTCTCAATAGAATCGGTTTTCAATTTCATAAAAAAATACTCAAAAGAGAGAGCTGTAGTGGTGAAGAGTATGAGATGTTAGTAGCATTTGACAAGCGCTATAAAAAAGCCGTTATACGTCGGGCAGTTCAAAGTCGAACTGCTCTCAATATTTTTGCACACTCAAGTAGAAAAAGCTATGCAAACAGATGCAAAGCCCACCATTTTTAAAAGGTAAGGATTTTATACAATATGGACAGATTTTATTCACTAGCACACTCTAGTATAGATTTTAGATTTAAGCAGACTCCTCGTGATTTTGTGGTTGAAGAGATACCTCTTTATGAGTTCTCAGGTGAGGGTGAGCATATGATTCTTTTTGTAAGAAAAAAATCACTCTCAACCAATGAGATGATAGGTCAAATTGCCCGTTATTTAGGGATTAAAAACCGTGATATTGGCTATGCAGGTCTTAAAGATAAGCATGCAATGACAAAGCAGTACATCTCTATTCATAAACAGCATGAAGAGGCGATGGAGGGTTTTAACTTTGATGGTATTAAAATTATCTCAAAAACTTTTCATAACAACAAACTTAGAATAGGGCATCTAAAGGGAAA
>Ga0256827_10000266_pt1 | contig 31327 bp, 22 predicted proteins | sample CV84metaG_FD_185977 | JGI IMG/M metagenome (GOLD analysis project Ga0256827, IMG submission 185977) | Hydrothermal vent microbial communities from East Pacific Rise, Pacific Ocean - CV84 | ecosystem: Environmental > Aquatic > Marine > Hydrothermal vents | place: Pacific Ocean: East Pacific Rise...
TATCTTTAATGAATTTATATCCTATATATCTCTTGATGAAGGTAGTAATATAAAAAACAAACTAAATTCACTTACAGCAAATATAAGTAAACAGCTCTTTAATGAAACTTCACCTATTTATGATAAGTCTTTTGAAAATATGGATTTTATAAAAAACTATAAAGAAGTTATGAAAGAACAAAAACAAACTCTCAACACAATTAATAGTGTTGCGAAAGAAGCAGTAAAAATACTTGATGCTCTTGATGATGAGGTAAAAAATAAAATATCAAGATTTGTAAGCTTAATAGCAAAACTAAATAATTTTAGAAATAAAATATTTGAAGATGAAAGTAAATTAATAAATGGAAGCTTTAAAAAAGGTGTTTTCTTTAAAAAAGGAAATGACCAACTTGAAACTGAACTTTTTGAGCTTGGTTTTCATTCTAAGATAGAGGAATTAAAAAATTTATACTACGATAATATCGAAAAATTAATCTCAAACAGAATATTTTTAAAAAAAGTTTTTGACATGGTCTTAATCAAGAAAATGAAAGAGCTCTTAGAGGATTATATATCAGAGAATGACATCGTTCCTATTAGTGAAATAAACAGAAGAGTTTCGGAAATAATAAAAAAAGACTCAACCCCTTTTATTTATTATAAGATAGGAGAATACTATCAAAATTACCTTATTGATGAATTTCAGGATACTTCTGTAAAACAGTGGAATAACCTATATCCTTTAATAGAGAATTCTCAGGCTGAAGGTCATTTTGGAATGGCAGTTGGAGACCCAAAACAGGCAATTTATCGCTGGCGAGGTGGCGATGTTAGTATTATGAGTGAAGAAATAGAAAAAAAGCTATATGATGTAAGTAAAATAAATCTTGAAAATAATTATAGATCATCTAAAACAATAATTGAATTTAATAATTTTTTCTTTTCAGAGCTTTTAAAAAATACTGATAATGAACATTTAAATAATATTTATAAAAATAATGCTCAAAACACTATAAAAACCGATGAAGGTTTTGTTAAAGTTAAACTTTTTGATGTAAAAAGTAAGAGCTCAGCAATAGAAGTAATAATTCCAGAATTAATATCAACAATACAAGGTCTTATTTCAAAACAAATCTATAACTATAAAGATATTGCCATACTTGTTGATAAAAACAGGGATGGTGAAATAATTGCAAATGCTTTATTTGAGAAAGGAATAAAAGTTACATCATCTGAATCATTATTAATTGCAAATGAGCCAATAATTCTACTTTTAATAAATACCTTAAAATGGTTAATTGCTCCTGATAATACATTATTAATCACTAAAATTATTTACTTTTTTAATTTAATATCAGATAACAATAATGAAATGCTGTTTTTAAAATTAGAAGAAAAACAGTTTTTTGATAACAAGGAAATTGACTTATTTAATATGGATGCTCTTGAAGAAGAGCTTGAAATGCTACAAAACCAAAAAGATGAATTGTTAACTTACTCCCTTTATGAAATAGTTGAATCACTAATTAAAATATTTGAATTAAATGAAAATTATGCCAAAACAGGAGGTTTTTTAGAGAGATTTTTAGGAGTAATAAAAGAATCAGATAAAGATAATATATATAATTTTTTAGAATGGTGGTCAGAAAACTCAAATAGTATTTCATTAACATCTCAAGAAGATTTTAATGCTGTTAAAATTGTAACAATACATAAAGCAAAAGGGCTTGAATTTCCTGTTGTATTTATTCCATTTGCAAACTGGGATTATAAACTAAACCATCAACATGATATATGGCTTAAAAATAAATCAGGAATTAATCATTTAGTTACTCCAAAAGACGATTTGGAAAACAGTAATTTTAAAGACTCATATTTAACTGAAAAAAAGATGTATTTTATGGATAGTGTAAATAAGCTGTATGTTGGCTTTACAAGAGCAATTTCCTCTTTATATGTTTTTGGTTATTTGAAAAAAAATAATAATATAGTACATTTAATTAAAGAAACTCTTTTTGAAAACTCTTCTCAATCAGAAGGTGAAGAATTAATATATGAAAAAGGAAAATTTCCTTCAAAGTTCAATTTAGATTATGAGGGTAACACATCATTAACAATAAAAAAATTTTTAATATCAGATTGGAAAAGTAAATTAACTGTTGTTGCTAGTGAAGATATTAATAAAGAAAAATTACTTGAGAAAATGGGTGAAGAAATTAAAATAGATGGAGAACATTTTAATTTCTTTAAAAGAATTATTAATGAAGTTGGTACTCACAAAAATATTTCTAACACAAGATTTATTTTTCCTAATAAAAAAGGGGCAAGATTTTTTGAAGCAATATATAAAAAATTACATAATGAAAAAATATTTGCAATTTCTTTTGATGACTATGTGTCTAGTAAAATTGCGAAGATAAAAGGTTATGAAAAAGCAGAATTTATGGATATATTATTTCACTTAATTGAAATTATGCCTAAAAAAATAGAAGAAGATTTTAATTCATTTTTTAACTGGAGTAAATCTGTTATTCGTGATTTTAATGAACTTGATTCAAATTTAATAGAAATTGATGATTTTTTTAAATATTTATCTGATTTAAGTGATATTGATGAAAGATTTATTGATTTAGATGATGAAATAAAGCAAAAACATATTGAAACAATGAAGGAATTTAGAGACTTATATCACTATTTAAATACTGCATTACTAAAAGATAAAAAAATATATATGGGTAAATTATATAAATTTTTCTATAGTGAACTTAACACCTTTATTAATAAAAATGATGAATTTATTTTTATTGGCTTTAATAAATTTACTAAAACAGAATTACTTATTATTGAAAAATTACTAAATGAAGACAGAGCAAAAATATATTTTGATATAGATAATTACTATTATGAAAATAATGAGCACGAAGCAGGTGAATTATTAAGGAGAAATATTAAAGAACTTGATATGAAAAATATTAAATGGATTAATAGCCAAATGGAGAATAAAAATATAAATATTTCTATTAATGCAACATCTTCTGTTATAACTGAAATCAAAGCTCTTTCCTCTAAATTAAAGAGATTAATAAGAGCCAATAAAATACACTCAAATAATACAGCAATCATTCTTGAAAATAAAGAATACTTAACTCCCCTCTTATCTTCTCTTCCTGAAGAACTCAAAGAATTAAATATTTCAATAAACTATCCATTAAATGAAACACTAATTTACAGATTAATAAAAACAACAATTTCATTACATGAAAATAATTATAAAGATAATAAAAAAGTATATAAAAAAGATGTGTTAAATTTACTTATTCATCCTTATTTTAAAATTATTGCAATGGAGCATAATCTTAACTCTTTTGATATAGTAAAAATACTTGAATCAAACGATAAAAAATTCATCTATTTAAAAAAACTTAAAGAATATCTAGGAGATATAATTTATGATAATATATTTAAAAATTGGAAAAAAAAAGAAGATTTTATTACTACAATAAATTTTATAAATGATACACTAAATAAGGTGCTATTAAATGATGAAACTTTTAAAAACAGAAAGCCAGAACTTGTTATTTTAAATTATTTTAGAAAAGCCACAAATATTATTAATGATAATATTGAAAATTTAAGTATTAACCTCTCAGCAAGAACAGTGTGGAGGTTGTATAATGATTATTTTTCATCACAGAGAGTTCCATTTGATACTCCACTACTTAATGGTTTACAGATTTTATCCCTTGAAGATACAAGAGGTCTTGATTTTGAAAATATACTTTTTTTATCAGTTAATGAAAATATATTTCCTTATAGAAAAGAAACAAATACTTTAATTCCTTATGAAACAAGAAAGTTATATAATCTTGAAACTTATGAAACTAAAGAATCAGATTCAGCATACTTATTTTATAGACTAATCCAGCATGCAAAAATCGTTGAAATATTCTATCATGACAATATTAAAGATAAAGGAGAAAAATCAAGATTTATTGAACAAATAATGCTTGAATATTCATCTGTAAATAAAAATTTAAAACTAACAAATAACTACCTGACATTTGATGCTCAAAAAAATAATTTTAAAAAGATAAAAGTTTCAAAACGAGATGCAGTAGTTAATAAATTAAAAAACTTTAATATTTCACCAAGCTTTATAAATACATATAGAAAATGTTCTTTAAGATTTTATTTTGACTATGTTTTAAAATTAAAGGATTTTGAAAAAAAAGATAATTTAACTGACCCAAGAATTTTTGGTTTAATTTTTCATGAAACACTGGAGCAATTATATAAAAATATTAAATTTATTGACGAAAAAATAATTTTAGAACTGGAATCATCATATAAAAATATACTCACAACTATCTCAAGAAAATATCTTGAGGAAATAGATAAGGGTTATGGAAAATTAATATATAATATATTGGATAAAACAATTAGTAATTTTCTAAAAACAGAAAGTAAAACTCCATTTGAAATAATTAAACTTGAAGAAAAACTAGAAAGAAAATTTAATTTCATATCCGAAAATCAAACAAGCGTATTAAACCTTAAAGGAGCAGTTGATAGAATTGATATTGTAAAAAATAATGACAATGAATTTATTAGAATTATTGATTATAAAACTGGTAAATCTACAGACTTCAAACAAGTGAAAGTTATAGATAATTCAATTAGTAGTATTTCACTCCAATTACTTCATTATTCATATTGCTATAATACAGATAAAAGCTTTAAAAGCTCTGCTTTTTTTGTAATGGATAGAGCTAAAATCCAAAGAGATTTATTAATTAATAAAGAAACAGTTATAAATAATGAACTTAAGGAAGAAATATTTTTACAATTTGAAAACTTACTTATTGAAATCTTTAATGAAATTTTCAATAAAAAACTACCATTTATCCAGACAGAAGATAAAAAAACTTGTAATGTGTGCTTATATTCTGATATTTGTGGTAAAAACAATAATCTCACATAATTCACACACTTGCAACACAATCCCTACATAATAACTACTTATTAACTACTTATTACAATATGAATAATTATTAAGTAGTTAATAACTTGACAAAGGTAAAAGACTGGAGTATAATTATTTATATTTTTTTAGGGGAACTCTATGGATGAGATATCCTTTATTTCAAACAAAAATCGTAAAAAATGTGAAGTATGTAAAAAGGAATTTACACCTAAAATTTCTGCCTATATGCTTGAAGGAGAAAATAACTCAACGATTTATTTATGCTCTTTCACATGTAAAGAAAAATATCTTGAAAGAGGTAAACCTCTTCAAAAATGTGACCAATGTGGCAAAGAATTCAGAGTGATTCATAAATATCAAACATTGAAGCTTGGAGAAAAAGCCGAATACTATCTTTGTTCAACAGAATGTCAGGGAGATTTTATTTCTGATATAAAAAGAAAGGCTCGTGAGGCAAGTGGTTTAAATAAAGCAACAGATACAACAAGAAAAATTATTATATATACACAAAAAGGTGGTACAGGTAAAACAACAACAGCCTTAAATATATCAGTTGCACTTTCTCAAATGGGATTCAGAGTATTATTAATTGATGGTGACCCACAGGGAAACATTAGTATTTCACTCAAAATAAAAGAAAATAAACAACAAAAAAATCTATATCATGTATTCTCTAATAATACATCAATTAAAGATGTCATCTATAGAGATAACAAAGGTTTAAATAATTTAGACTTAATACTCTCAGACCAAAACCTAGCAGCAATAAATATTAATTTAGCAAAATATGAAGATATTAAAACAAGACATAAAGTTTTTTTTGAAAAGTTGAAAGAAGTTGAAAAACAATACGACTATATTATTACAGACTCAAGTCCTGCCTTGAGTGTACTAAATCAAAATCTTTTATATGCAGCAGATGAAATAATTATCCCTGCATCTTGTGACTATTTATCTTTTGCTACGGTTGAAAAAGTTATGTCAACAATTAAAGATATAGAAACATTCTATAAACATAAAATAGAAATACTCGGTATTCTTCCTACTTTATTTATCACAGGAAGAAAGATGTCTAAAAATATAGTAAGAGACTTGCAAACAAAATATGGCCCATCAATGGTTCTTTCACCAATAAGGGATAGAGCAGGTATCAGATCTGCCTCTTTTGAAGGTGTTGCAGTTGTTTTAAGTCCTAAATTAGCTGGTTATCATGACTATCAAAATTTAGCTCAAACAATTTCTGCTAAAAAAAGAATAAAAAGTATTAAAGCATATAACTAGGAGTCAAAAATGGATATGGAAGAAAATGCAAAAATGGCCTTATTTGGCATATTAGAAGAAGATAAAGTAAAACAAACCCAAAAAGAAAATAAAGAAACTTATAAAGTTATAACGATATCACTATATAACGATGATTATGAACTACTTGAGCAATACCTCAAAGACCTCAAAGAAAAAGGCTATCATAGAATAAATAAATCTAAAATCATAAGATATGCCTTAAGAACTGCCAATATTAAAAATATGCCTAAAAAAGATTAATGTTTCAAAAGATATTTAATTATTTAAATAAAATATTTTTTCAGTATATTGTAATCATAATAACAACATTTCTTTTAACCATTTTATTTTTTAAAAATAATGAACCAATATTTTTAAATTTATATCCACCAAACAATATAAAAGAAATAAATAAGTTAATAGACCAATATTTACAAAATCATTCTAACTCTGTAAAAAAAAGAAAAATAACTAAAAAGCTACTAAATAAAGGTAGTTTTTTATTAAATCCATTATTTAAAAGAATAAAATCTGATAGTGCTCATAAAACAGAATATATAACAATACTCAAACAACTGGATATTATTCAATCATGTAGTGAATATGACCTTGATTGCTATACTGAGAAATGGAGTAAAATAAGATACAAATATACTAAACAGCATATAAATTCTCTTTTAAAAAGCTGGATTTTAAATAAATCAAAAAGATTAAAAATAGAAGAGGAACTAAGAAGTATAGGAAAATATTCTCTTCCTTCTATCTTAAAGTTTCTAATAGCCTTTGATTATCTAAATTATGAAAGCACCAAACCTCTTTATACATTATTGAATAAAATTAAGGATGAACCAATTTTTGAGGAAAAATTATTCACTCAGGAAGAACTTATAAAAGAATTCTTTAGATATTTTCACACTAAATACAGTTATTATTATCAAGACTTTACACTTACAAACCGAATAAAAACAGTGTTTCTGGATACTCAGTTTTCAAATTATTTTATTTCAGCCTTTTCATTTAACTTTGGAACTATTCATAAAAATAGTGTTTATAGTATTATTTCCAATTTCTTTTTCAGGACTTTACTTATAAGCTTATTTTTAATTATATTTTCTTACTATTTTACTATTTTAATAATATTAAGAATAAAAAGAAAATCAAATTTATTATATAAATTTCTAGATAAAACATTTCATATACTATCATTAATTCCTTCATTGATGCTTTTAGTTTTTCTAGTTCTATCATCTCGTATTTTTAATTTATCAGGAAAAGAAGAGTTAATTGAATTTTTATTACTATCATTTTTAATAATCATTTTAATAATATTTAGAAATATTGAATCAATTGTAATAAGGGAAAAAAATAAAGATGAAATATTGTCATTAAAATTTTATGGTCTTAAGGAATCAATTATTTTTAAAAAATATGTTTATCAAAATATAAATCTAAATCTGTTAAAAAAAATAAAATTATTAATAATTTTAATTATATCCCATATAATAATTATTGAATATTTAATAGGCTTTAATGGTTTAGGAAAAATTTTTATGGATTCTTTAATAAAAGAAAATTATAATATTTTAAGAATTAGTATTTTATTAATAGGAATTACAATATTAATAATTCAGGTATTTGTAGATTTTATTATTTTTATAAATTTAAAAGAGATTAACAAAGATGAAACAAATAATTAAAAAATTATTTTTAAATATAAAATATCTAATAAACTGGCAACATAGTTTTTTTTATCTTTTTTTAGTTTATACAGTTTTCCATTTTATATTTGCAGACTATAATTTAGAAACAAATACATTAAATTACAACAACTTATTTTATTCATTAGGAAAATCAATTATTCTTTCATTAGGAGTTTCTTTAACATCAATGCTTTTAGGTATAATTTTAGTTTTAGTTTATTTAACAAAAAGTATAAAAATAATAAAAACGACTTTAGACAATATTTTCATTCTTCCTGAAATATTATATTTATTTATACTATTATTTTTATTATCACCAATCAACATCATTGATTTTATTATAATATTATCAATAATCAGGGGATACAATTTTTCAAATTTATTGATTCAGGAAATTGAGGAAATTAAGAAAAAAGAATTTATTAATGCACTTTATTCAATGGGCTTAAAGAAATCTGAAATAATAAGAAAGCATGTACTACCAATAATAACAATTCCAATTGCAATATTTTTTATAGAAACAGTAACATGGTTTATTGTAATTGAATTTATATTATCATTTATTAATATAACTCCAATATATAAGTATCCTGCAATAGGAACAATGATGAATAATTTCATTTCTAATAAAAATTATACAGATTTATATATAATAATAATAATTTTTTACTTATTCACATTTGAATTAAGTTATATCATTACAAATATAAAATTAAAGTTTGAAATATTATTTAAAAAAGAGACCTAAGAGAATTAAAAATCATTTTATTGATATCATTAATATTTAAACTACCATCAATCATAAATATTTTTGTATTTTTGTATTTTTTTAAAATTTCCCGATATCTGTTTGCCATATCAATTACGAACTCTCTCTTTTCAAAAATATCAAGTGTTGGTCTGTTTTTACTTATTCTTTCAAAAGCTTTTTCTCCATCAATATCAATAAAAAATGTCATATCAGGTTCAAGAGCATATTTATTGATTAATTCTACCCATGATTCATCATTAGTAAATTTTCCTTGATATACTAATGATGATAATTTATACCTATCAGAGATAACAATATAACCCTTCTTTAATGCAGGTATTATAATATTCTGAGAATGGTCTAGCCTATCTGCTGCAAACAATAATGCTATTGTTTTTGCATCTATTGGTTCTGAATTCTTTGAAATAATCCTTCCATTAAGAATCTGCCTAATTGTAGTTCCGATGAATTCAGTTGAAGGCTCTGATGTAAGAAGAACCTTATAACCTTTTTTAACTAAATTATTTTTTAATAATTTACATTGAGTAGTTGTTCCTGCTCCATCTGTTCCTTCAAAAACAAGAAATAAACCATTTTCCTCTATATATTCTCTTTTAAATTCCATTTAAACATTCCTTTGTTTTAAAGAAGTATCAATAATATTCTTTAGCAATATCTTTTGGTCTTCTTTTGGTAACTTATCGGTAAATTCTTTTACTGAATTACTATCCTTATCTAACTCAGATACAAATTTTAAAATTTCCTCTTTCATATTCATATTGGCAGAGTCAGAAAAATAAAATTCTTTTAATTCATTTAACTTGGAACTATAATTAACTTTTCTAAAATACATAATAGCATTTGCTTTATTAAAAGCCTGAGGAGACTGGAATATTTCATTTACTTCAGGAATAAATTTATCATTTTTAAGACTTGCGATTAACTCAATTGTAAATCCTTGTATATCAAGTTTCTTAGACTTTATAAATTTACTAAATATAGAATTGGAAACATCTTTATTATAGGAATATATAATTTGAGCTAATTTCAACTTAATTAACTTATCCTGAAACATTCTTTTTGCTTCTTTTAACAATATATTTCTTGTTTTATCATCATCAAAATTTTTAATTGATTCGATATATAGTAGTTGCTGATCATTTTTATTTACAGCTCCCTTTAATAATAAAGGTAAAATTTTATCATATTTTAATTTACCAAGTGTAAACAATGCCTGATATTTCAAATCTTCAAGCATCTGTCTATTCATCAATTCAAGAAGTTCTTTTTTTAACTCAATAACATTAAATCTATCAATTAAATAAATTCCTATACTTAAATTTGCCAAATCATCAGATGTAATATATTCTTTAATATACTCGATTCCTTTTTCTCTATTAATTTCAGTAATTGATGATATTATTTCAAGCTTTAATTTACTATTTTGAGTTACTTCATATATTTTTTCTAAAATTTCAATTCCATCATCAAAGTATGCTAAATAAAAAATCAATTCATCTAATAACAAAAAATTCTCAGCTTCTTCTGTAGTTGTAGTTTCATATATTCGTTTTATTAATTCTGAATCTTTCTTGTATGCAGCAACAGAAACTAAATCTATAACATTTTTTTCTTCAAAGTTTTTTTCTATTATAGAGGTAAGTAAATCTCCTTTTCCAAAAACCGTTTGATAAAATAATTCACTCATTTTTCTCCTTATAATACATAAATATTTTATATATTCTATCCATTTTTTATCATTTTTTTGATTTAGCAGTTTTCAAACTATTTTTTTTAGCTTTTTTGGCTTTTTTAATCCAATATCCAACTTTTTTACTCATTATATATTTTCTAAATTTATCATCCTGTAAAATAACTCTAAATTCTTTATCAAAAATATTAACATTATTTCCTTTACTACTTTTACCAAGTTTAATTAAATCATAACAAAATTTAGGTGCAATTTTAGCTTTATTCATCTTGTAGCAATCTGTCATAATATTAACTAAAACAGGTTGTAAAACAGCAATCTCACTTAATCTTGAAGGATATTCAACCGTTTCTACATTTTTTAAAAAATTATTATTTCCAATAAAAGCAACAATATTAGATTCATCAAGTTTCTTTATAAATTCAGGGAATTTACTATTAAAAAACATCTTAAAAGATAGTACTGATGCAATTAAGAAATACACTATGGCAAGATATTTTAATGAAGACAGTAATAGCCCTCCAATTGAATCAATTCCTTTTAACTCACTTCCTCCAATATCAAATAATTTTCTTATTATTGCAGAAGAAATAATAGATAATATTAATGCAATAATAAACCAAATCAGCATTAAAGATACAGCAGAAGCAATTTCTTTTGGTAAACCAGTAAAATTCTCAATATTTCCAGTAAACATATTTGAGATTGGTTTTGCAGCAAAATATGAAGCAATTATTACAATTAATTTAAATATTTGCTTTAAAGCTCCTGACATATAACCAAGTATACCCCAAATTAGTGCTCCTCCAGCTAAAACCAAGTCAATAATCATAAGTTACTCTCCTCTCCACATAACCTTCCAAGGATCTTTTTTTAATGTAAAAACTAATTCTTTTACAGCATAGTAAATTTCACTTCCTTTAAAAAACTTACCAATATTTCCTTTTCCATCATATATATCATCTAACATTTTATTTGTTGTATCAAGTGTATCATTGGTTTTATCAGTTAGTTTCACTGAATTATCTATTAATTTACCAATATTCTTTTTATTCTTTTTAAGAAAACCCTCTGTTTCGATTAGTAAGTCATTAGCAGATAATAGCGTTGTATCAACAGAATCTAACATTGGGTTAAGCTTTCTATTAATTTTATTAGTCATACTCGCTAAATCAGAAATCATATATTTAATTTTATCACCATTCCCAACAATATTATTTGCAGAATCAGTTAATTTTACAGAATTTTTTAATAAATCATCAGTGGAATTTAATACAGAAGTAATTTTTTGTCTATTTTCTTTTATTATTGAATTTGCTGATTTAGTTAGTGTATATAATTCTGATAATAAATCAGTAATTAAATCTCCATTTTCATTTAATAGCTTTGATGCAGATTCTAATAATTGAGAAGCTTGGGTAAGCATCAAATCCATTTTAGGAGGTGCAACACCCATTACAACAGAGTTATCAGCTAATTCTTTTCTAGTAAAATCACCAGGATTCACTTCAACATATAACTCCCCAAGTATTCCAGCTGTTGTAATATAAAAAACAGCATTTTCTCTAACAGAATCTCTATATTCATCTTCAATAAATAAATGAAGCCTTACCAATATATTTTTTCCCAGTTTATTTTTTTTACCATGTTTAAATTCAACTTTCTCAACAACCCCAACTTTTATTCCGGATATCTTAACAGCAGCATCTTTTTTTATTGAACCAGAAAAAGTATAATCAACTAATATTCGAATTCCCTTTTTTGGTTGAAAATCTCCCATGAATAATATAAAAGCAACAGCAATGCCAATTGTAATCAAAACAACAATTCCAACTTTAAATTCAAGCAATTTATTATTATCCATATTGTATCAGCTCCCTTTAAAAACCAACAAAGTGCCCATTATTATCGCTTGCAAGTTTCTTTAAAAAATTAACAGCTGGTGTATTTTTATTATTTCTGAATTCACTACCAACACCAATTGTATATATTTTTTTATTATCTATATTCAATTTCTTAACTTCTGAAAGTAACTCATCAACAGATTTTCCACCTTTCATTGAATCAGGAGTACCATCACTGTAAATAATTACACCTTCTGCATCTTTATAGTTTTCTAAAACATATTTTAGAGCAGGTATTGTAGGAGTATTCCAGTTTGCTTTCAAACAAGATAGTTTTTTATAAAAATCATATTTTACATTATCATCATTTAATGAAATTAACTTATTATTAAAGCTTCCATATTTATAACAATTCATATTTTCATCTTTATATGCCAAATCTCTTCTTTTACTTTTGCATTCTTTAGGAATACTATATAAAGCCTTACAAACAGGAGTATCTTTTAAATTTGCAAAAGCAGGAAAGAAAACAATATCAACCTTTGACTCATTACTCATGGTAGCAATCATCATTTTTAATCCGGCCCTAACTTGGTCAATTCTATTTTCCTTATCAGGATTATCAGTCATACTACCTGATAAATCAATCATTAAAACAACTTTTTTAGGAATCTTAAATCCAACTTTACCTCCTGAAACAACAGTTTTTGGTGGATCCATTTTAAGTTTCTTCTCTTTCTCTTTAACAATCTCTTCTCTCTTTTTTAATTCTTCTTCCCATTCTTTTAAAAATATTTTTTGTTTAGTTATCTCAAGAGCTTTCTTTGTTAATTCAAGAGCTTTCTTAGAAAGCTCTGTTGCTTTTTCAATAAGCTTTTTCGTTTCTTTTTTACTGTTTTCATCTTTTTTATCCAGCTCAATTGCTTTTTTAGTTAATTCTTGAGCATTTTTAACCAGTGAATTAGCATTTTCAGATAACTTCGTTGGCGACTTATCTTCTTCTGCTCCAATCTTTTGAGTTAAAAGCACAACCATAATAATCATAACCGCACCCAATGCACCAGTCATAACATCAAGCATAGAAAGATTAAAGATTTGTACCTCTTTATTTCTTCGTTGCATTTTAACTCCTACTAATTATTTTTTTCAGGATTTATTCTATTTACTAAATTCCTAAGAACATATTGCCCTGCTTTATTAACACTTTCTTCTTCACCTTTTTGAACAACATGGAGTATAAATACTAAAATTGCAGATAAAGCAAGTGAAATAATTGTAGTATCAAAAGCAAGCCCAAGATTTGAAGTTAAAACCTTAAATGCTGCAACTTTATTAGCTCCAGTTAAATCATCAATATTTAAAGACCCTAGTGCTTGAGCAATACCAACAACAGTACCAATAAAACCAAAGGTGGGAATAGCCCATACAACATATTTACTCATAGAGTATCTTAGGTCTAACCTATGTGTTTCAAGCTCTAAATTAGTATTTAAAACAGATAAAGTATCACTAACAGAACGAGTTTTAAAATACTGATTAATAGTAACATTTATTAAATCAGGTAAAAAAGCAGTACTTCCTGCAGCTTTTTCAACTCTTGTTTTAATTTCCTGTATAGCTTGGTCAGAATCAAGACTATCATTTTCACCTGTTGGTAAAAATCCCATTTCATTCAAAAACACATATTCTCTTGATGCTGATTTCCATCTTACAATTAATTGACCTAAACCAATAAAAAAGAATAAATGCATGATATTCTGTAATGTAAATGGATAAACAGCCATATCTGTTTCACCAATTAATAAATCTCCTGACCTTGTACCACCAATAAACACAGTTAATATGCCTATAAAAGCTACTGCGATAAGCACCGATACTACTAGTGCAATTACATTTCCTTTGCCTGATTCACTTCTCATACTACCTCTAAATAGATATAACAATAGGGGTGTATTATATTAGATTGTTTTTAGTTAATCAAGATATTTTTATATTTAATTTATAGATTTAAAGTTTTGGAGTGTAAATAAAATTATTTTACAGTTTTTTCTGCATTTTTCATTAAAGTATCATAAATTTTAGATTTTGGAGTTCCTTTTTTAACCATTGTTTCAGCTTTTTTAAGTTCTTCATCAATTAATTTCTTAAAATGGTCAAACGGTCTTGCACCAGATAAAAATCTACCATTAATAAAGAAAGCCGGTGTTCCTCTTGCTCCAATTCTAGCACCTTGAGCTTGTTGTGATTTAATTACACTAACATAAGTATGTTTTGCGGTAGCATCTTCAAATTTACCCATATCAACACCAAGTTCTTTTGCTGTTGCAGTATAAAATTCTGAGCTTAACTTTTTTTGATTATGAAAAAACTTAGCATGTGCTTTCCAAAATGCCTTATCACCTTTTAGTTTATAAATTGAATAAGTTGCTTCTGCTGCAGGCATTGCATTTTTATGAAAACCAAGTGGATTATTCATCCAAATAATTCTTACTTTACCAGCATATTCCTTCATGATTCTATCCATAGTTGGCTCAACTCTTGAACAGAAAGGACATTGAAAATCAGAATATTGTACAATTGTTACAAGTGCATCTTTAGGTCCTCTTGCTGGTCCACCATTAATATTATTATAGTAAACTTTTGCAGGGTCTGGAGAACCTGGTCTTCTTTTTTGAGGAGCTGCATTTGCAGAAAGTTTCTTTTCAGCAGTCTTCATGATAGTTTCATAAATTTTATTTTTAGCAACACCTTTTTTAACCATTGCTTCAGCTTTTTTAAGTTCTTCATCAATAATTTTTTCAAAATTACCTATAGGTTGAGCACCAGATAAGAATCTACCATTAATATAAAAAGCAGGTGTTCCACGAGTTCCAACTCTACTACCTTCACTCATTTGTTTTTTGATAACTGCCTGATAAGTATGCTTTGCAATTGCATTTTCAAATTTACCCATATCAACACCAAGTTCTTTTGCTGTTGCAGTATAAAACTCAGGAGTTAATTTTCTTTGATTATGAAAGAATTTATTATGTGCCTTCCAAAATGCAGCATCACCTTTTAAAGCATATATAGCTTGACTTGCTTCTGCAGCAGGCATTGCATTCTTATGAAAACCAAGTGGAAAGTTTTTCCATATAACTCTAACTTTTCCTGCATATTTTTTCATTACGGCATCAACAGTTGGTTCAACTCTTGAACAGAAAGGGCATTGAAAATCAGAATACTGAACGATTGTTACAAGTGCATCTTTATTTCCTTTCACAGGAGCATTTTTAATATCATTATAATATGCTTTAGCTGGATCTGGAGCTCCAGGTCTTCTTCTTTGAGGAGCTGCAGCAAGCTTTCTTTCTGCACCTTTCATTAAAGTTTCATAAATTTTATTTTTAGCAACACCTTTTTTAACCATTAATTGAGCTTTTTTGAGTTCTTGGTCAATAATTTTTTTAAAGTTTCCAATAGGCTGAGCTCCAGATAAAAATCTACCATTAATATAAAAAGCAGGTGTTCCACGAGTTCCAACTTTACTACCTTCACTCATTTGTTTTTTGATAACTGCCTGATAAGTATGCTTTGCAATTGCATTTTCAAATTTACCCATATCAACACCAAGTTCTTTTGCTGTTGCAGTATAAAACTCAGGAGCTAATTTTCTTTGATTATGAAAGAATTTATTATGTGCCTTCCAAAATGCAGCATCACCCTTTAAAGCATATATAGCTTGACTTGCTTCTGCAGCAGGCATTGCATTTTTATGAAAACCAAGTGGAAAATTTTTCCATATAACTCTAACTTTTCCGGCATAATCCTTCATTACCTGGTCAACTGTTGGCTCAACTCTTGAACAGAAAGGACATTGAAAATCAGAATACTGAACAATTGTTACAAGTGCATCTTTTGGTCCTTTTACAGGAGCATTTGCAATACTATTATAATAAACCTTATTTGGATCAGGAGTTCCTGGTCTTGGTTTATTTTTATTATTCTTTCTAGGTTGTTGAACCTTTTTAGTTAAACCATGTTTAACTATTTCGTTATATAACCCAGATTTATTATTAGTTCTTGCTAAAACTTTTTTTGCATAAGCTAATTCTTTATCTATAACAACTTTAAATTTACTAAATGGTTGTGCACCAGATAAAAATTTACCATTAATAAAGAAAGCAGGTGTTCCTCTTGCTCCAAGTTTTGCACCTTGAGCTTGTTGAGACTTAATTACACCTTGATAAATATGCTTAGACATAATTTTTTCAAATTGAGCCATATCAACACCAAGTTCTTTTGCTGTTTGAGTATAGAAATCAGAACTCAACTTCTTTTGATTATGGAAAAACTTATTATGAGCTTTCCAGAATGCATCATTTCCTTTTAACTTAAAAATTGCATAAGATGCCTCTGCTGCTGGCATTGCATTTTTATGAAAGCCAAGTGGATTATTCATCCATACAACTTTTACTTTACCTTTGTATTCATCCATTATCTTATTAATAGTTGGCTCAACTCTTGAGCAAAATGGACATTGAAAATCAGAAAACTCAACAATTGTAACAAGAGCATCTTTTTCTCCCTTATATGGAGCATTGTTATTAACAAGTACTTTGTATCTAGGATCTTTTACTGCTTTTGCAGCAATTTTTCTGTCAACTCTTCTTAAAGCACGAGGATCAATAGCTCTTTTAATGCCACGATTAGCTTCTCCTGCTGCTTTCTTGTTAAACAATTTCTCCTGAGCTTTCAAGTCAGGTTTAGGTTCTTCAACACATGCTTTACCTAGCATAAATCCAAATAATGCAAGCGTTACCGCCATAAAGTTCTTTAAAGATTTGTTCACTTTAACTCCTATAAATTATAACCAATATAAATAAACTGTGAATAATAACAAAATTAAAGTTATTATTCAACTAAAATTTTACACAATTAATAAACAGCTAATTTTAAAAAAAATTTCATATTTTTAGATTAAAATTTAAAAAAAATAAATTATTTATAATCTTTTAATTTTCTAAGATGTTTTTTAGCTAGAGAATCACCACTTTTAGCAGCTTTTTCAAGCCAAAACATCTTTTTTTCATTATTCTTTTTTCTTAGATAATATAAATAAAGATTATACTGAGAATTTACATCACCTTGTATTCCTGCTTTGAGTAAATATTTAAAGGCAATTGATTTTTTAAGATATTTATAATATTCTTCATAATATAATGCCTGAGCTTCTGAATTTCCTTTTTTTATTTCATTTTTTATTAAAGATTTAGCTTTATAAGAATTATATTTCAAATATGAAGGATATGTTCTATAGAAAAATATTAAATTAATTATGGCTAAACGATGCTTTGATTTTAAGATTTTTTTTAATAGTTTGATTCTATATTTATTTTTTTTATTTTTAAAACCTTTTTTTAAGCTTACAAGAATCAACATATATGATTTTGATTTTTGATTTAATAAATGCGTATAAGGTTCAATTCCACGAAAAGTTGCTTTAGAAACGCCTCTATCCTTTGGCATTCCTATTCCATAATAATAAAATATTATTCTCTGCAATTCTGCATTGATATATCCTTTATCTGCAGCTCGGTTTATATAATAAAATGCATTATTATACGATATTTTAACTGTATCAAATCCATATAAATAGTATAGTCCCAGATAAAACATTGAAGCAGCATAATCTTTTTCTGAATTTTCCTTAAAAATATCAAAAGCCTTTTCATTATTTCCGATTTCCCATAACTCAACTGCTTCACTATGTTTTTTTTCTAAAATATCATACTTTGAAGTAGCAAAAACCTCTAAACTAATAATAAAAAACAAAAGAACTCTCATTACTAAATACTATAATAATGAGTAGTAAATAACAAGTTTTTTGTAAAAAACACTAAATAGATAATAAAAACCTTGATTTTAAAGAAAGTATTTACTAATATCAGCCTAATTAATTGAGGACCATTATTTATTTAAGGAGAAATAATGAAAAATTTAGAAAAAAAAGCAATGTCAACAAAGGCTATTCATGGTGGAGAACACATAATCAGAGAAATGGGACATCATGGCTCACCTTTGTTTCAAACATCAACTTATTCATTTAAAAAAGTAGAAGATGGTGCTGCTGCATTTCAGGCTGTAGCACATGCTAAAGAAACTCTTGACTTAGCTCCACATATCTATGCAAGACTTAGTCATGATAATGCTAGAATTTTTGAAGAAAAAATGGCATTACTTGAGGGAGGAGAAAGAGCTATTGCATATAATAGTGGAATGGGTGCAATCAGTGGTGTTGTTATGGGGCTTCTTGGAGCAGGAGACCATATCATAGCAAATCCATCACTATATGGTGGAACACATGGTTTTTTACATCATACAATTAAAAAATTCAATATAGAAACAACTTCAGTATTTCTAGATGATGAAAAAGCTTTTGAAGCAGCAATCAAAGAGAATACAAAACTGGTTTATATTGAAACACCAGCAAATCCAACTCTTGAATTAACTGATATTGAAAAAGCATGTAAAATCGCACATAAACATGGCTTACTTGTAGTTGTTGATAATACATTTATGAGCCCTATGCTTCAATCTCCTTTAAAGCTAGGAGCAGATATTGTTTTACATAGTGGTACAAAATACATTGGTGGTCATGGTGATGTAGTTGCTGGTGTAGTTATTTCAAGTAAAAAGATTATGGAAGATATCCGCCCTGATACAATTGAATATGGTGCTTATATTCCTCCATTTAGTGCATGGTTATTACAAAGAGGATTAAAAACTCTTTCATTAAGAATGGAAAGACATTGTGAAAATGGTATGAAAGTAGCAGAATTTTTAGAAAATCATCCAAAAGTAGATAAAATATACTATCCTGGATTAAAATCATTCCCTCAACACGAACTAGCCAAAAAACAAATGAATGGTTTTGGTGGAATGATTTCATTTTTAGTCAAAGGTAATCTTGAAAGTGCAAAAGTATTCTTAAATTCACTTGAACTATTCACTCTTGCTGTTTCACTAGGAGCAACAGATAGTTTAGCTCAATCTCCTGCATTAATGACTCATGCCCCAATTCCAAGAGAAGATAGACTCGCAGCAGGAATCCAAGATGAATTAATCAGATTATCAATAGGTATTGAAAATGTTGATGATATTATTTCAGATATAGAACAAGCTTTAGCTAAGATTTAGTTAAGAACATTTCAACCAATTCACAGTACCTGCAAATTGTTTTCCATGAAAAAAAGTAACTTTTATAAATAAAATTTCTTTTTTATGATTATTTTCCACTACTTGTACAGAATCCGTTAGCACATGATTGTCCATAAAGACAATCATAAAGTGTAATACATTCAGTACAAGCACCTAAATCAACATTCCATAATTTATTTTTTGAACAGATTTGCTCTACACAATAAAGCTCATGTTCAGTATTGCAATATGAAGAACCATTTGCAATAAAATGAGAATCTGTTGAACTAGATAAACCTATCTTTCCAGAAGCAGTAGTAGAATTAGAATTCCATACTGAACAATTATCACTATTAGTATAGCTTCCATCTTTTGAAGCAGTCCAAACATCATGAATGTCATCAGTTACTCCTAATGATAAAGGAATACTAAAGATAGCATCATTAATAATGGTTACACCAATCTTTTCTCCAGATACTCTATAATAAGTGGTATTAGAAAGCAAAGGCCAATCATGACTTTCTTTATTTCTATTTGGAGCAAGAATTAAAGCTTTGTAATATCTATTATCAGTTGGTGTATGAGCATCATTATTACACTTTGCATCTACTCCTGATATTCCTCCCATATTTCCATCATATTTTTTCTCCGTTACAAAAATCTTAAGCTTTCTACATTCATTATTTATAAAAGTATAACCTTCTTCACAAACACATTCCTGTGAAGAATTACGAAAAACACATACAGCATGCTGAGCACAAGTTTCATTACAATTGCCTGTTTCACATTCTTTTAAAATAATATTGCAATAATCCCCTGTATATTCACATATAGGATATTCTTCACTACACTCAATACATTTACTACCAGAACTTATATCACAATATGGTCTAGCTCCACCACAATTATCATCAGATAAACATTCCACACATTTATCACCATTAATTGTATCACAATATGGCCTAGCTCCACCACAATCACCATGAGTACTACAACTACTCTTTATACAAATAGGAGCATCTCCTTCCTGAGGCCATGTAAATGGCTTATCAAGCTCATAATTTATATCGCATTTACAAAATGCCTTATTACCATCAAGTTTGCAATGAGTATGAATATAGTTTCTGGAGCAATAATTATTATCTGTTTCATTACATTCAAAATTAGAGGACTCACGAATACATTCTTTAGTACTATCACTATCTATATTTTCATATCCCCAATCACAAACACATCGATAAGAAGTTTCATCTTCTATTCTACATGTTCCACGATGCCCACAAAATACATTAGTACATGCTCCATCTTTAGGTAAACATTTTAATTTAGTGTCGCCTGCTCCTGAAACAACTTCCATAAAATCTGCATCACAAATACATTCAGCTCGTAATTCACCATTACTATTACCAGTAGTAGTTAAAGCACATTGTCCGAGTTCTTCTGTGTTCGCACTCCCCTCACAAGTAATAGGTATATCTCGACATAGGTTTATACACTTACCTAAAGCTGTATCACAGCGTTCATTTATGCCACAGTTATCATCATTTCTACATTCTGGAACTATACATTCTGTATTCGCTCCAGTTCCTACACATATTTTACCTGCAGTACAACTATCTGTAACCCAAGCACTACCATCCACATTACAGGTATCAATAGCTTCTTGGTCTGGATTACATCTTATTGCTCTAGGTTCACAAAAAGTTTCTCCCTCACAAGTTTTTGTATCAGGATTACATTGCAGGCCTGAATCACAAGCTATACCATTCCACTTAGTACTATTTAATCCATCTGCTATACATGTCTCTACTGCTCTTTTATCATTAGAACATTTAATTTGCCCTACTACACATGCTATAAGTACACATTGGGCATCCATTGGTCCAACATCACTACACTCTTTACCATCAGGGCATCCTATAAGGTCCCAAGCATCACCAGTCGAATTACATTTTTTGATTCCCTTATTATCATCAGAACATTTTATCTCATCAATCGTACAATCTACTGATTTTTCACACTTTCCATCTTCTGTACAAAATTCATTCTTTTTACATGGATTAGTGGTATCATCACAGTATTCAATACAAAGATTATCATAATTACAGTATTCTCCATCATAACAGTTTTCATCAGCAATACATGTGTTGTCCTCACATTTCCCCTCTTCTGTACAAAATTCATCATTTCTACAATCTTTATCATCTATACATTCAAGATTCTTTTTTAACTCACAATTCTTAATAATACAAACAGCATCAGATGGGCAATCAGTATCTTTTTTACATTCTATATTTTTTACATCTAAATCAGAACAAGAATATATCATAAAGCTTAGTAAAATCAAAGCAAATATTTTAATCACAACATTCCTCCAAGTAATAATTGTATTTAACAATAATATAGTAAAACTCAAAAAAATTCAAGATTTAATTAATATTAATTGTTAGTTAATTGTATATACAAATGATTTTTCAACAGCTTTCTTCTTAAAGGTTGTTGAATGATTCATTAAAGATTCAGATGAACCAATAAAAAGATATCCTCCATGATTTAAAACACCTGCTATTTTTTTATAAACCAGTTTTTTATTATAATCATCAAAATATATTAGTACATTTCTACAGAAAACAATATCAAATTTATCAAAATTATAAAAACCAGTAATTAAATTAAATTTTTGAAATTTAATATGTCTTTTTAATTCGTTTTTAATACGATAATTCATTCCTTCACGGATAAAATATTTACTTAAATATTCTTTTGGTAATCCTCTTGAAACTTCATAACTTCTATAAATTCCAGCTTCAGCATAAGTTAATACATCTTCTGAAATATCAGTTCCTAGTATTTCATAATTAATTTTAACAGATCTCGTTCTGTTTATTTCTTCAATTATCATTGCAATTGAATAAGCTTCCTGACCTGTTGATGCAGCAGCAGACCATATCTTTAATTTTCTTTTTTTACCCAAATCTCCCAAAAGGAGTTTTTTTAAAGCATTAAAAGGAGAGCTATCTCTAAAAAACAATGTCTCATGTGTGGTTATTGCATCAATAAATTTTTCAATAAGCTTTTTATCCTGTCTGGAATTAATTTTATTAATTAAAGTTGAAAATCCATCAATATTAAAATCTTTCATTATTGGATTAAATCTACTTTCAACAAGATATTGTTTATTATTACCAAGTTCAACACCTGCTAATTTTTTCACAATTACTCTCAATTGCTCATATTCTCTTGTATTTACTTTATTTGCTACTACCATAGGCTGTTCAAAAAATTAATTATTTCATCAAGAGACATTTTTACATCATGTAAGTTTGCATCAACTATTGCTCTTGGCATTCCATATATAATAGAAGAAGTCTCATCCTGCGCAATCACTGTTGTATTACTGTTTTTAACATCACTTACACCATCTTTACCATCTTTACCCATTCCTGTTAATACCATAAGTAAAACCTTTTTTCTTTGTATAATCTCTTTTGCAGATTTAAAAAGAATATCAACAGAGGGTTTACAACTATTTACAGGAGGTTTATCAGTTATTTTTAATTTATAATCACTTCCACTTAATACAACTTCAAGATGTTTACCTCCTGGAGCAATATAGGCAACCCCTGATTTTGCAATATCACCATCTGATGCTTCAACAACAGACATTTTTGATTTTCTATCTAAATTATCAGCCAAAGATTTAGTAAACATTGGAGGCATATGCTGAACAATTAACAATGGTATAGGTAAAGTTTTTTTAAATTCAGAAAAAATCTTTATTAATGTTTTGGGGCCTCCTGTTGATATACCAAGTAAAATTAAATCATAATGATTTGATAAAGAGGATTTACCTGCTCTGCTCTGAACAGCAACCCTTCTATTTGTATTATTTACAGGAGCAACTTTTCGCTCTACTTTCCTAGGTTTTACAATTGTTTTAGCTTCTCTACAAAGAGGCTTATTTCTATTTACAGATTTATATAACAATATTTTTTGATAAATTTGCTTACCAATAAAATCAAAATTTGAACTACTATTTCCAGCAGTAGGCTTTTCTATGAAATCAAAAGCACCTAAATTTAAGGATTCTATTGTAATATTTGCATTATGCTTTGAAGCTCCACTAAGCATAATGACTCCAATACAAATATTTTCTTTTTTAATATTTTTTAATAACTCTAATCCGTTCATAACTGGCATTTCAACATCTGAAATTAAAAAATCAGGTTTTAATTTTTTAATTTGCTCCAAAGCTTCTTTACCATCAGCTGCCTCATAGATAATTTCAATATTTGTAAATGGTGACAAGGCTCTTTTAACCAGTAGTCTGTATAAAGCAGAATCATCAACTATTATTACTCTATCTCTCATTCAATATATCCTTTAAATAATTGTTTTAAGTTTAATATCATCATGATATCATTGTCAAGTTTTAATATCTTTTTTACATATTCTACATTCAAACCAGAATTTGAAGCATTTAAATTAGATGGAACATCTTCTATTCGTGTTGACTCTGTTTCAATTACATCTCCAATTTTATCAACTAATAAACCATAGATTTCACCATCAGTATTAATTTCCTCATCTAATATTTTCATCTCTGTTTTTAATATTATATACCTTGAATTTTTATTAACATCTGAGTTACCAAGTTGTAATAATAGAGATGTATCTATCATTGTTAAAATCTGTCCTCTTAAATTAACTAACCCAAGTACTTCCTCTCCTGCAAGTGGAACAGTTGTATATTCCAACTGTTTATGAATTTCTCTTACAGAAAAAATATCCAGCCCAAATAAAAAACCCTTTATATAAAATGTTACAAATCGAAGACTTTCATTAACAACCATATTACCTCCTTGAAATCATTTTATCAATTGAATCCAAAAGCTTTTCTTTATCAACCTTAATTTGATAACCATCAAATCCAACATCTAATCCCTTTTGAATATTTTCAGGACTATCAAGAGAAGTTAATGCTAAAACCTTAAAATGAGAAAGCATAGGGTCTGCCTTTATCTTAGCAACCAGTTCAAATCCATCCATCCTTGGCATCTGTATATCAGAAACAATTAAATCAACTTCACTGTGATTCGACATTAAATATTCAAAAGCCTCCTGACCATCATTTTTAGTTACACATTCGTAACCTGCTGATTTTATATAACCCGAAACTAAATTCCTAAAAAATGGAGTATCTTCTACTAATAAAACATTCTTTATTTTCGCATCTTCTTCAGGTACAGACTCATTAATATCTTTAAACAATTCAGGTTCTGCGATTTCAACAATTTCAAAAATATCTAAGAACAGCGTTATTTTTTCGTCTACCATTGCTGTACCCATTATTCCATTTCCCTGTATTGTTTTTTCATCTATTTTTGCATTTATACTTGTAACATCTACAATCGTTTCAAAAACAATTCCAACCTTAACCTTTGATATCTGAGGAATAATTAAATGCTTAGTTGTTTTAACTGATTCCTGAGGATAAGAAATATCCAGATATTCATCTATTTTAATCAGCCTTAGACTTTCTCCAAGATAATTAATATATTCTTTATTACCAATAACCTGAACATCATTTAAGTCAAATTTTTCAATTCTTTCAATAAGAGAAAGAGGTATTGAAAATTGCTCATGTCCTCCAATATTAAAAACAAAGAAATCCTGTTTTTCCATCATATCTTCAGCAACTTTTCTTTCCTGTTCTAAAATATTTAATTTTTTAGTTTCTTTAAATGACAGGTTAGCATTTCTTGCAATATTAGAAATATCCAAAATTAAAATAACTTTTCCATCCCCCATAATCGTTGCACCTGAAAATAAATTGATTTTCTTTAGCTTTTTATTTAAAGGTTTTACAACAATTTCTTCAGTATCTAATATTTCATCAATAATAATACCAAATTCATTTGTTCCCATACTTACAACAACAATATTTTTAGAATTAGAATCAGATAATCTTCTTGTATTTGGCCCTTTTCTATCTAATAAATTACCCGCAACTCCTTTATCATTATTTTCACCAACCTTTTTTAATCGTCTATCTAAAGTCCCATCTCTTCTATCTTCTTTTTTTTCTCCTGTTTCAGGATCAATATAATAAGATTCCAGCTTCAAAATATTTTTCAAATCAACCAAAGGTAACAGCTTTTCTCTTAATCTTAATACTTGTGAATCTCCAAGCACCTCAATTCTTTCATTTATTTCATCAGCTTTTAATCTAACGAGTTCAATTATATTTATTTGAGGTATTGCAAATCTATAATCAGAAACCTTGGCAATTAATGTTGGAATAATTGCTAAAGTTAAAGGAATAGTTATTAAAAACTCACTTCCATAACCAACTCTTGTTGTAATATCAATTGTTCCTCCAATTTTATCTAAATTGGTTTTAACAACATCCATTCCAACACCTCTTCCTGAAATAGAAGTAACTTTTTCAGCAGTTGAAAACCCTGGTTTTAATATTAATTTAATTATATTTTTTTCTTCCATTTTTGAAAGTTCATCTTCTGTTACTAAACCATTTGATAAGGCTTTTGCACCAACCTTTTTATAATCAATACCATTACCATCATCTTTAACAGTAATAATTACATGTCCTCCTTTATGTTCTGCATGTAAATTAACCGTTCCTGTTTCAGCTTTTCCAGCTTCAAGCCTTTGCATAGGCATTTCAATTCCGTGATCTATTGAATTTCTGATTAAATGAGTTAATGGGTCTCCCATTGCTTCAATTATTGTATTGTCAACTTCAACACCTTTGGAATCAATTATAAGTTTTATTTTTTTACCTATATTTTTTGATAAATCCCTTACAATTCTTTTAAATTTACTAAAAAGGTTATCAATAGGTTGCATTCTTGTAGACATTATATTTTCCTGCATTTCAGTAATTCTCTGAGACAGAACACTTAATACAGGTATATCCTTTTCACCTTGTATCTGAATGAGCTGGTTTCTACTTAAAACAAGCTCACCTGCTAAATCCATTAACTTATTTAAATGAGATAAACTAACTCTAATTGTATCCTCTTTATTTATTTTTAAATTAGCTGTTTTTTTAGGAGATTTTTTTATCTCTTTTATTTCTTTTCTCTCTCCACTTGTTTTAGTTTTTTTCACAGTAGGCATATCAGTACTATTTGTGGTCATAGAACCAGTTTTATCTTCAGAAGGCTTATTAACCACTTCTTTAGGAACTCTTTTAACTTTATTTATTATATCTTCATCAAAAATATATACATCACTCTCTGGTAAATCAAGTGCTACTGAAACTAAATTATCTTCCATTATCGTATCATATACAATTTCCATAGGCTCTAAGTTTTCTGACTTCAATATGTTTTTATAATTTGCAGAAGTGTCCAGAATAGTACCCAAAGCCTTTAAATTCTCAAAATAAGACATCAGTTCAGAGAATTCCTTTACAATAACAGGAAGATTTAACTTTATAAGAAATATATTATCTCCTCCTTTTTCAAGCATTTCTTTTATCCACGGTTTAGTAATATTAAATATTCCATCATCATCTGAAGTATTATCAACTTCTTTTTTGCTCAAATCCAGTTCTTCTTTAGGTTCTTCACCAGACTCTTTTTCTGGAACTTCACCTAATGCAAGCTTATCTAGCACATCCATCAAGTATGATAAATTTAGTTCTTCTGAATTGTCAATATCATCTAGCATTTGTTTTAAATAATCAACTCCATCAAATAAAGGTTCAAACATATATTGTTCAAAATTCAATGCCTTATCTCTTATTTTTTGAAGTAATGTTTCCATTTTATGAGAAAGTGTCCCAAGGTTTTTAAAACCAAAAAAGCCTGCAGCCCCCTTAGTTGAATGAACAGCTCTAAACACCTGATTTATCAAATCAAAATCAGGATCTTCATAGTTTTCCTCAAGTTTAAGCAAAGCTTCTTCTGTTACAGAAATATGCTCTTTACTTTCTGATATAAATTCTTTAACTAAGCTCTCATCAAAATCAGCCATTGTTACCTCTTTTAAATACGACTGATAATTAATCGGAAGAAAAATAAATTTAATTAAGTTTTATTATTTGGAATATTAAAATATCATAAAGAATATCTACAACCCTTTAACAATCTTTAGTTTTTTATCTTCTTTTTGAAATACAATTTGATTTACATCTGTTTTTTTATGCCATTCTTTATTATTACCAATATTCATTAAAAATTTAGCATTATATTCATAAGTTACATAATATTTTTTATCTAATTTATTATACACAATTTTATTTACTCTTATTACCTGAAATATTTCTTTTACTTGTGAAAATCTTTTTTCCAGTATCTCTTTTAATTGTGAATATCCAAAATCATCAGAATTGTCAATAGTTCCAGAATTATCATAATATCTTTTAGAAACAAGCTTCATTATTTCATCAATATTTTTTTCCTCAAGATATTTATTATAATTATGCATTATATCATATATTTCTCTGTTTATATCTGTATCTTTAATCGTAGTTCCCTCAATCATTTTCTGAGAACTACATGAAATCAATAAAAAACCTAAGCTTAAAACCATAATAATTATTTTCATTTTCTCTCCTAAATAACAATTATAAACATAACATATATAATAGAGATTTATTTCAAGTTACAAATCTATATTATAAAGCTCCAATGCATCCTTTCTGGAATATCTCATCGAATTTACAAATTTTCTAAATAATTTAGCTAAAAATTCATCATTATAATAAAAATTTTTACTTTTAATTATTTCCTTAGCCTTTTTTAATATAAATTTATCAACTCCTTTAGGATGAATAAACCCATAACTAGATAAATAAGGCTCTTCTGAGTTATATAGACAACTTTGAATTAAATCTCCTTTATTTATTCCAAACCAATCATCCGTTAATGGTAGAGTAATAACCTTTTTTTTATTAAAAATATCATATACCATAAAATTATCTTTTTTTACTTTTTTAACCATATATACAGATAATGTCTTATTTTTTAAAAACTTATAGTGATATAAGTCTATTTCATTTTCCTGATATATTAAATCAAGTAAATCTTTATTACCCTTTTCTGCAATTGGAGTAACTATAGTTTTTTCATAGTAGTAACCCCATAGAACTCTTCTTTCTTTATCTATTTCTGTTATTGAAATATGTGTTTTAACAAATAACTCTTCTAACATTAAAACTAGTTTTTCATATTTAGGCTGATTTAATATCTTTTCAATTATTTCCATTGAAGTATCATAAAGCTCTTTACTCATTAATACTCCTTTTAAAGTCTAAAGATATAACACCATCAATTCGAGTTAATTTATTTTTTATTTTCTTTAAAATATCAACATCTTTTATTGATAAAGTCATTAGTATTTCAGTAGCTCCACGACTATCTTTATTTGCTGTAATATTTTCAATATTTATATCCATTTTTGAAAGAACTTTTGTAATATTTGATAAAATACCAACTTTATTACTAACTCTGATAACAGTAATTACAGGCCTTGAATACCCTGCTTTTGCCCAATAAGCATCTAAAAATCTATCTTTATCAAAACTTTTAATATTATTACATGAATTTTTATGAATAGTTACACCTACGCCCATTGAGATATAGCCAATAATATCCTCATTTGGTATAGGATTACAACATTTTGCAAACTTTATTTGTATATTATCAATTCCATCTATAACAACCCCTGATTTAGTATGAACAGTTGCTGATTTGGTAAATTTCTTAATAAATTTTGCAAATTTATGCTCTTCTTCCTTTCTAAGCTCCTCTTTATTAATTACCTCCTTTTTTTCTTCAGGAATAATTTTTAAAACAGCTTCTTTTACATCAAGTTTTCCATATCCTATTAAAATTAAAAACTGCGATAAACTAGAAAACTTTGAATTTCTTAATTTGTTTTCAATTTTGTCATCTTTATTTAATTTATTAAAATTTAATCCTAGTTTACTACACTCTTTTTCAAGTAACTCTCTACCCTTCTCTTTTGCAATATCCCGTTCTTCTTTGTTTATATAATATGAAATTTTAGACCGGGCTCTATAACTTACAACAAAATCAAGCCATTCAACTTTAGGTTTTTGATTACTATTCTTTTTTATAGAAACAATTTGTCCTGATTTTAAAACTTGTTTTAATGGAGCAATTAAACCATTAACAGTTCCTCCAGTACAGTGATTCCCTAAATCAGAGTGAATATGATATGCAAAATCAAGAAGAGTTGCTCCCTTTGGTAAAATTATAACATCTCCACCAGGAGTAAAAACATATATTTCTTCTATTTCCAAATCATCTGTTAAACTTTCAGTTGCCTCCTGAGGATTTTCATATTCATCTTCAAGCCAGTATTTTACAATTTTCTTTAACTTATTTATCTTTTCCTGCTCTTTTAAAATAGAGGATTTCTGAGGGCCTTCTTTATACGCCCAATGTGCGGCAAGGCCATTTTCAGCAACCATATTCATTTCATCAGTTCTTATTTGTATCTCAACAGTTTTACCCTCTGGAGAAATAACAGCAGTATGTAAAGATTGATACCCATTTGGCTTAGGAAGTGAAATATAGTCTTTAAATCTTCCAGATAATGCTTTATAGTTCGAGTGAATAATTCCCATAACTAAATAACATTCATCTACTTTATTAACAATAATTCTAAATGCAGTTAAATCAAATAGCTCATCAAAATTCTTATTGGATTTTTTCATTTTTTCATAAATTGAAAAGATATGCTTCGCTCTTCCTAAAACCTTTCCTTTTATATTTATTTTATCAAGTAATTCATTTAAATTTTTTAGAGTCACTTCAATAAACTCATCTCTTTCAGCTTTTTTTTCACCTAGTAATCTTGCTATCTTTAAATAATTTTCATTATCAAGATACTTAAATGACAGGTCTTCCAATTCTGATTTTATATTATATAAACCAAGCTTGTGGGCAATAGGAGCATATAACTCTTTTGTTTCTTTTGCTTTATGAAATTGTTTTTCCTTTGGCATATGTTTAAGAGTTCTCATATTATGCAATCTATCTGCAAGTTTTACAAATATAACTCTAATATCTTTGAGGGTTGAAATTTGAATCATTTTTCTAAAAGATGCTGCTCGTTGCTCATTTTTCGACTTATACTTTGTTTTTGTCAGGTTAAATACACCATCAACAATTTCTGCAATTTCCTTACCAAATTCATCTTTTATAATGTCAATTGTAATTGAAGCATCACCTTCTACAGTATCATGAAGATACGCAGCAATAATACTAATAGGGTCAAGTTTCATTTCAAAAGCAATTATACCAGCAACAGAAATAGAATGAAATGAATAAGCTTCTCCACTAAGTCGCGTTTTATTAAAATTTGCCTTTAACATAAAGTCAATAGCTTTATCAAGTAGAGCTAAGTCAAAATCTTTTTGAATAGATACTACATATTCCCTTATTTCATCTATAATTCTGTTTTCTTCTTCTGTAATTTTTCTCATATTTTAACTTAAAAGAAATTATATACCATATTTTGAAACATCATTCAATAATATATAATTTAGGATTGACAGGAATTCCATTCTTTCTAACTTCATAATGTAAATGAGGCCCACTACTTCTGCCACTATTACCCAAGTAACCGATTACCTGTCCTTTTTTTACATGCTGACCAAATTTAACAATAAAACTTTGCAAATGAGCATATCTTGTTTGTATATCATTTAAGTGATTAATCATAACAACATTACCATATCCACCATTCACACTTGCAAATGTAACTACACCATTTGCTGTTGCCTTAATCGGTAAGCCAGGATTATTTGCAATATCAAGCCCTTCATGAAACTTCTTATTTTTACTAAATGGGTCATTTCTAACTCCAAAACTAGAAGACAACCAACCTCTTGCT
>Ga0256827_10000267_pt1 | contig 31247 bp, 26 predicted proteins | sample CV84metaG_FD_185977 | JGI IMG/M metagenome (GOLD analysis project Ga0256827, IMG submission 185977) | Hydrothermal vent microbial communities from East Pacific Rise, Pacific Ocean - CV84 | ecosystem: Environmental > Aquatic > Marine > Hydrothermal vents | place: Pacific Ocean: East Pacific Rise...
CGCTCAATTAGAGGGTTCTAAGGTTTATATGAAAAATTTTCTTGCAAGATATAATATACCTACTGCTGCATATATAGAAAGTGATTCTATAGAAGATTTATATAAATTTACAGATACTCTTCAAACCCCAATCGTTGTAAAAGCAGATGGTCTTTGTGGTGGTAAAGGTGTGATAATAGCGCAAAGCCATGATGAAGCAAAAAAAGCTATTGGCGAGATGCTAAGCGGTAAAAGTTTTGGTGATGCAGGTAAAAATGTTATAGTGGAAGAATTTTTAGATGGTTATGAGCTTTCTATGTTTGCTGTGTGTGATGGTGATGATTATATATTACTTCAGGCTGCACAAGATCACAAACGTGTAGGAGATGGTGATACTGGACCAAACACAGGTGGTATGGGAGCGTATGCTCCTACTCCTTTAGTAGATGATGAACTTTATCAAAAAGTAAAAGATAGAATTATTCGTCCAACATTGGATGGCATGAAAAAAGAAGATGCTCCTTTTGAAGGTGTACTTTTTATAGGTATAATGGTAGTTAATGGAGAACCAATAACTTTAGAATTTAATGTTAGATTTGGAGATCCAGAATGTGAAATTTTAATGCCTCTTATGATTTCAAGTGTAAGTGATATGTTTTATAAAGCAGCTACAAATCAACTTTCAGATATAAAAGTAGAGTTTAGTGAAAAGTATGCTGTTGGTGTGGTGATGGCAAGTGAAAATTATCCATATTCTAGTTCAACTCCAGCTGAGATTATCTTAGATGATGTAAAACATGAAGAAATTGAAAAAAATACTCATATATCATTTGCCGGTGTGAGTAAAGATGAGAATGGGAAATTATATGCTGATGGTGGTCGTGTTTTAGTATGTGTTGGACTTGGCGATAGTATAAAAGAGGCTAGAAATAGAGCTTATGCTAGATGTGGACAAGTGCATTTTGCTGGTAAAAAAGTAAGAACAGATATCGCATATCAAGCATTATAGGAATTATTTAATTGAATGATGAATTAGAATTTAATCTTCACAGAGAAAATTTAACACTAGCATCTATAAAAAAGCGTTCCTTGGCATTTTTTATAGATGAGATGTTGTTGTCTTTTTTGTTGATTATAGCTTTATGGGATTCTTTTGTTAGTGCAAAAAGTATGGAAGATATAATCTTATTAACAAATAATTTTGTATTAGAGTATATGGCAATGAAAATAATTTATCAGGCTTTTTTTGTTATGCACTATGGTGCAACACTTGGTAAAATGGTTACTAAAATAAGAGTAATAGAAATAAATACACTTCAAAATCCAAATGTTTTAAGTTCTTTAAATAGAGCTATTTTTAGAGTTATTAGTGAGATGGTATTTTATCTTGGATTCTTATGGGGTATGTTAAATCCATCTCGCCAAGCGTGGCATGACTTTACAGCAAAAACTTTGGTTATAAATGCATAAACTCTTTTTTTTATTTCTACTTTTTATTTTTATTACTTCAGTATCTGCTAGTGAAAAGATTCAAATTTATGCACAAGATATAAAATCTATTGATGATAAAGTTATCGCTAGTGGTGGAATAAATGTAGTATATAAAAAGTATATAATTAGTGCTAAAAAAGCTATCTATTATAGAGATAGTGGGGATTTGGAATTATATGATAATATTAGAGTAGCTAGTGGTGATAATTATAAAATTTTAGGAAGATATGCAAAGTTAAATATTAAAAAAAAAGAGAAATTATTTAGACCATTTTATATGTATGAAAATACTTCTAAAGTTTGGTTGAGTGCAGGAGAAGGTGAATCCAATAGCTCTATAGTAAATATAAATAATGGTGTTATTAGTGGATGTAATCCAATAAACCCATTGTGGAAAATGGAATTTACATCGTCTGATTATAATACTGATACAAAATGGATAAATCTTTATAATGCTAGGATTTATATAGAAGATATTCCTGTTTTTTATTTACCATATTTTGGTTATTCTCTAGATACAAAAAGAAAAACAGGTTTTCTTGTACCTGCAGTTGGATACTCTCAATCTGAAGGTGTCTATTATGAGCAACCTATATATATTGCTCCTCAGAATTGGTGGGATTTAGAATTAAAACCACAATTAAGAACCTCCAGGGGTAAAGGTATATATGAAACATTTAGATTTGTTGATTCTTCTACGTCAAAAGGGGAATTTAAAGCTGGTTATTTTAAAGAAAATGTAAGCTATTTTAAAGAAAATAATTTACAGAATGATTCACATTATGGCTTTAATTTCAAATATGATAATAATGATTTTATAAATCAATGGCTAAAAACAGATCTTAGTGGTCAAGCTGGTTTATATGCAGATATAAACTATATGAATGATGTTGATTATATCAATCTTTCTTCAAATGACACTTTAAACAATACTACAGCAACACAAGTTTTATCTAGAATTAATACATTTTATAATATAGATAATCATTATATTGGTGCATATTTTAAATATTATCAAGATTTAACAAAAGTAAGCAATCAAGATACTGCACAAATATTGCCTACTTTGCAATATCATTATTATTTAGATACATTTTTTAAAGATCATCTTATGTATTCTTTAGATGTAAAAAGTAATAATATTCAAAGAGGAATAGGTGAAAAAGTTCTTCAGACAGATATCAATTTGCCAGTTACTATCCAAACATCACTTTTTGATGAATATTTAAATATATCCTATAAAGCAAATTTATATTTACAAAATTCAGTATTTAGCGGTGTTGATACAAATACGCCTCAAATAGATTATGATGATGGATATTATTTTAGGAATTATCATACATTAAGTGCATCATCTCAATTAACTAAAGGGTATGAAAATTATTCTCATGTTGTTAGTCTTGGTGTCTCTTATAACAGAGAAGGATCTGATTCTAAAAATGGTTTTTATGAAGATATGTCTTCATTTTGTTCTAATCCAGAGAATATGAATGATCCAAAATGTGAATTTTATAATATATCACCTATTAAAGATGAAGCTAAAATTGATTTTATACAATATTTATATGATGCATCTTCTAATGAAATACTTTATCATAGACTTTCTCAAAATATTTCATACTCAACTGAAGATAGATATGGCGAATTAGAAAATGAATTAGATTATAAGATGTTTTCTTTTTTATCTTTATATAATAATATGTTTTATAATTATGATCAAAATCTATTTTCGAAAATTTTTAATAAAATAAGTTTTCATATGACTAGTGTAAATCTTTCTTTTTCTCATCTATATAAAGATAATTTTCTTGATAAAGAGGAAAATAATATAAGATATACAAGCTATATAACATCAAGTATTGATTATATGTTTGATTCTCATTATAGTTTTAGTGGAGCATATAATTATGATATAGAGTTAAAAAACTTGAAAAGTGGACAAATTGGATTTATGTATAAGCAAAGATGTTGGGACTTTGGGATAAAATACTTAGAAAATAATAGACCTATATTGACTCAAGATGGTTTAGAATCATCGATTTTTGATAGATATATATATGTAACAATTGTTTTAAAACCTGTTATGAAGCCAAGTAACTCTTCATTTTTAACATTTCAGTTACCAAAATAGTTGAGGATTTTTTTTGAAAACATATAAAAATATACTGAAAAATAGGAAAGATGCTGCAATAAAGTTAGTTGAAATTTTGCCTATGCAAAAATTTAAAGAAGAATCTTGGAATATAATTGGTGTCTCTAGCGGTGGTTTAGAACTTGCGTACTTAATAAAAGATAAACTTAAAAATAGTATAGATATACTTTTTTTAGAAGCTATAAGTGCACCAAATAATTCAGAATGCGAAGTGGCACGTGTAAGTGAAACTGAAGAGATAGTTATAAATGAGAATTTAGTAAATGCTTTTGATATACAATATGATTATATTTATGGGGAAGCTCATAGAAAGCATGAAGAGGATATAATAAGCAATATTTACAAGTATAGAAAAGGTCGTCCATTTTTATCTATGCAGGATAAAGTTGTATTGTTAGTAGACGAGGGGAGTGAAACAGGTTCTAAATTTATGACAGCACTAAAAACAGTTTTGTCACAGAAACCTAAAGCTGTATATATAGCAGTTCCTGTTTTGCCAAGTGATGTTTTAGAGATGTTTGAACCATTTGTAGATGATATATTTTATTTATACAATATAGATGATTATGTTGAAACATCACTTTATTATAAAGAACTTAAAGATGTAAATGATGAAGATATGGAAAAATACTTAGAGGAAAATAGATGAAATATGACGTAACAATAGATTTAAAAAATAGAGAAGAGTCTTACTCTTTTGGTGATGTAGCAAAACAAGCAAATGGATCAGCATGGTTAAAATCTGGAAATACAGTTATCTTAGCTACTGTTGTGATAGATGAAACAGAAATTGTAAAAGATGATTTTTTACCACTCACTGTTCAATATATAGAAAAAACTTATGCTGCAGGTAAAATACCTGGTGGATTCTTTAAACGTGAAACAAAGCCAAGTGATTTTGAAACATTAACATCTCGTATAGTTGATAGAAGTTTACGTCCACTTTTTCCTAAAGGATTTGGTCATCCAACACAGATAACTATAATGGTGTTTTCAGCAGATGCTGAGTCGGATTTACAAGTATTGGCATTAAATGCGGCATCTGCAGCGTTATATACATCTGATATAGATATAAATATATCTGTAAGTGCTGTTCGTGCAGCTAAAATTGATGGTGAACTTGTTATAAATCCAACTTTACCACAATTGAAAAATTCAACATTAGATCTTTATCTTTCAGGTACAAAAGATGATTTGTTAATGATAGAAATGAGAACATTTGGGAGTGAAAATGTAGATGTTAATGATATGATTATTGACCCTATGTTAGATCCAACTATGAGTGGAATAGTAACAACTAGCCATATTTCAAATGCGATAAGTGAAGATGAACTTATATCCGTTTTTGAACAAACTCAAGTAGAATTATTTAACTCAAATTCACAATACGAAGAAAAATTTTATTCTCTTCAAAAAGATATAAAACCTTTAGAGTTAAAAGCTCGTTCTGCAAATGAAGATATGTATAAGTATGTAAAAGAAACACATATGGATGATATCAAAAATGCTATGAATCAAATGGCTAAATCTGAGAGATCAACAGCCTTAAGAGAATTAAGGAAAAATATTCTTACTATAAAAGAAGAATGGAACGATGTTGAATTAGAATTAAAAGATGCTATAGATAAAGTAAAAAGAGAACAAGTTCGTATGCAGATACTAGATGAAAAAGTCCGTGCTGATGGTAGAAGCTTAACAGAAGTTAGACCTATAACTATAGATACGAATGTACTTCCAAATGCACACTCATCATGTTTGTTTACTCGTGGTCAAACACAAGCCTTAGTTGTTTTAACTATGGGTGGTCCAAAAGATGCACAAATGTTTGAGAGTTTAACGGACACGCAAACTCAAAATGAAAACTTTATGGTTCATTATAATTTTCCAGGTTTTTCAGTTGGTGAAGCTTCTCCTGTTATGGGAACAAAAAGAAGAGAGTTGGGTCATGGTAATTTAGCTAAACGTGCATTGGAGCCTATAGTAAATCTTGATGGTCAAACTGTCCGTTTAGTTTCAGAGATACTAGAATCAAATGGTTCATCATCAATGGCTACTGTTTGTGGTGGTTATATGGCTTTACGTGCTGCAGATATAGAGACTAGTGATACAGTAGCTGGTATAGCTATGGGTATGGTTAGTGATGGAGATAAGTATGCTATCCTTTCTGATATTATGGGTTTAGAAGATCATGATGGTGATATGGATTTTAAAGTTACTGGTTCAAAGCATGGTATAACTGCTATGCAGATGGATATAAAACTTGGTGGGATATCTTTAGATATATTAAAAGAGGCATTATATCAGGCGAAGGATGGTAGAAGTCATATTATAGATATTATGATAGAAGCGGAAGAAGCTATAGAATTTAATGATGGTGTATTACCTTCTGTTGATGTGTTTCATATAGACCCTAGTTTTATAGGTGAGATTATAGGTCAAGCTGGTAAAACTATACGTGAGATGATAGAGAAGTTTGAAGTTGCTATAGATATAGATAAAAAAGATGGAAAAGTTAAGATAACTGGTAAAAACAAATCTGGCGTTAGTGATGCAAAAGCACATATCCATTCTATAGTTAATGCTCCAAAAAAAGAAAAAATAAACTATGAAGTTGGATCATCTTATGATGGTGTAGTAAAAAGAATAGTTGATTTTGGTGCATTTGTAGAGTTACCAGATGGTACAGACGGACTTCTGCATATATCTAAAATATCAGATAAAAGAGTTGATAAGGTTACAGATGTTTTAAATGAAGGTGATAAAATTAAAGTAGAGATACTTGAGTTTAAAGGTAATAAAATTTCTTTAGGTATGGCTGAGTAGTAAAATATTTACTTATACTAGATAAACTTATATAATTATTAATAACAAAAAGGATATAAGTTTGAATTTATCAAGAAGAGATGCTCTTAAAATTTCAGGAGCAGTTGCTGTTTCAACTGCTCTTTCTGCATGTAAAAATAATGAAGTAAAACCTCCTGTAAACTCAATATTGTCAACTTCTTTAACTCCTTTTCCTAAGACAACAGCTCCTAGAGTTGTAGTAGTTGGTGGTGGCTGGTCAGGTTTGTCTTTAGCAAAACAAGTAAAGATAGAAGCTCCTCAAGCTGAAGTTATTTTAGTTGAACAAAGATTTGAATTTGTCTCTTGTCCCATGAGTAATCTTTGGCTTGTTGATAAGATAGACTTAGATTTTTTAACTCATGATTATCTTCAAGGTGCTAGAGAGAATAACTATACATACTTCCAAGCTTCTGCATATGGCATAGATAAAAAATCAAAAATTTTAAAAACTTCAAATGGTGATATAGAGTATGATTATCTTGCTTTAGCACCAGGTATAGACTATGACTACTCATACTGGACTGATGATTTGGCGTTAGAGATGAGACTTAGAAACGAATACCCTGCAGCATTTAAACCAGGCTCAGAACATATAACTCTACGTAACAAGATACTTAACTTTAAGGGTGGTAACTTTATATTTACTGTTCCTGCTGGTAACTATAGATGTTTACCTGCACCTTATGAAAGAGCTTGTATGGTTGCTGATTATTTTAAAACAAAAGGTATAAAAGCAAAAGTTATCTTACTGGATGAAAATAACGATATAACTATAAAAGAGCATGGTTTTCATACTGCTATGGAAGAGTTATATGGTGAGTACTTTGAGTATGTACCAAATGCAAAGATAGAAGAGATAGATCTTGATAATAAGATAGTAGTTACAGAATTTGATGAGTTTACATTTGATGATGCTTCTTTTTATCCACATATAAGAGGTGCAAAAATCTTAGAGATGCTTGGTTTTGCAAAAGATACGATTTACAATAAGATGGAAGCAAATATAGACCCTTTTACATATGAGGTTAAAGGTGAAGAAAATATATTTGTAAGTGGAGATGCCAGACCTATGGGATTTTCAAAATCTGGAAATACATCTAACACAGAGGCAAAACATGTTGCAAGACTTATAGCAAGAAAGATAAATAACAAACCTAAGATAAAATGGGAATCTCCTGTAACAGTTTGCATATCATTGGTTTCTGTAAATCCTGAAAGAGGTATATTTATACACTCTGAGTATGCTTACAATGAAAAAGCAAAACAGTTTGAATTTGCTACACCTGTAACAGATGAGATATGGAAAGGTAAACATGGTGAACAAAATGCTGCAAGTGCTTATGACTGGGCGAAAGCTATGTATGCTGATATGTTTAACTAAGATTTAAACTTACCTTTATGAGAAAAAGGATAAAATTCGCCCATCGATTATAAGTAGGGAAATCTAGGCATTTATGTTTAGGTTGCGTCAATAGTATTGGCGTTACGCTATCCGAACATAGTTGTAATAATATTAAGGAACAATATAATGAAAAAAATTCTTTTTCTTTTAGTAGCTTTTTCTGCTGCTGCATTCGCAAATGATGGTGAGGTTGCTAACCAAACACTTAAAGCTTATTCTATGATCGCTGCTGGTATGGCAATCGGTTTCGCTGCACTTGGTGGTGCTGTAGGTATGGGTTCAACTGCTGCTGCAACTATCGCTGGTACTGCACGTAACCCAGGTTTAGGTGCTAAACTTATGACTACAATGTTCATCGCTCTTGCAATGATCGAAGCACAAGTTATCTATGCACTAGTAATTGCTCTAATTGCACTTTACGCTAACCCATATTTAGGTTAATCTTTTAAAGATAAAATAAGTAAAACCTCAGTTCAACTCTTTTGAGTTGAACTTTTTAACCCACTCTTTAAATGCGCAGGTGGTGGAACGGTAGACACGCAACGTTGAGGTCGTTGTGCCTTCGGGTGTGGGGGTTCAAATCCCCCTCTGCGCACCATTAATAAGCCTTATATTACGGACTTCTAAGCTTTAAGAATACATTAGGTGTCATAATAAGTGTCAATTTCTTTCTATTAGTATTCATATCTTTTTTCATACACATTAGAACCAATAACCACAAATAATGTGATGATGTTGATATAGTCAGTGTGAGTAATAAAGTTATTTTTGATGAGAGTTCCCAAACATCTAAAATATTTTGAACTAATTATTAGATGAAGGGAAGAAGGGTGAAAGTAGAGTTTATAAGGTTTGTTAACAGGATATTTTAAATCCCGTCAACACGTAATACTTTAGTTTTACCTACCATAAGATCTATAGTCATTATAATTCTTTTAAATACACTTTCTTGTCTATATTCTAAGTTGTGTTTTTTACATATATCTTTTACTATAGGTTGCATTTTTTGATAAAATGAATGTGGCATATTTGGAAATAAATGATGCTCAATCTGATAATTTAAAAATCCATGTAAGTAATCTACAAGATCTGTACCTGTATTATAATTAACACTTCCCATAATTTGTCTGAGATAGTATTCACCTTGTGTTTTATGAGGTGTAGAAAATTGGTATATATCCTCGGCCGAGTGATTTGGTACTATTACTAAGAAAGAGTGTAAGTTTGCATATACTTCAGCCAATACTAGAAAGATAAAAGCATTAATGGCTGCATCTACACCAAATGGTAAAAATAATAATGGTAAAAATACAAATTGAAATAATCCATAAGGAAGTATATAGTGAAGCCATAATTCACGACCATTTTTAGTAAAAGGTGATAATTCATAGTCTAAAGTAGGCTCTTCCCCTCTAGCTATTCTCTCTTTATTCTCAAGTATTCTAAGTGTATTTGGAGCATAATAAGCTAGTTTCCATATAGCAGCAAATATATATACTACTGAGTATTTGAAAAACATAGGCACTTTTGCATCATGTAACCATTTTAAGTTTTTTTCAACATTATCTGGATCATCATCTTCTCCAAGGTGATAATGATGCATAATATTATGCTCATATGCCCAAGCATCAGGTTTTATCCAATCTAGCCAATCTATCCAACGTCTATTGCCAGCAGCAAATCCTTTTTTTGTATATTTAAAAGGGATACCTTCTACTTTATCATATGCACCATGAAGGATAGGATGAGTAACATTTGCCCATCTTGCAACATTACCAATACCAATCATTACTGAACCTAATAACCCAAAAAACCAAAAATCGAATGATGAAACACCATAATTTAAAGAGTTAAGTATAACAACTATAGCTATAAGTGCAAATCCACCATAACTAGCTATTTTACCCCATCTCTCAAGTTTTAAAAGGTGTTGAAAGTCTTCTTCACCAACTATGATCGTCTTTTTGATCTCGTCTATATCTTTTTGTAGCTGCTCTTGATCTACATCTTCATATCTTGTGTAATTACTCACTTGAAATTCCTATAATATTTATTAGCTCTTATTATATACAAAAATACTTAAAAAAAAAGGAAGTTATAGAATTAATCAAATATAAACATCAATTTAGATAAAATACAAATAATTATAATAATGATTTGGAGAATTTTAAATGGATGCAGCCAAGTATATTTGGATGAATGGAAAATTTGTGGATTGGAATGACGCAAAAGTACACGTATTATCTCACACTATACATTATGGAAATGGTGTTATAGAAGGTACAAAAGCTTATAAAACTGAGAAAGGTTATGCTATTTTTAGACTAAATGAGCATACATCAAGACTTAAAGAGTCAGCTAAAATGACTCTTATAGACATACCTTATAGTATAGAAGAATTAAATGAAGCTCAGATAGAGTTAATTCGTAAAAATGAATTTACTGGGGATAATGTTTATATTCGCCCTTTTGCATTTTTGGGTTATGGTGTTATGGGAGTTTATCATAAAGACGCCCCTGTAGAAACTGTTATGTCAGCATGGGAATGGGGTGCATATCTTGGAGAAGAAGGTCTTCGTAAAGGCATTAGACTGAAAATTGCTTCTATGACAAGGGCAGCAAATACTTCTACTATGGGTAAAGCAAAAGCAACTGCAAACTATTTGAATTCTCAAATGGCAAAGTTTGAAGCTATTGATTGTGGATATGATGAAGCACTCCTCCTTGATGATCAAGGTTATATCGCTGAAGCAAGTGGAGCATGTTTTTTTATGGTTAAAGATGGTGAACTTATATCTCCACCAAATGATAATTCATTGGCATCTATTACACAAAAAACAGTTATAGAGATGGCCACTAAAATGGGTTATAAAGTTCATCGTCGCCGTATAACAAGGGAAGAAGTATATGTTGCAGATGAAGCATTTTTAACTGGAACTGCTGCTGAGATTACACCTGTAGCTGTTGTTGATGCAAGAGATATAGGTACTGGAAGTCGTGGTGAGATTACTGAAAAAATTCAGAGTGCTTATTTCGATATAGTGTTTGGAAGAAATCCAGATTATGAACACTATTTAACATATATTTAATATTTATAAAATAAAAAAGAGGATGATATTTTAATGGCTTCAGATATGAATGATTACTTTAACAAGAAGAAAAGTGAAAATGGTGGATTTAAAAAATCCAATGGAAGTAGTGGAGGTGGGCCAAAAGGTCCTCAAATGCCAAATATTGATTTTAATATGGGTGGAAAATCAGGAATAGTTTATTTTTTGATAGCAGTTATTATAATGTTAGTACTTGCAAAACCTTTTACAATTATAGAAGAGGGACAACGTGGTATTTTAAGTACAAATGGTAAATATCAAGATCAGGCACTTTTACCTGGTTTGCATTTTATAATTCCTGTTATTCAAAAAGTTTATGTTGTTGATACAAAGGTTCGTATTATCAACTATGCATCTCGTATAGAAGCCAACTCAAATGCTTCAGGGATTATCTCAAAACCAGCTATTACTGTACTAGATAAGAGATCTTTGCCAGTAAGTATAGAACTTACTGTTCAGTATAGATTAAATTCAGAATTTGCTGCGCAAACTATTTCCAATTGGGGATTTTCATGGGAAGATAAGATTATAAATCCTGTTGTTCGTGATGTTGTTCGTAATGTTATAGGAAAATATGATGCAGAATCATTAACTCAAATGAGAAACGACTTAGGTAGAGAAATAGAAGAGGGAATTAGAAAAAGTGTTACAGAGCTAAAAAATTCTCCAGCTATACTTCAGTCAGTTCAATTAAGAGATATTCTTCTACCTTCAAAAGTAAAAGATCAGATAGAACGAGTACAAATAGCAAAACAAGAAGTTCAAAAAGCCGAACAAGATGTTGCTCGTGTAAAACAAGAAGCTTTAAAACGTGCTGCTCAAGCTCAAGGTGTTGCCGAACAAGCACGTATAGAAGCTAAAGGTAAAGCAGATGCGATAACTATAGAAGCTGATGCAAAGGCAAAAGCAAATTTATTGATAGCTAAATCTCTAACGCCAAAGTTACTTCAACTCGAACAAATTAAGGTTCAAGGTAAGTTTAATGATGCTTTACGTAATAACAAAGACGCAAAAATCTTTTTAACACCTGGTGGTTCAACTCCAAATATATGGGTTGATATGAAAGATGCGAAACAAAGAACAACGGCTAATTAATAATGAATGAAGCTTTAAATAGAGTTGATTGGGAGAAGTCTAACCTTCTCCCTGTTATAGTACAAGATGTTAAGAACAATGAAGTTCTTATGATGGCTTATATGAATAAAGAGGCATTAGAATTATCTCTATCTACAAAAATAGCACATTATTTTTCAAGATCAAAACAAAGAATTTGGAAAAAAGGTGAGAGTAGTGGTCATACCCAGACGATACACTCTTTTAATATTGACTGTGACAATGACACATTACTTATAAAAGTCACTCAAAAAGGGGTAGCTTGTCATACAGGTAGAAGATCATGTTTCTTTACAGAACTTGAATCTGGTGATATTGAATCTCAAGTAGAGATAAATACGACAGATGCATACGGAGTGATAGATACCCTTTATCATACTATCCAAGAGCGAAAAAATGCAGATCCAAAAAAATCATGGACAGCAAAATTACTAAGTAAAGGTGAAAATACTATACTTAAAAAAGTTGTAGAAGAAGCTGGTGAGTATTGTTTCGCACATAAAGATAATGATGAATCTGAAATGGTGTATGAAGCAGCAGACTTAACTTATCATATGCTTGTAGCGTTAGCTAGCAAAAATATATCTCCAGATAGGATTAAACAAGAACTTGCTCGTAGATTTGATATAAGTGGTATAGAAGAAAAAGAATCTAGAAAAGATTAGATATTAAGATATGAAAGAGAAAATAACAGTATTTATTAATAATTTAATTTTATATGATTATATCCTTTTTGGTTCTGTTCTTTTTTTATTCTTATTGTTTATGATATTTGGTATTTTACTCAGGAAACGAGTTTTCTTTGCTTCTATATTTATATTACTTGCATTTATATTATTATTAGCTGGTCCAACATTGGGATATATTAAGATGCATGAGTATTTATTTAAAAATAGTATTACTTTGGTAAGTCAAAAAAAACTCACCTTTACACAAGCAATTGTTTTAAAAGGTAAGTTGACAAATCAATCAAAAAAGAATTTTTCACTTTGTAAAATTACTGCTAGTGTGTATAAAGTGAAAAAAAATAAATGGAAAAATTATATATATAAGTTAAAACCATTTCAAGAGATGACAATTTTAAGAGAAAATATATCTAGTGGTGAAACTATAAATTTTAAGATGATTATAGAACCTTTTACTTATGCAAGGGACTACAATATATCTTTAAAGGCAAAATGTAAATGACACTTTTTAATTATGTACATTATATATCTTTTGGTGTGATATTTTTTATATTTGTTGGTGGTGTTGTATCATCAATGAAACAAAAAGATACTAAAGTGAAAATGGGTATGCTCTTTTCTGTAACTCTTATTAGCATTTTTTTAGCATTTTTTTCTGCAGTAGTAGTAGATAAATATACAAAAAATGTAAAGCTGTATAAGTTAAAAAATAAAAGATTATTGAGTATAGAAAAAATAGTATACACTGGTATCGTTAAAAATGAGGGTAATTTTCCTATAGGTAAAGTTACTTTTGAGATAAAACTTGTAAATAAAGGACACGCAACAGGAAATGTAAAGGGCGGGAATTTTTATAAATCTAGTGGTTTTTTTGATTTTTTTTCTGGAGGATACAATTTAAAAGTAAAACCTCAATCTGTTACAAAAGAGTTTGTTGTAGCTAAAAATTTAAAACCTGGAGAAGCAAAAGCTTTTAGGGTTTATTTTAGATATCCTCCATACTTTTCTAGTACAGCTCAGTTTGCCAAGGTTTGGGGTCATTAAGTAAACCCCATAATTTTAGGGGTTTACAAAAGATTGCTAGGTATCTACATCATACCTGGCATACCTCCCATTTGTGGAGGCATTCCTGCTCCCATATCTGGTACTGCAGTTTCCTCTTTTGGTATTTCAAATATAGCTGCTTCTGTTGTAAGTAACATAGAAGATACTGATGTTGCATTTGTAAGAGCTACACGAGCAACTTTTAGTGGATCTATGATACCAGCTTCAAACATATCTACGTATTCACCTGTAGCAGCATTAAAACCTAGTGTATCACTATTCGCATCTTCAACTTTATTTACAACTACACCTGTATCAAAACCAGCATTTTGTGCTATTTGTTTCATAGGTGATTTTACTGCTCTAAGAATAATCTCTGCACCTATTTTTTGGTCACCTTCAAGGTCTAAGTTTACTTTTGCTGCAGCACGAACGAGAGCTGCACCACCACCGATGATAATTCCCTCTTCAACTGCTGCTTTTGTAGCACTTAGTGCATCATCAACACGGTCTTTTTTCTCTTTCATTTCAGTTTCAGTTGCAGCACCAACTTTTATAACTGCTACACCTCCACTTAATTTTGCAAGACGTTCTTGAAGTTTTTCTTTATCATACTCACTTGTTGTTGCATCTATCTGTACTTTTATCTCAGATATACGAGCTTGTACAGCTTCATCATTACCTGCACCATTTACTATAACAGTGTTATCTTTATCTATAACTACTCTTGCAGCTTGACCTAGCATAGAGATATCAGCACCTTCTAGTGTATATCCTGTTTCTTCAGAGATAACAGTTCCTGCTGTAAGAGTTGCTATATCTTGAAGCATAGCTTTACGTCTATCACCAAATCCCGGTGCTTTTACAGCAGAGATATTTAGTACACCACGAAGTTTGTTTACAACTAAAGTTGAAAGAGCTTCACCCTCTACATCTTCAGCGATGATAAGAAGTGGACGAGAAGTTTTTTGAACTTGTTCTAGTACTGGTAAAAGGTCTTTAAGAGATGCTATCTTGCTATCTGCTAAAAGGATAAAAGGGTTTTCTATCTCAGCTATCATTTTTTCAGTATTTGTTATAAAGTAAGGACTTAGATAACCTCTATCAAATTGCATACCCTCAACAACATCAAGCTCATCATTGATACCTTTTGCTTCCTCAACAGTTATAACACCATCTTGACCAACTTTATCCATAGCTTCAGCTATCATGTCTCCGATATCACTATCAGAGTTTGCAGATATAGTAGCAACTTGAGCTATGTCTTGTTTACCATTTATAGCTTTTGCAGATGTTTTTAAGTTTGCAAGTATAGCTTCACAAGCTTTATCCATACCTCTTTTTACTTCAACAGGATTTGCTCCAGCAGTGATATTTCTTAAACCTTCACTAAAGATAGCATTTGCTAAAACTGTTGCAGTAGTTGTACCATCTCCAGCTTCATCAGCAGTATTTGAAGATACCTCTTTTACAAGTTGAGCTCCCATATCTTCTAGTTTATCAGCTAGTTCTATTTCTCTTGCAACTGAAACACCATCTTTTGTTAAAACTGGTGATCCATAAGATTTTTGTATAAGAACATTACGTCCACGAGGTCCCATTGTTACCTTTACTGCATCTGTTAGTTTTTCTACACCACGAGCTAGTTTATTCCTTGCATTGTCTGAAAAAATTATTTCTTTTGCCATATTTAATTCTCCTAAATTGATTTATATTATATTTGATAATTGTTTTATAAAATTATTAACTTATTACGCCTAGTACATCAGATACTTCTAAAACTAGATATTTATTCCCCTCTAGTGTTAACTCGCTTCCTGCATATTTGCCAAAAACAACTGTATCATCAACATTTACCTCTTTTACTTCACTCCCTACAGCTATAACTTTAGCGTGTGAAGGTTTCTCTTTTGCATTGTCAGGGATGATGATTCCACTTGCTGTTGTGTTTGCTTCTTCTACTCTTTGGACTAAAAGTCTCTCACCTAGTGGTTTAAAATTCATTATATTATCCTCCTGATATTATTAATTATTACGAATGTGATAATACAAAAAAAAAGTAACAAAGTCAATACTCTTAGTCACTATGACTAAAGTTTTCTATGAATTTTTATATAACTTTATTTATAGGTAAAAAGAATTTTTATCCATAAAGACAATTATTAATTTTTTTTGTCTTTTTTATAAAACTCTAAGTTATAGTTATGTATAATTCCGACCTCTTACAGATACAAAAGATGTCAAGGTAGCTCAGCTGGTTAGAGCGCTGGTCTCATAAGCCGGAGGTCGAGAGTTCAAGTCTCTCTCTTGACACCATCTTTAAATCCCTAAACACCAATTCTAAATGATTTTAATTTCTTCGATTTCTAGGTCTATTTCTGGAGTTTCTGCTTTTTGATCTTCCTCCACCTTGATTTATTGGTTCCGCTTTGATTGATGGGTCAGGTTTGAAACCTTTTATCCATACTTTAGGGATATCTTTTTTTATGAGTTTTTCTATATTGCTTAGGTATTCATGTTCATCTACACATACAAGAGATATGGCTTCTCCATTATTTCCTGCACGGCCTGTTCTACCTATACGATGAACATAGTCTTCACTTACATTTGGAAGTTCATAGTTTATCACATGAGGAAGTTGATCTATATCTATACCTCTTGCAGCTATATCTGTTGCGACAAGTACTCGTATATCACCCTTTTTAAAGTCAGATAAAGCTTTTGTTCTTGCATTTTGACTTTTGTTTCCATGTATGGCTGCTGATGTTATGCCATCTTTTTCTAGTTGTCCAGATAAGCGATTTGCACCGTGTTTAGTTCTTGTAAATATAAGAACTTGTTTCCATTTTCCTTCATTTATAAGGTGAGTAATAAGTTCTCTTTTTCGAGCTTTATCAACAGGATAGACACTTTGTTTAACACTTTCTGCTGCAGTGTTTCTTCGTGCTACCTCTATAAGGGTAGGTGAGTTAAGTAGTTTGTCTGATAACTTTTTTATCTCATTTGAATATGTAGCTGAAAACAGTAGGTTTTGTCTTTGTTGTGGAATGATAGCCAAAATCTTTTTGATATCGTTGATAAAGCCCATATCTAACATCCTATCTGCTTCATCAAGTATAAGAAAGTTTATACGTGATAAATCTATAGTTTTTTGAGAAATATGATCTAAAAGTCTTCCTGGTGTTGCTATCACTATATCAACTCCTTTACGAAGTTGTGATATTTGAGGATTTATTTTTACACCACCAAAGATAACGGTAGACTTAAAGGGTAAGTGTTTAGCATAGAGTTCTACACTTTCACCAACTTGTGCAGCCAACTCTCTTGTGGGTGTTAGTATAAGTGCTTTTATATGGTGTTTCCCTTTTGTTGGTTTAGCACGACTAAGTAGTTCTAACATAGGTAAAGTAAAACTTGCTGTTTTTCCTGTTCCTGTTTGAGCACCTGCTAAGATATCTTTTCTTTGGAGTATTACTGGGATTGATTGTTCTTGTATTGGGGTTGGTTTTGTGTACCCTTGTTCTTTTACTGCTTTTAGTAGAGGTTCTGATAAACCTAGATTTTTAAATGACATAAATTTCCTAATATAAATATGTCTATATCATATCATAATTTATGGCTGTTTTACTAAAATTTAAAACTAGCCATCACTGGAAGATGATCAGAGTAGCCTTTTCCTTTGTGGGTATGGGGTTTTCGTCTCAATGTTTGCCATCTGTAAATATACTTTTTTTTAAATAGATAAGGCTTCTTATATGAATGAATAGAATGTTTTTTGTAGTGCTTTATTAGAGATTTTGATATTATTATATTGTCTAGGGCCTCTTTCTTACCACGAAATATATAACTATATCTCTCTTTCTCTTTTGTGTCATACCAAAGATTATAAAATTGATCTTGAGCTAGTTTTAGTGAACTTGCATCTTTTGTATTATCTATGGTTCTTAAAATATGATTTATCCCTGTTATCCCATTTGTATCATTTAGTTTTCTTTTTCTTAGAAATTTTTTATACTCTTCGTAGTCAGAATTAAAGTCTCCAAGTATGATAATATTTTTATCATACCCTATATTATTGATTCTTTGTATGAGTTTTTTTGCTGATTTTATTCTCATACTTTCTGGACCTGATTTTGATTTCCAATGATTTATAAACATATATAATTTAGTGTTGTTGATGTTAAATTTAGCTTCTAAGATATTTCTATATCTATATGATGTGCTTACTCTTAGTTCTCTACTTGAAAATGGGTATTTACTAAGTATAGATACTTTTACTGTTGTACTTTTAGCGTTAGCGATTTTAAAGTATTTATAGTATAACCCTTTTTGTTTTAAAGTGTATCGAAGATCCTTGAGTGCTTGTAGTGATTCTATCTCTTGGAGTGCTATGATGTCTGCATTGATATCTTTTATCACCTTTGCTATGTTGTTTAGTTTTATCTTGTAGTTCTTTTGATTCCATCGTGATTTTGAGTATGGGATATACTCTTTGTACTCATAGCCTGTTTTTTTTAGATCAAACAAGTTTTCCACGTTATATGTTGCTATCTTCACAATTGTACTCCCTTGGAGAAATGAGATAAAAAGGATAGATAAAATAGTGATAAATTTCACTAGCTTATCCCATTTAGTCTTAGGAGTTTATCTGTATCAGGTTCTCTTTGCATTAACTCTTTAAACAAGGTTTTCATACTTTTTGAGCCACCTTTGTTTAGGATGATCTCTAAGTATTTTTTTGCAGTTTTTGAGTTAAATATCCCCTCATCTACCACACTGTAAAAAGTATCTGCACTTAAAACTTCTGCCCATTTGTAACTATAGTATCCAGCAGCATAACCACCTGCAAATATATGTGCAAAGCCATTTTGAAATTTGTTATATTTTGGTGTTTGTATAAGTGCTGTTTGTTCTCTTATCTCATTTAGCATAGCTTGAACTTCATCTTCAGAGTAAACACCGTTGTGAACTTTCATATCAAAGATAGAGAACTCTAGTTGTCGAAGCATACCCATAGCAGATAAGAAGTTTTTACTTTTTATAAGTTTATCTATCATATCATCTGGAAGTGTTTCTTTCGTTTTATAGTGCGTTGCAAACATTTTCAATATATCTTTCTCATATGCAAAGTTTTCTAAAAATTGTGATGGAAACTCAACTGCATCCCACTCTACACCATTTACTCCACTTACTTCACTCTCATTTACACTTGATAGTATGTGGTGGATAGTGTGTCCCATCTCATGAAAAAGAGTCACTACATCATCATGTCTTAAAAGGGAAGGGGTCTCTTTAGTTGATGGTGAAAAGTTACATACTACATATGCAGAAGCTAGTTGTTCATTGTTGTTTTCATCAAGGCAGTGAGCTTGTACATTGTGCATCCATGCTCCACCTCTTTTGGACTCTCTCGCTTCTAAATCTAGGTACACTCTAGCTGTTAGTTTGTCACCTATATAAACATTGTAAGATGTGGCTTTTTCATCCCATAATTGTTCATCATTTGGTATAAACTTTATACCAAACAGTTTGTTTAAAAATTTAAATAAACCATCTACAACGCTTTGTTGTTCGAAGTAAGGACGATACTCCTCTTCATCTATATCGTATTGCTCTTTTTTTAGTATTTCACTATAAAATGCACTATCATAACTTTGCAGTTTTTGAGGTGCTATTTTTTGAATTTCTTCTAGTTCAGACTTTGCTTGAGTTTTAGAGTTTTTAAGTAAATTGTTTAAAAAGTCTAGTACACTTTTTTCATTTTCTGCCATTTTTGATGTAAGTGAATACTCCACATAGTTATTAAATCCTAAAAGTTTACTCATCTCATCTTTTAGTTTTAAAAGATTTTCTATTATTTTTCCATTTTCTGGAGCACGACTTACATAGGCTTTATAAAGTTCTTCTCTTATCTCTGCGTTTTTACCATATGTCATATACGCTATATATGATGGCATCTGTAGAGTAAACTTATACTTTGTAACGCCATTATCATCAAACTTTGCATTTTCTATCTCACTGCTTGGAAGCCCCTCTATATCCTTTTCATCTTCTATGATTTTTTCGTAAGCATTTGTTGCATCTAGTAGATTTTGAGAAAAGTTGTTTGAGAGTTCACTTAGTTTTAGATTTATCTCCTCTAAGCTTTTTTTTGTATCTTTATCAAGGTGTGCTCCACTTAGTTCAAAGTGTTGGATGTTTAGTTCTAAGACTCTTTTTTGTTCATCATTTAGAGTCTCTTTTTCATCCTTAGCTATTTTTTTATAAGCATTATATATCTTCAGGTTTTGAGATAGTTTTGTTGAGTACTCTGTTATAATAGGTAGAGCAGAAGTATAAACTTCTTGAGTTTTTTCAGAGTTGTTTACTGAGTTTAAATGTGATAGTGGAGTAAAAAAATGTTCAAGTTTCTCTTCCATCATCTCCATAGGTCTTACAAAATTTATATAGTTTTTATCCTCTAACGCCAATAATAGCTCTATTTTCTTATTATTTTGATCTAATATCTCCTGTAGTTCATCTATAAATGTATCTAAATCACATCTAAACTTTAAAAATTGTTCCATATTACTAATCCTCTTCATCTTTTTTTTGAGCTATCGCTTTAAAATCATTTATAAGTATATCATCATACTTATCTGCATACTTTATGAGCCTTTCAAAGGCTATTTTACCCTCTATTGGCGTTAGAGATGAGTCAACTATCAGGTATGATAGATATATGCTGTTTTCATTGATAGAAAATTGCAGATATGATAGTTTGTCATTCTCTTGTAGTAGATAATCATATATCTTGTCTATATCTTTACTTGGTATGGCACATAGTTTCGCATCTCCTATAATTATGCCGTTATCATAGTAGTTTATATCTATTCTTGCACTTCCTTCATCTATCCTCCAAGAGGCTTGACTTCTTCTTGCTAGAGTTACATCTATATTTAAAGATTCCAATATATCTTCTATAAGTTTTGTTGGACCAGTTGGTTTATATCCTTTTCTTCTAAGTCTAGCGATCTCAAGTTTTATACCACACTCTGGGCAGTAGTCATTTTCTATAGTTGTTTCATCTATAAGATTTTTACATGATGGGCATTTTATGATAGCTTTTGAATTTTGTGAGTTAAATTGCTCAAGGGCATCTCTTAGATAAAAATATGGTAAAGAAAATCCCAAATTGTTTGCATTTTGGATGATAAAAGTATTTACACCTGTTACCTCTGCATCTATGTTGAGTAGAGGTCCACCACTGTTTCCAGGATTTATAGCAGCATCTATCTGTATATATTCTAAGTCCCCTTGAAGTCTTGATGCACGAGAAACTATCCCCTCTGTTGCTGTGTAGTTTAGCCCATATGGATGACCTATAGCTATAGTAGTATCTCCATCTTCTACATTTGTTGTAGCTAGTTTTAAGGGTATCTTTGGTTTTTCAAACTCATACTCTATAAATGCCAAGTCATAGTATGAGTCATCATATACAACTTTTGCTATAGTTCTTTTGACTTTTTTTGAGCTTATAACAACCTCTTTTAAGCCACTTACAACATGTGAGTTTGTGACTATAAGATTATCTATGATAAATCCTGTACCCGTACCATAAGGTGTCATGATTTGCATTATATTTTCTACATATGTTTCTAGTATAAGTTGAGTATTCATCTTTTACATCTCCTCAAAATCTAGATCTTTTAGTATATTATAAAAACTATAACTAAACTCATTTAGGGAGTTAAAGTTTAGGTTCTCTGTTTCTATATACAAGTTTTTATATCTACCTCTATGGGTATCTGCGATATCTTGAAGTTTTGAGATAATCTCTTTTTTAGCAAATACTTTTTTATCTTCATCGTATAGATTTGAACACCCAAGTTCATTGAAGTATGATGAATTTTGCACTTCAACTAAAGTATGGATGATATCTTTTTGGGCACTGTTTAGTCCATAGTTGTATAGTATATAAAATGCCATATATTTATATATAACAGGTATGATTTGAGAGTATCTGTTGTTTTTATACCATTTTATCTTTAGTATAGATTCATTTATAAACTTTACTATCTCATCAAAAGAACTCTTTTCTGTAGGGTTAAAAGTGTACTTTGCAGTATAAAAGTTTGAGCTAAAATCTTCAAAACTCATCTCTCTTAGTGTTAGTGCATATCTTTTTAGCTCTTCATTTTTTGATTCTATAGTTGGGTTTTCATCACTAAAGTAGTCTTGTACTTTTTTTGATAGTTTATGATATATATTGTACTTTGGTACTAGTAGATAGTCTATCTTGAAAAGTAAGTTTAGATATAAAAAAGCTTGCATACCAGCATTATCATTGGATGGAAGTGTTAAAACCTTTTCTTGGCTTTCATCTATCCATTTGTGCAAAGCTTTATATTTTATATTTAACTCTTTATCGTTTATTGGCGTTAGGTGGTCTATATCTTGAAGTTTTGCCTTTACAAACTCACTTTTTATATGTTCTTTATCAAAGTCGGCATTTAGTGCAAGTTCTCTAAGTGGAAAAAATATCTTTTGTGGACTTAGTGTAATGTTATCAAGATAAAGTTTTAGTTTTATATGGTGTTTATCACTATAGTAGTTTGAGTATGTAAGTTGATAGTTTCTCTCAAGTATGTATCTTTTAAGTGCGACTGATGCATCTTCGTTTTTTATCATTGTTGATTCAGCTTTGAGTGTCTTCTCATCGATGGTACCTATTATTTTTGCACTACCTTGATATATGCAAAATTGCAATGTATCATCTTCTCTTTGAAGTGTTATGTTGTTGTTTGGTGATGAATCTGTATAGTTTATAAGGGATTTGAAAAAGTACTCGTAAGCATCGAGTATATTTTTATTTTCAAACGCTTCGTAAGAGTTGTTAAACAACTCCTCTTCATCTGGAGATATATTTGCATTTATACCTCTACCAAAGTGTATATGACATGTTGATTGTGTTGTTTGGAAAAAATCTAGCCAGCTCATGAACTCACTTTTTATTTATAAATTATATTTGTTGAGTATTATAGTAAAAGAGTCTTATAAAATGGTTATAAAAGAAAGAAGCAAAGGGGAGATAAGATCTCCTTACTTTGCTACAGAGAATATTGAAATTTGTGTTTAATCAGAATTGATTAGAATTTATAGTTTAGTTGAACCCATGCTTTAGTGATATCTTGCTCATGACCTGAACCAGTTTCACCAGCCATGTAGTAAGCCATTTTTACAAGACCTGTAACATTGTTAAGACCTGGAATTTTGTTTGCATATAAAGCATCAAACTCTGAACCTAAGTCAGTGTTAGAACCTGTGTCTGCATCAAATTTATGGAATACACCAAGAACTTTACCAAAACCTTTAGCTTTGTATCCAACACGAGCATTCATATCAATAAGACCATTGTTATGAGATGTGTTAGATAAAAATGCATCTGCCCAACCATTAAATTTATGGTTTGTACCAAGTGGAGTTATAAATGCTGTATCACTACCATCTGCACCACTTTGAAATTCGTAATTTGCACCAAGTAAGATACCAGAGATGTTTGCACCTAAGTCAAAGTTCATGTACATTGCATCTGCATTTGCTTCAGCATCATGAATTTCCATAGTTGCGTCACTTTGCATAGCAAACTCTGCACGATAGTTAAACTTAGTATCAACAGCGTTAAACTTACCAGTTGCTGCAACACCATATGTGTCATTGATAGAAGCTAACATGTAAGCATAAGCAGTAACTGTTAGTGCATCCATAGCTTTGTAGCTACCATGTAATAATATAGAGTTAGTATCATTTGTAGCTGTACCTGCAACACCTTCAAAACCATATACCCATGCAGCTAAAAGATTAAGATCTTTTACAGAATTATTTGCTACAAAAAGTGTATCATAACTTCTCTCTAATTGTCTCCAACCAACAGTACCGATAAATCTTTGGTTATCAAGATTTACTTGACCACGACCAGCGTGTAAAGTTGTCTTGTCAATAGTATAAGTAGCTTCTAAGTTAGATAACATAGCAGCTGAAGGATCAACGATTTTGTCATTTTGACCACCGTTCATAAAACCATTTTCACTTGTCCAACCAGTGTCATAAACACCTATAAGACCAACATTTGCATTTAAACCATCAACACCAAAAAGGTTACTTGAAGCGTTTAACTTGATACGAGTTGTAAGTGCTTGACCAGCATCTTTATCGTTGTTGTCTACATCTGCATACTCATATCTTGGACGGATTTGACCGTTTAACTTTACACCATCAAGTACGTTTATACCATCTGCTGCACTTACTGTACTAGCTGAACCCATGATCGCTGATAAAGCGATAGCTGACATCATTATTTTTTTCATTTGCTTTCCTTAAATTTAAAGATAAACCATTTAAAATGATTTAAAATATGCCATTATATCTTAAAAATTAAGATATAACAACCACTACACATTTATCATAAACTACAATAAAGATAGTATGATAACGAATTATATCCTCAAATAAATATTATAAAATTGATTTATGTCAATAATTTCAAAGTAAATTAGTGATAATATTCATAGTTGATATATTTTTGTAGATATAAATATAGCAAAAGTTCAAATTCATAAGTAGGAGAAGATATGTCACTTTCAAGAAGAGAATTTCTAAAAAGTTCAGCAGCAGCATCGGCAGCAGCGGCTATTGGTATGAGTGTACCAGCAGAGCTAGAAGCAAGTGCAAGCGCAGCTGAGAGTGGTTGGCGTTGGGATAAAGCAGCTTGTCGTTTTTGTGGTACAGGTTGTGGTATCATGATGGCAACAAAAAATGGTAAGATAGTTGCGGTAAAAGGGGATCCTGCCGCTCCAGTAAACCGTGGTCTTAACTGTATTAAGGGTTATTTTAATGCTAAGATTATGTATGGTGCAGATAGATTAACGCAACCATTGTTAAGAGTAGATGGAAATGGAAATTTCGATAAAAAAGGTAACTTTGCTCCTGTATCATGGAAAAGAGCTTTTGATGAGATGGAAGTAAATATCAAAAAAGCACTTAAGGCTAGTGGACCTGAAGGTGTAGCAGTTTTTGCATCTGGTCAATATACTGTTATGGAAGGTTATGCTGCACAAAAGATGATGAAAGCTGGTTTTAGATCAAATGCGATCGATCCAAATGCTCGTCACTGTATGGCATCTGCGGTTGTTGGTTTTTATCAAACATTTGGTATAGATGAGCCATCTGGTTGTTATGATGATATCGAACTTACAGATACAGTAGTATCATGGGGTTCAAACATGGCAGAGATGCACCCGATCCTTTGGTCTCGTGTAACTGATAGAAAACTTTCTGATCCAGATAGAGTTAAGGTTATAAATATGTCTACATATAGACATAGAACTTCTGACCTTGCAGATATAGAAATAATTTTCTCTCCTTCAACTGACCTTGCTATGTGGAACTACATCGCTCGTGAGATAGTTTATAACAACCCTGATGCTATTGACTGGGATTTCTTAAAGAAAAACATCATTTTCGCTGCATCACCTGTAAATATGGGTTATGGTATGAGAAGAGCTGGAGAAAAATCATTGACTCCTGTACGTCCTGATGGTTCAGCTGGTAAGTACTCTGCAAAAGAGATGCAAACTATAAATCATGAGATGGTTCACACTGTTTCTGCAAAAGAAGGACCTGCCTTAGAACCATATGGTTATAAAGTTGGCGATAAAATGGTTAACAAACCAGCTGGTCTTAAACACTGGGAAATCTCTTTTGAAGAGTATAAAAAATTCCTTGCACCTTATACACTTGACTATGTAGCAAAAATAGCTAAAGGTGATCCAGATGAGTCTATAGAGTCTTTCAAGAAAAAACTTCAAACTTTAGCTGACCTTTATATAGAAAAAGGTAGAAAAGTTGTATCTTTCTGGACTATGGGTATGAATCAGCATACACGTGGTACTTGGGTAAATACTTTATCTTATAATGTTCACTTTATGCTTAACAAACAAGCACTTCCAGGTTCTGGTGCATTCTCACTAACTGGTCAGCCATCAGCTTGTGGTACTGCTCGTGAAGTTGGTACATTCTGTCACCGTTTACCGGCTGATATGATGGTTAAAAATCCTCACCATAGAAAAATTGCTGAAAACAGATGGAAGATTCCAGAGGGAACTTTAAATCCAGTAGGTAATCAACATATCATGAAAATTCACCGTGATATCGAAGATGGTGTTGTTAAGTTTGCATGGGTAAATGTTTGTAATGCTTACCAAGATTCTGCATCTGCAAAACACTGGATTAAAGCTGCTCGTACTATGGATAACTTTATAGTGACTTCTGATGGGTACCCTGGTATCTCAGCTATGGTTTCTGACCTTGTACTTCCATCTGCGATGATTTATGAGAAATGGGGAGCATATGGTAATGCTGAGAGACGTACACAACACTGGAGACAACAAGTTCTTCCTGTAGGTGATGCTATGAGTGATACTTGGCAATGGGTTGAGTTATCTAAGCGTTTTACTGTTAAAGATGTATGGGGTCCATATACTCTTAGAAATGGTAAAAAACTTGCAGATGTTAGAAAAGCTGCTCATGCACTTGGTTATACTGATGATACAACTATGTATGAGATTCTTTATGCAAATAAAGAAGCAAAATCTTACAAAATTGACTTAGATTCATTCCCTCAAAAAGGTTATGATAACTCAGAGTGTATTGGTGACAGTAGAAATGTTGTTGGTTCTGATGGTAAAGTTTTCAAAGGTTATGGTTTCATGATCCATGAGTACTTATTTGAAGAGTATGCTTCATTTGGTCGTGGTCACGGTCATGACTTGGCTCCATTTACTACATATCACAAAGTTCGTGGACTTAAATGGCCAGTTGTTGATGGTAAAGAAACACAATGGCGTTTCAATGTTAAATACGATCCATATGCAGCTAAAGCAGTTGCAAAATCTGGAAATGGTTCTACTCACGCATTCTATGGTAAGTTAGCTAAAGCTCTTACTCAGGGTGATTTAATGGGAATCAAAGATAAAAAGAAAAAACCATTGACAGACAAAGCAAAAATCTTTGCACGTCCATATATGGATCCACCAGAAATGCCAGATACTGAGTATGATACTTGGTTATGTACAGGTCGTGTACTTGAACACTGGCACTCAGGAACTATGACTATGCGTGTACCTGAACTTTTCCGTGCAGTACCAGAAGCATTGTGTTATATGAATCCTAAAACTGCAAAAGAGAAAGGACTAAAACAAGGTGATCTTTGTTGGGTAGAATCTCGTCGTGGTAAAGTTAAAGCTCACGTTGAAACTCGTGGTAGAAACAGACCTCCTCGTGGACTTGTGTTTGTACCTTGGTTTGATGAAAAAGTATTTATCAACAAAGTTTGTCTTGATGCAACTTGTCCTCAGTCTAAACAGACTGACTATAAAAAATGTGCTGTAAAAATTTACAAAGCATAGTTTTAAAGTAAAAAAGAAGGAAGGGAAAGTTCGTTTTGAGCGAAAATATACCTGAAAAAAAGAAAAAATCAGCATTAACTGATAGACGAAAGTTTATCTTAAATATGGCAAGAGGTGTGGGAATCGCATCTATTAGTGGATTTGTATGGAGTGCATTTGTTGATGAGGTTACAGCCTCTCAACTGTTGCTCCGTCCACCTGGTGCTTTAAAAGAAGAAGACTTTTTAAAAACGTGTATCAAATGTGGACTTTGTGTTGAGGCTTGTCCTTACGATACTCTAGTGTTGGCAAAACCAGGAGATCATAAACCTCTAGGAACGCCTTTTTTTACACCTAGAGAAGTACCATGTTACATGTGTCCAGATATACCTTGTGTTCCAATATGTCCTACCGGAGCATTAGATACACAAAGTGTTAGTAATGATGATGGTCAGTTAGATATAAATATCGCAGATATGGGTCTAGCTGTAGTTGATGAAGATAGTTGTATAGCCTTTTGGGGTATACAATGTGATGCATGTTATAGAGCATGTCCTATACTTGGTCAGGCTATAACTATAGAGTATCAAAAAAATGAAAGAACTGGTAAACATGCTTTTATGAAACCTATAGTTCATGCTGATGCATGTACTGGTTGTGGTATGTGTGAAAGAGCCTGTGTAACTGAGAAACCTGCTATCTATATACTTCCTCGTGAAGTTGCTCAAGGTAAAGCAGGAGATTATTACATAAAAGGTTGGGATAAAGATGATGAGAAGCGTTTAGAAAATGCTCATGAGATAAAAACAACAACTGAGATAAGTAAACAAAGTGCATCAGATAAATTAAATGGTGATTTACTAGAGGATTTATACTAATGAAAACTTTATGGAATAATTATCGTTATCTTTTTCTAAGAAGATTAACTCAGATTGGTTTGTTGTTTTTATACTTTGGTGCTAATGCGTGGGGATGGACTATTATCCAAGGAAATCTCAGCTCATCATTGATATTTGGAACTATACCTATGAGTGATCCTTATGCAGCTCTTCAGATGTTGTTCGCTGGTGCTATGATGGCAACAAATTTGCTTATCGGAGTAGCAATAGCTACAGCTTTTTATTTTATTATAGGTGGTCGAGCATTTTGTTCGTGGGTATGTCCTATAAATATGGTAACAGATGCTGCTAGTTTTACTCGTGACCTTATAGGTATGAATAAATTAACAGGTGTAAAACAACCAGCTTCAAGAAACATAAGATACTGGATGTTAGCTCTTAGTCTTATACTTTCAGCTGTTATGGGTGTAACTGCTTTTGAATTTATAAGTCCTATATCTATGGTTCATAGAGGTCTTGTTTTTGGCATAGGCTTTGGATGGGCAGCTGTTGTTATCATTTTTCTTTTTGATCTATTTGTTCTAAAAAATGGATGGTGTGGGCATATATGTCCATTGGGTGGATTTTATTCTATCCTTGGTAAATTTAGTTTAATTCGAGTAAAACATACCGAAGAAAATTGTACGTTATGTATGAAATGTAAGGTTGTTTGCCCTGAAAATCAGGTACTATACATGATAGGTAAAGAGTCTTTACCTGTTTTATCTGGTGAGTGTACAAACTGTGCTAGATGTATAGAAGTGTGCGATGATGATGCTCTTAACTTTTCAATAAGAAGCATGGCACAAAATAAGAAAACGGGAGAGTAATATGAAAGTAATAAACAAAATAACACTTGGTTTAGTTGCTGCTACACTACTTTTTGTTGGATGTAACGATAGTGCAACTCCAGCAAAAAATGAAGTTGTTAAGCCAACGATTAGTGAAGATTCATTAGGTTTAAGAAAAACAACACTATTTAGTGAAAATGTAAAACCACATGGTACATCTTATGGTAAAAGCCAACCTATGAGTGGATACAAGATAGAAAGAGCATTCCAAGATGCTCCACCGATGATCCCTCACGATGTAACAGGTTTAATCCCTATTAAGATAGGTGATAATCAATGTCTAAATTGTCACTTACCAGATGTGGCTTCAAGTATGGGTGCAACTTCAATTCCACCTTCTCACTTTACAAACTTTAGACCACAACAGTCTTATGCTTTAGAGGGTGTAAACACTTCAAGTGAAAAACTTGCACATATCTCTATTGAAAAAGAGAAACATTTAGTTGGTGCTAGATATAACTGTACGCAGTGTCATGCACCTCAAGATACAGGTGTTTTAGCTGTACCAAATACTTTTGAACCAGATTATATAGATAAAGATGGTGCTACAAAATCTAGATGGAATGGTGATAGAATGCTTGAGGGTTTAAACACTTCAGGATTAACAAAATAGTATGGAGAGAAGAGAGCTTTTTAGCTTTCTCTCTACATCTATAAAAGATGCAGCTAAAGAGAAAGAAGATATTGTTTTAAGACCACCATATTGTAAAGATTTGAGTGTTTTTGATAAAGGATGTCAAGAGTGTGATGGAAAATGTGCCACTCTTTGTCAAGAACAAATCATAGTAATAGGTAAAGATAAAACACCATATCTTGATTTATCTGTGAGTGGTTGTACATATTGTGATGATTGTGCAATTGGGTGTGAGTACGATGTTTTAAAGTTAGAGGATAAAACTACAATAGCTACCAATGTAGTGATAAATACTAACTTATGTATGAGTTGGGATGGTGTAATGTGCTTTTCATGTAAAGATCCATGTCTTGAAGATGCTATCATCTTTAAGGGGATGTTTACACCAAGTATAGATCAAGATAAGTGTACATCGTGTGGTTTCTGTATAAGTAGATGTCCATCGTACGCGATAAAATTAGAGGATTTAAAATGATAAAAATTATAATGTTAATATCAGTAAGTTTAGGTTTATATGCTTCTTCACTTATAATGCCACAAAAAACATATAAGGCAAATGGTGCAGTTACAGATATTGCATATAAAACAGGGAAGCTTTATGTAGCTACATCTGCTAGTTGTGTAGATGTATTTGATATAAAAGAGAACAAGATAGTAAAAACTATCAAGATACCTAAGATAAAAGATTTTATGGGTGATGAAATAGATGCAAAAGTTTACTCTGTAGATACACTTAATGACTCTATCTTACTTTTATCTCAAGCTGAACATGGCTATAGAAAAGTTGATATACACAACGATAAAGGCTCTAGCACTGTTCTGGATATCTCTGAAAAACTTTATATAGCTAAGGCTAAGTTTTTAGATAAAGATACTATTTTGTTAGGACTTTTAAGTAATGATATCATCTCTTATGATATACATACACATAAAAAAAACTGGATGGTTCAAGCTTCTCAGTCTAAATTTTCTAATTTTCAATTAAATGAAGACAAGTCAAAAGTAGTTATAGCTGATGAAAGTGGAGACCTTCATATATTAAGTACAAAAGATGGTTCACTTATAAAAACTTTAAGTGGTGAAAATCTAGATAATGTTTTTCAAGTTGACTATAAAAATAATTTTATAATCTCTGGTGGACAGGATAGACGAGCTGTTGTCTATGATCTTAAGAGTAAAAGTGCATACTTTAAACAATCATCCTTTATAGTTTATAGTGTTGGATTGTCACCGAGTGCTAAGATAGGTGCTTATGCAAGTGATGAAAACAATAATGTAACACTGTTCAAAGTTTCAACACAAAGTAAACTTGGTGTATATGGTGGAAACAGTATGACTATAACAAATATACTTTTTATAAATGAAAAAGAGTTTTTTATATCTAGTGATGATAGAATAATCAACTTTTATACACTAAAATAGGGAGAAGTTTATGCAATATAATGAGAGTGAATTTTTAGTAGAGACAGAAGTTCCGCAAGAGGAACTTATCATCTCAAGAACAGATCTTAATGGTAAGATAACTTATGCAAATGAAACTTTTTGTGAGATAAGTGGTTATGATGAAAATGAGCTTATAGGGCAACCTCACTCTATCGTTCGTCATCCAGATATGCCAAGTGCTGCTTTTAGTGATTTA
>Ga0256827_10000268_pt1 | contig 31246 bp, 24 predicted proteins | sample CV84metaG_FD_185977 | JGI IMG/M metagenome (GOLD analysis project Ga0256827, IMG submission 185977) | Hydrothermal vent microbial communities from East Pacific Rise, Pacific Ocean - CV84 | ecosystem: Environmental > Aquatic > Marine > Hydrothermal vents | place: Pacific Ocean: East Pacific Rise...
ATCCTATTTTATTAAAGAGTATTCGTATTCTATTATGCCATAGAAGGAGTAAGAGGCTCTTCTATGGTACATGCTTTTCTATCTAAAGATAAACTTTGTTGCCATTCCCATCACATCATCAATCATAGAGCCATCATGATCTTGGTCAATAAGGTTTTTTAACATCTCTTCTATCCCTGATGAACTCTCTGTTGAAGCATTACTTTTTCGTGTTGGCATAGATTTTTTTGTCAAAGCACCAATAATCATAGGTGCCAACATAGGCAGAATACTTTTAATAATAGAATCACTAATTCCTGTCTCTTTTTGAACATGTTTTGCTACTTTTCTAGAGTTCTCTTTTGAGCCTGTTAGTTCCGATAATATATCATTACCCATATCTGTAAAATTACCTTTTTTGACAACCTCTTCAGGTTTATCAAACATCTCAGCATAGTTATTTGATTCGATATGTTTAATAAGCTTTCCTGAATCTTTATCACTCTCTAGGTTACTTTTGGCACCACCCATTAAAATTGGTGCAAGTTTACCTATAATGGAGCTTGCATCATCTAAATTAATCCCTACCTGTTTTGCAATTGTTTTCACAATAGTAGGGTTGTTTATAATCATATCAATTAGTCCAGCCATTATCTTTCCTTATCGTTTTATAAGAATATTATATCTAATTATCTTTTCATATATCTTGTTAACTTTTTTTAATACCATTTTAGATAAAATCCTTTTTAATGAATAGGATTAGTGTGGTACAGTATTGACAACAGATAGAAGACAGATACAGATGGTGGAGGAGATAGATTTTCGTTTTAAACTCCATCGAGATGTTAAAGAAGCATTTTATGAGGTCAATAGAGAACGCTTTGTTCCTAAAGGATTTGGTAGAATGGCATTTAAATTAGATGCCTTGCCTATGCAACAAAATCAATGGATTTCTTCCCCTTTAACCGTGGCTAAAATGACACAACATTTAAAGCTTCAAGGGGTTGATTCGGTTCTTGAGATTGGTTGTGGGAGTGGCTACCAAGCAGCTATTTTATCTCAGCTATGTCGCCGTGTTTTTACAATAGAGCGTATAGACTCTTTGCTTAAAGAGGCGAAAGAGCGTTTTCGTTCAGAACGAATTAATAATATTTTTACACGTTTTGATGATGGACAACGAGGTTGGAAAGCGTATGCCCCTTACGAACGTATACTCTTTTCTGCAACAGCAACTAAAATTCCAACAGCTCTATTTGATCAGTTGGCAGAAGGGGGTATTCTTCTAGCACCGTTACAAGAAAATAACTTACAGATGATTACCCGATTTTATAAAAAAAATGGGAAAATTAGTTCTGAATCGATAGAGTCTTGTCTTTTTGTTCCTATTCTTGATGGTCGAATTAAATAGCTTCTCTTGAATAAATTTTATTATTTTAAACTATTATTTATAATTTTAATCTCTCTAATACTAAAAATATATTATCATAATAAATAATAAAAAAAAACTAAAAAATATCAAGTAAGGAAAATAATGAAAAAAAAGATGTTAATTGTATTTGGGACACGTCCAGAAGCGATAAAAATGGCACCACTAGTTAAAGCTTTTGAAAATCAATTAGATATATTTGATTTAAAAGTATGTGTTACAGCACAACATAGAGAGATGTTAGACCAAGTATTAGATCTTTTTGAGATTACACCTGATTATGATTTAAATATTATGAAAGCAGGTCAAGATCTTTATGATGTGACTTCACATGTTCTTATTGGAATGAAAGAGGTATTAAGTTCTTTTAAACCAGATGTTGTTTTTGTTCATGGAGATACCACCACTACATCATCAACTTCTTTGGCGGCATTTTATCAGCAGATAGCTGTAGCACATGTTGAAGCAGGTTTAAGAACAGGGGATATTTATTCGCCTTGGCCAGAAGAGGCAAATCGACAAATTACAGGTGTTTTAAGTAGCTACCATTTCGCTCCAACAACTACAAGTGAAAATAATCTATTACGTGAAAATAAAGATTCTAAAAATATTCTTGTGACAGGAAATACCGTTATTGATGCACTCTACTTAGCACTAGATAAGATTAAAAATAATAGTGAGTTAAGAGCCCAAATTATTGAAGGTATTGAGTCAGAGATAGATAATCCAAAATTTAATTTAGAGCAGTCAAAATTTATTTTGGTAACAGGTCATCGACGTGAAAATCATGGACAAGGTTTTATTAATATCTGTAGTGGATTAAAAGAGATTGCACTTAATAATCCTGATGTTAATATTATCTATCCTGTACATCTAAATCCCAATGTACAGAAACCTGTTATGGAACTGCTTTCAGATGTGAATAATATTTATCTTATTAACCCTATGCAGTATGAATCTTTTATCTATTTGATGGATAAGTCATACTTTATTATTACTGATAGTGGAGGGGTTCAAGAGGAAGCACCTTCGTTAGGGAAACCTGTTCTTGTAATGAGAGATACCACAGAGAGACCAGAGGCACTTGAAGCAGGAACTGTTAAGTTGGTCGGAACTAATACTCAGTTAATTGTGAAAGAGGCTGAAGAGCTTTTGAATAATCCAGATGCTTATAGTCAGATGTCTAAAGCACATAATCCTTATGGAGATGGAAAAGCCTGTGAAAAGATAGTTGATTTTTTTATAAATAAAGGTAAATAGATGAAAAAAATTTGTGTAATAGGTTTAGGATATATTGGTTTACCAACAGCAGCTTTGTTGGCAAATAAAGGTTATGATGTTCATGGTGTAGATGTGGTTCAAAGTACAGTTGATACTATCAATAGAGGCGAGATACATATTGTAGAGCCTGAACTGGATACTTTTGTTCAAGCAGCTGTTAAAAGTGAAAAACTAAAAGCAACACTTGTTCCTGTCGAGGCAGATGTTTTTATTATTGCTGTACCTACACCATTTCATGAAGGTTTTGTACCTAATATTGATTATGTTGTTTCTGCAACAAAAGCGATAGCCTCTTATGTAAAAGAGGGAAATATTATTATTTTAGAGTCAACTTCTCCTGTGGGCACAACAGATAAAGTAGAAGAGGTCTTAAAAGAAGAGGGTATTGATACCAGTAACTTACATATTGCACATTGTCCTGAGCGTGTTCTTCCTGGGCAAATTATGCGTGAATTGGTTGAAAACGACAGAATTGTAGGTGGAACTACAAAAGAGGCAACAGAAAAAACAGTAGCGTTTTATAAAACTTTTGTTGATGGAGAGGTTCTCTCTACGGATGCTAAAACAGCTGAAATGGCTAAATTAACTGAAAATTCATTTAGAGATACCAATATCGCCTTTGCAAATGAACTCTCTATTTTATGTGATAAATTTGGAATTGATGTTTGGGAGTTAATCTCTTTAACCAATCGACATCCTCGTGTGAATGTACTTCAACCTGGTGCAGGAGTTGGTGGACACTGTATTGCTGTTGACCCTTGGTTTATTGTTCATGCAGGTGGAGATGATGCTAAAATTATTAGAACAGCAAGAGAGATTAATACCTATAAAACAGAGTGGGTTATAGAAAAAATTAAAAATGAAGCATTACTCTTTGAAAATAAGTATGGAAGAAAAGCCAAAATTGCTTGTATGGGCTTGGCTTTTAAGCCAAATATTGATGATTTAAGAGAATCTCCAGCACTTTTTATTACGCGAAGATTAATAGCTGAAAAATTAGATATATTGGCTGTTGAACCCAATATAGAAAGCTTTTCTGAATTTGATATTGTTGATTATAAAGAGGCAATTGCACAAGCTGATATTGTGACTTTTTTGGTAGGACATAAAGAATTTTTAGGTTTAGATATTACTACAAATTTAGACTTTTGTGGGGTTTTAAAATAGATTGATGTTAATTGATAATATACGAAAAAATCGTTACATAATGCAGATAATGACATTAATGTTTGGTACATTAATGGCTCAAATTATTATGTTTATTTCTATTCCTCTCTTGACAAGACTTTATACGCCTAGTGAATTTGGATTTTATGCTACATTCTTAGCTATATCGAGTCTTATTGGCTCTGTTTCAAGTTTAAAGTATGATCAAGCAATTATGTTACCTAAGTCAAATAGAGATGCCGAAGCATTACTTTTTTTATCGACACTATTAACTTTTTTTGTAACTATTTTTTCTATTTTAATTATTACTATTTTTTATGATTATATTTTATCCTATTTTGGTGGAAGTATAATGGTTGTCTATCTTTTGCCTTTGGGTATATTTTTAATTGGTATTGTACAAATTTTTAATGCCTACGCAACACGATTACAACTCTATAAAAAATTGTCAATTGTTCGGATAAGCAATGCATTTTCTTTGGTTTCTATTCAAGGTTTTTCTCGATATTTATTTAATTTAGATGGACTAATTGTAGGAAAAATATTTTCGAGTATAATCTCTTTGGGCTTATTGTTACGCTTTATTCTTAAAAAACAAACATTTCAGCTCGCTTCTCTTTCAAAAAGAAGGGTTAAGCTTAATGCCAAACGCTATCATCACTTTCCAAAATATCAAAGTTTTACAGTTTTTTTAGGTTCGTTGTCTCAAAATATGCCTATTCTATTTTTCGGTTCTCTATACTCTCCAGAAGTTGCAGGTTTTTATGCATTAACTTTACGTGTTTTGTATGCACCTATAGGCTTAATTGGAAAATCTACAAAAGAGGTTTACTATCAAAAAGCATCTAAGATGTTTGCCAATGGAGAGAGTCTCTTTTCTTTATATTTTAAAACAACTATGGGGCTTTTTAAACTCTTTATTATTCCTTTCTTTGTTATCTTCTTTTTTGGAGAAGAAATTTTTTCTTTTTTGTTTGAAAGTCATTGGAAAGAGTCAGGTGTTTATGCCGAGATTTTAATCTTTTGGTTTTTAATAGCTTTTATTAATCTTCCTTCTATTGCAACCTTTAGTATTTTGAGTTTGCAACATATTCAGTTAAGATTAGAGATTTTTTCTTTGATTTTTCGAGCCATATCTATTTATGTAGGCTTCTATTTCTTTCAATCAGAATTGGTATCGATAGGTTTATACTCTTTAACCAGCTTTATCTTTAATGCATTGATTGTGGTTTACATCTATTTACAGTTAAAAAAGTAGAGTCATGGTAAAAAAATATTTTTTAATTCAATATATCCAAATAGCAACGACTCTTGTTCTTTTGATGCTATTGATACTTATTGAAGCACTTGTTCTTGAAAATATTGCTATTCTAATTTTAGGTATGGCATTTATCGCTTTGGGAATACTATTTACCCTTTTAGTCTATAGAAATCATGATAGTCGTAATGCACTTTATATATTTTTACTTTTTTTCTTGCTCTATCTTATTTATACTTCTCTGGTTCACTTTGGGATGCTCTACTTTTATGATGTTCCCAATATTGCTCCTGATGAACATCATTTCTATTTGTCTTCAAATGAGATAGCTTTAAAAGTTAATAGTGAATATGGTTTTTTTGATATGGCAGAGACAGTTGCTTATCGTGATACTGTAGCCTTTGTCTATTGGAATGGATTAATTGCAAAATTTGCAAATATGTATGCTGAAAATAGTGTTTTTATTCAAAAAATATCAGTAGCACTTGTTGGTTCTTTAATTCCCATGCTCATGTATGGCGTGAGTCGAATCTACTTTTCATCAAAAGACTCTTTTTCTATAGCCATAGTTTATGGACTATTCTCTTTTGTTCCCTATCTCTCTAGTCTATTGCTTCGAGATATTCATATTGCTTTAATGTTTATATTAACTATTTATATAATTTTAGAAAAATTTTCATTTCTTAATTTTATAATCCTTCTTTGTGCTATGTTTGTTTCGTACTATTTACGACCACAAACAGGAGTTTTTATGATGGGATTTACATTAATTTATCTTTTTATCTTTATTAGAAATATTCCTTTGAGTAATGCTATAAAGGTTTTTATATATAGTACCTTTATAGGGATTACTATTATAGCTGTTCTGAATTCTCCATTAATGGAGATGTTTACACAAATTTCAGAGAGTTCTGCACAAAGAGGAGTCGCCGCAACCTCTTCTAGCTCATTGGGTGCAACACTTGGAAAATTGCCATTTGGTTTAAATGTTGTTGCTAAATTTTCTTTTAGTCAAATTCAACCGTTTCCTCCTTCTTGGATTTTCAAGGGAATAAATAGAGGTTTTTTTGAGCTTACTTATTTAATTGCAGGAATAGCATGGTTTTTTGGATGGGGATTTTTACTTTATGGACTTTTTGTTGAAAAAATTTTAAAAAATAAGGATTTAAAATTAATAATTATGTTCTTTTTTGCTTTGGTCTATTTGGTTTTAATATCTATTATTGAGTTTAACCAAAGAAGACAGATGGCTGTTTATCCGATTGTTTATCTGTGTATGGTTTTTTCTTATTTGGCAATAGATAAATCAATACGAACAAAACTATGGATAGGATTAGGAACGCTATATATCTCTCTTGTTCTTCTGCTTAACTACATTAAACTTTAGAAGAATAATATATGAATAAAAAAATAAAAATAAAAATAGGTTTTTTATTGAAAAAGGTAAAAAGATGACTGATAAAATTTCAAACTATAAACTGTTGGATTCAAATAAATATACTTATATCGATAAAGTAATTGATGTAAATGATTTGTTTCTTCAAATAGAAAATAATTATAAATAAAGGATAGACTTGAGTAAAGAATATATTTTAGTGGGTGGTTATCCTGGTAAGGAGAATTTACATAAGCATCATGGAGGAGGACAGTTAACAGCTTCTACTCTTTTAGTTGAGTATGCCCAAGAGCATAATATCCAACTGCATGTCGTGAATACTGCTCATACAGTCTTCCCTTCTCCTTCCTTTAAAGATAAAATTATTGAATCTAAAAAACGAATAGGTGCATTGAAAAGTTTATTAAAAAATCATGATATATCAGGTGTTATTATTTTCAGTAGTACAGGTTTAAGCTTTTATGAAAAGATTGTTATGGCATATATCACAAAAGTTAAAAATATTAAAACACTTTTCTTTATTCGTTCTGGACACTTTATTGATTTAAATAAAAAGAGTAAACTCTTAAACTTTGTTAACAGGAAACTATTGAAAATTCCAACATATTTAGGGGCTCAAGGAAGCAAGTGGATAGATTTTTATAAAGAGATGGGTATTGAAAAGTCACACTTAAAGCTTATTCCCAATTGGATTAGAGTGAATTCTGATACAGTCTATAGCACAAATGAGAAAGATGTGACATTCTTATATGTGGGTTGGACTGTAAAGAAAAAAGGAATTTTAGAACTGTTTGATGTCATTGAAGAGCATGATGATTTGAAATCATATAAATTTATTGTTGCAGGAGGGGGAACGCTATTAGAGGAACTACAAGAGAGAACGGTAAAAAATGGATTAAAGAATATAGAGATGCTAGGTTGGGTTAAGCCAAAAGATTTACCATCACTCTATCGCAAAAGTGATGTTTTTGTTTTACCTTCTCATGCCGAAGGGTTTCCTAATGTAATATTAGAAGCGTTGAATCATGGTTTACCTATTATTAGTACTAATGTAGGTGGTATTGCAGACTCTATAATTGATGGGCAAAATGGTTATATTTTTGAGGCAAAAGATAAAGAGAGTCTCTATAAAAGTATAAAAAAATTAGCTTCATCAGTAGAGCAAAGAGAAAGATTTTCTAAATATGGTCAAGAAATTTTGAAAAATCAACATGAATTTAATAAAAATTGTCAGATGATTTTTAACTCTTTTGAGGATGATACATGAAATTACAATTGATATTTACACTTGATTATGAGTTGTTTGGAGATGGTAGTGGTTCAGTTAAACATGAGCAGATAAATCCAACGAATCAACTATTGGAAATTTTTGATGAATATAATGCAAAGTTATCTATTTTTTTTGAGTACGGACAATATTTGGGGTATCAAAAATTTGCATCATCTAAAAATAGTTTTAAAGAAGATAATAGCCTAATTGAGGCACAGTTGATTGATACTATAAAGCGAAAGCATGATGTGCAGTTTCACTATCATCCTACATGGTATCACGCCAGTTATCAAAATGAAGAGATTACGTTAGATACGAAAATGTTTGACATTTCAAATATGGAAGAGAAGAAAATATCAGAAGTAGTAGAGAGTGGAAAAAACTTTTTAGAAAATCTATTAAAACCTATTAATGAAAATTATGAGTGTAACTCATTTCGTGCAGGTGCTTGGTCTATGAAAGATTCAACAAAAGTATTAAATATTTTAAAAAATTATGGGTTTAAATGTGATACCTCTGTTGCCCCACATGCTAAATTCTCTAGCTCTTATGGAGAGTTTGATTATAGTGATGCACAGAGTAGTTACGAGCCTTGGCTTCTTGATATTGGATCAAATAGTTTAACCAGTCAGAGTGAAAAGAGAGAGTTTTTAGAGTTGCCAATTTATACTAAAAAATCATCTTTAGGCTTTTTAAAATATTTAAATCCTCACTATTTAAAATCGAAGAAAATTATTTCAAGGTTTTATAAAACCAAAGTTTCAGAAGCCAAAATGAGCAAAATTAATAAAATCAAAAAAATAGTTGGAAGAGACTATTATATGGCAGATTTTAATACGATGGATAGTAGAATCCTTTACAAAATGATTACAGATGTTATTGCTGAAAATAGTGATAGTAATAAGGTTATTCCTTTGGTTTTGATTGGTCATTCTAAGTCATCATATTTTAATGATGAGTTACGATTATTGTTTCAGAAACTCGAAAAATTAGAGTGTATAGAGTATAAAAATATCTCAGATGTAGTAAAGGATTTTATATGAGAATTTTTTTAAGAAAAATATTGGTAAATATTATCTCTAAAGAGAAACAGCAGAGTTTAAAGCGTTTTGAGTATCAAAGTAAAAAAAGATTAACCGATACTTTTCCTAAATTGACTGAAGCAAAATTAAGAGAAATTTTAATAGATGAATTTGGTGTAAAATCAGGAAGTCATCTGTTTATACACTCCTCTTTGGACATGATAAATACAGATTTAAGTCCAATAGATATTTTAAAAATTATCTTAGATATTGTGGGCGATGAGGGGAGTATCTCTGTTCCGACCTTTACTAAATATTTATCAAAAGAGTGGATGTTGATGGAGAAAGAGTTTAATATTAAACGAACACCATCAGGTATGGGTATTTTTTCGGAAATTGTTAGAAGAGATAAACGAGCTGTTAGAAGTCTCCATCCTACAAAGTCTGTTGCCACTATTGGTAAGATTGCAGAATTTATTTTAGAGGAACATCATCTTGACCCATATCAGTTTGGTAAAAAAAGTCCTTTTTATAAACTCTTAACAGAGTATGATGTGAAAATTATTGGACTAGGTGTCTCTATGCCACTCTCGATGGTACACGTGGTTGAAGATGTCTATCATAATGAACATCCTGTTGATGTAAATGAAAAAGAGCTATTTCAAAAAAAATGTATAGATAATAATAAAGAATCTATTGTTGTTAAAACTTTTGTGCATAATCCAAAAGTTATTGTAAAGGCAAATTCTAAAAAGTTTGTAAAAACCTATATGGATAAAAATGATTATGCCCTTGCTAATCACTATTTGACACCTTTTTATATGGTAAAAGGAAAGCAGTTTTTTGAAGAGCTAAAGCGTCAAATGAGACAAGGCAACACAATCTATAATTAGACAAATTTTATTAAGGAAAAAAATGAACAATCAAGAAAAATTATTACAGGCATTTAGTGAAGCGTTAGGTGTTGATAAATCTGTTATTACAGATGAACTAGAATACAATGCTATTTCAGAGTGGGATTCTGTGGCTCATATGTCTTTGATTGCAGAGATAGAAGAGATATTTGATATTATGGTTGATAATGAAGAGATTATTGAGATGAACTCTTTGCTTAAAATAAAAGAAATTCTATCAAAATATGATGTGAATTTTTAGTACTATTCTTTTAGTACCATTATAAAAAAGGAAAATATATGTTTGACATAAATTTAGCTAAATATGGCATGGATGTATGTCTGATTACAGAAGATAAAACATTTTCATATCAAGAGGTAGATGCTTTATGTTCTGATTTAGAAAAAAGTTTACCTCTATCGAAACAGTTGATTCTTGTTAAGGCACAAATTAATATAGAAACCATTATTGGATATCTCTCATTTTTAAGAAAAAACCATGCATTTATTATGTTAGATGCTTCTGTTGATGATGCATTGTCAGATAATATTATTGCGACCTATCAACCCAATTTAATTTGGGAAGAGAGAAAAGATGGTGTTGAATATCTATATCACTACAGTAGATATGGGTTAAAATTACATAATAAGAGTGTGATTGAGTTACATCCGAAACTCTCTTTAATGTTATCTACCTCGGGAACAACAGGTTCTCCTAAAATGGTTAAGTTGACTAAAGATAATCTCTATTCAAACTGTAACTCTATAGTAGAGTATTTAAAAATTGATAAGAGACATCGTGCAATAAGTAATCTACCCCTCTACTACTCCTATGGTTTATCTGTACTGAATACTCATTTGGAGCAAGGGGCTTCTTTGGTTGTTAGCGATAAGTCTATTATGTCAAAAGAGTTTTGGGAAATTTTTAAAAATCATGAGGTCACTACTTTAAGTGGTGTGCCTTATAACTATGAGATATTTAGACGTATTGGTCTTATGAAAATGGAGTTGCCTTCATTGAAGTTTATGACTCAAGCGGGTGGAAAATTAAACCATAAGTTAGTTAAAGAGTATGCTTTATGGGCAGAATCAAAAGGTATAGAATTTTTTGTGATGTATGGACAGACTGAAGCAACAGCTAGAATTTCATATCTACCTTTAGATAAAATTTTTATAAAAGAAGAGAGTATAGGTATTCCGATACCTAATGGTAAACTTTTATTAAAAGATTTAAACAGTGATGAGCTAATTAATGAGCCGTTTATAGAGGGGGAGCTACTTTATAAGGGCAACAATATCATGATGGGGTACGCAACTAAGATTGACGATTTGAAAAGTGATGATGAGTTAAATGGCATTTTACATACAGGAGATGTTGCAAAGAGAGATAATGATGGTTATTTTTATATCACGGGAAGATTAAAACGCTTTATTAAAGTTCATGGAAACAGAGTAGGGTTAGATGAGATAGAACAATATTTAAAATCACAGCCTTATGATATTCTTTGTACAGGAGTGGATAATAAATTAATGATTGTAACTCAAGAAGCGGGTCAAGTCGAAGAGATTAAAAAAGCTGTTATTCAACAATATAATCTTCATCATAGTGTGGTTAAAGTTAAATATATGGAAGAGTTTCCTACCACAAGTGCAGGAAAAATCAAGTATAAAGAGATAATTAAACTCTTTAGTTAATCTAAAGAAGAGTAGAAATACTCTTCTCTTCTATTTTAATCCCAATAAATATTTTCGGAATATAGCATATTTTCTAAAAACTTTGTTTTCTAAAATCATAGGAAATATTATTGCTGAAACTATTGCAATTATTGCAATTATCTCAAATTCAACAGGAAAACCTTTTAGTACTTGTAAAAATCCAACTTTAACGCCTCCCAAGAAAAGGTTATGAAAAAGGTAGATTGTCATTGATGAGACACCTATTGTAATAAGTATATTTTTTAAGAGAGGTATTTTTGTAGAAGCGCTAATAAAGTAGCTAATATTAAAAAATAAAAATGAGCCAACTATTCCTAAAATAAATTTAGAATAATATACTTCTTTAAATACAGGCATAAGCCAATAGAGCAGAGCAAATAGTATGAAGTTTACTAGAATAACAAGAGGTGTCCCACTAATTAATAACTCTTTTAATCTTTGATTCTCTCGTAATATAACACCTCCTATAAAGAAAGGAATATACTCTAATACATCCCCTATAATACTGCTAGAATAGATAATACTACTATGAGCGAAGAAGATATTTAGTATAACAAAAATACTTAAAATAATAAAATTGTTTGATAGATACTTTTTTATAGGTGGATAGATAAGAAATATTAAAAATAGCGTATAGACAAACCATAATAGTGACATATATGATTCTCTTGGGTCTGTTAATATGGTAAAAACGTGTTCTATGGTCATTGGATGTTTCATCTCAAAAAATAATCCAGCAAAATACTTTACAATAAAGAAGAAGATTGCAACTGATAAAAAAGGATAGATAAGTCGTTTGAGTTTGTTAAAAAATAAATCAATATAGCTATATTTTGCGTAATTAAATAGAAATCCTGCAAGTAGAAAAAATAGAGGCATATGGAAGGTATAGATAAGTTCTTTTAACTCTATATAGTAATTAGGTGTGATACCTTTAGGTATAAAATGACCAATTACGACAAATATAATACCAAAACCTTTAGCAATAGTAATCCAATCTAGTAAAGAATTGTTTGATTGTGTAGACACGTTTTAGTTCCTTTTATGAAATAGTTGTATATAAGATTAGAGGAAGAAAGAAGAGATACCTCTTCTTTCGTAAGTCTTAGTTTCCTTTAAGGAGTTGACTTCTTTCTCCATAGTTTGTTTTATCTGAGTGGAAATAAACCAATCCATTGTGGCTAGGTTCTATAGCATTTGGTACAAACGTAATGTTAATATCTAGTTGTTCATTTGGTGCTATGATTTTACTAGGAATACTTAATCCTGTTACACTATAGCTTTGATCAATTTTACTATGAAATCTTATTCGACCAATGGTTAAATTACATCGTCCTAAGTTAGCAATTGTAATGGTTTTTGTCTCTCCTGGATTAAATGTTGTTCCATTTCTTGTCATAAATTTAAGTATTCGTGTACAGACTGGAGCATCACTTATACCTTCTCCTCTTAATGTTTGAGTGAAAGTACCACGAGTTTTATTGGAACGAATATAGATAGATGCTTCTGTAACGGCAGTAACTATTGGTTTATAAGTAACTGTAATGCTTTTTGATCCTCCTGGTGCTATCTCTCCTGACCAATTTTCGACATGAAAAACATTTTTATTTGATGGATGTAAATAGACGATTTCTGAAATAGTTAAAGGGGTGTTTCCTGTATTTGAAATAGTTAATATTTGACTCTTCTCTTCTCCTACTTTAACCTCTCCAAAATCATTAAAGTTTTCAATTTTTAAAATTCTATTTGTTCCACTATAATCATTTTTGTCAAGAGGATCAGTTCCTGCTGCTAACTCATCTTCATCGCTAAATCCATCTCCATCATCATCTAAATCAGCATTATTTCCAATACCATTACCATCTGTATCCATTATCTCTAGTGGATCAAAAGGAAAAGCATCAAGTTCATCAATGACTCCATCATTATCGCTATCACTATCCAGAAAGTTAAGAATACCATCATGATCAGCATCTTCATTTCCAATATATTTAAAGCTTGCTGTTACTCTTGCAAAATTTTCTGGCATGGTAAATGTTGTTGTACTTTTATTGGCATCGGCAATGGTTCCTCCACCTATACTATACCAGTGTTCAAATATATGATATATTGTAGGAGCAACAGCTTTAATGGTTGTTACTTCGCCAACCTGATTCCATCTTTGTGCAACTTCTCCATTTTTTACTTTTAATAAGAAATTAATATCATGTCCATTATTATTTAAAGCTTCAATTAAAGAGAGTATTTCAAGTCTTTTAGTTTCAACCTCTTCTGCTGTAAGAGGAACAATATTTAAAGCATCATCAATTTTACTTTTTTGTATGGGATCAAATGCATAATGCTCTGTTTCTAGTCGTTGAACAATATTTCTAAGCATAATTGCATATTTATTATTTTGTTGAGCTTCTCTCATTGCTTCCCATTGTCGAGAAGTTGTAACGGTTGTATCATCAATATACAAAGGTGTATATCGAGTTTTTCGTTTACCTGCACGGTATCGTGGATACATGTTCCAGCCTGTTGGGTTTTTAGCATTGTCTGATAGAGACCAATATCCACTTCCGTTCGCATTGTTGTAAAAATCTCTGGTTAAATGAAGCAATCTATCTTCACTTGAATAGGCTGCTGAAAATAGTGTTCCGTAAAACCATAACTCTTTGGTCCAGTTACTGTTGGCTTGTAAAGAACTATAGAAAGTTTTTGCTTCAGGTGTTAACCTATTTGGTTCACTTGTATCTCCATAATAGTGATGTCGTGCAATAATAACAACATCAAGGTTCTCAATAAGCTCTTGTCCTAGTCCTGTTGAAAAGGCAGCTTTAGCATAAATTGTAGCTGCTGTAGTTATTTCTGGAGCATACTGCTTTATCGCTTTTGCAAATTTAAGTCCTTTTGCAATTTTGTCTAAACTTCGTGGTTCATGTGCAACACTTATAATTAGTTGAGAGGGATCTTTTCCTTGTTCAATCATATGCTTCGATAAGGCTTTCATCCATGTTCCCATGGCTCTTGACCACTCTTTACCAAAAAAGTTTACTCCCGCAAAAGTATAACTACTGTTTAATCTTACAGAGATAAAATAACCTTTTGCATTAGGAAATAGATTGATTGCTCTATCTAAAGCTGAAAAATCGTATGAACCTAGAAACAGACCTTTAGCATCTATTGTTCCTCTTCTTGGTGCAGAAAGAACTACTTTAGGTGTATCGCCATAGTGTGAATTAAATGTCTCTTTCATTGCTTCTTGGTTGTTATTTGATACAGCATATATATTTTCTGCAATATAGTCATACATAGTTAAAGAGTAATCTTTTTTAGAGAGTTTAATTGGAGAGACATGTAAATTTAGATTAATAAGATTTGTTGATATGTCATTTCCTGCCAAATGTATAGTTACAGGGTAGTCTCCTGCTAAAGTATTATTAGTTTTAACTAATAGTGTAATCTGTTTGGTTGTTCCTGAAGGAATGGACACTTTATATGGTGCAAAAAGTTCAACCAATGCATCTGTTCCACCTTTATTCTGAGTTCCTCCAGGTAGACGTTCTTTCCAACTACTTGAGAAGAGTGAATCAATTCGTCTATCATCAACAAATTCGCCTTTAAATACTTTGATTGTTGTATTATTAGGAATATTGTTAAGTGTTAAATTGATCTCTTGACTTCTATTTGAACCATTTGAAATATTAAATGTTTCATATCTATATTCATTATTCATCAGTCTAATATCTAAATCACTAAGATTATTCTTTGGTGTTTCATAGAGTCCAAGTTTTGTATTTTTTGCTGTATGCCATACAAGTAATTGATTTGACATATAGAGGTTTAATACTTTACTATAAACTTTAAAGACATTATGATGTAGTGTAATATCAAATGGTAATGTAGCTTTAAATCCTGCTTCATCCAAAGGATAAACCAAAGCATCTGCTTGAGTATTTAGGGTATTAAGTTCTGTAATTAAATTGGCTTTATTGCTTAAGTTTGAGTCTCCGACAAACACTTTGATTTTATTAATATCAAATTTTATCCTATCTTTTACACTGTTTTGAGTTTCTACTAAGTGATCTGCCGCTGTCAGAAAGCTTAGTGGAATAAGAAGGGTGCTTATTAGCACCGAGCGTATAGTTTTTTTCATACTTTTTCCTTTTATAATTTGAATCTTTATTCTAACATTTTCAAACCCAAAATAGTGATATAATAACGGAAAAAATTTTAAATAAATAATAAATAATTTTTTATGTTTAAATAAAACACAATATAATAAAATAAATATTGTTAAAATTAATTCGATTTAAATAGTAATTAGTTTATAATATTTAAATAATAAATTATTTTAATATAAAATCCGAATTTTAAAACTGAGGGGTAGAGATGAATACTGTATTACCATTAATAGGAAGAGATAAAGAACTTTTTATCGATGATATAAACATATATAATGAGCAACTTAAAGAGATTATATCCTCTTCAACATTTTTAGTAATTGGTGGTGCTGGTTCAATTGGGCAAGCTGTTACAAAGGAAATTTTTAAACGAAATCCTAAAAAACTACATGTTGTAGATATATCTGAAAATAATATGGTTGAATTGGTTCGAGATATACGAAGTTCGTTTGGCTATATTGATGGAGAATTTAAAACTTTTGCACTAGATATTGGTAGTATAGAGTATGATGCTTTTATCAAAGCCGATGGTCAATATAATTATGTTTTAAATCTCTCTGCATTAAAACATGTACGAAGTGAAAAAGATCCATTTACATTAATGAGAATGATTGATACAAATATATTTAATACAGATAAAACGATTAAACAAGCACGTGATAATGGATCAAAGAAATATTTTTGTGTAAGTACAGATAAAGCGGCAAATCCTGTAAATATGATGGGTGCTTCAAAGAGAATTATGGAGATGTTTGTTCATAGAAATTCACTAGATATGAAAGTATCTATGGCACGTTTTGCTAATGTTGCCTTTTCTGATGGTTCACTTCTTCATGGATTTAATCAACGTATTGAGAAACAGCAACCTATTGTTGCTCCAAATGATATAAAAAGATATTTTGTTACTCCTAAAGAGTCTGGAGAGCTTTGTCTAATGTCTTGTATCTTTGGAGAGAATAGAGATATCTTCTTTCCCAAATTAAGTGAGAAGCTTGACCTTATCTCTTTTGCTGATATTGCAGTAAAATATCTAGAGCAAAAAGGTTATGAGCCGTATCTTTGTGAAGATGAAGATGAAGCAAGAAGATTGGCAAAAACTCTTCCAAAAGAGGGGAAATGGCCTTGTCTTTTTACAGGTAGTGATACCACAGGAGAGAAAGACTTTGAGGAGTTTTTTACAGATAATGAAACGTTAGATATGGATAAGTTTATTAACTTAGGCGTTATTAAAAATGAAGTTTTATTTGATGAAGAGCTTCTTAACTCATTTGAAACTACCATTAAAGGATTTAAAGAGAAGTTATCATGGAATAAAGAAGAGATTGTTAAAGAGTTTTTTAAAATGATACCTGACTTTGGACACAAAGAAAAAGGTAAATATCTAGATGAAAAAATGTAGGAGAGAAAGAGAATGAGTAGTAAAAGAGCAGTAATATTAGCTGGAGGAAAAGGAACACGTTTAAAGCCTTATACCGTGGTTTTACCAAAACCTTTAATGCCAATAGGAGAGTTTCCTATTTTAGAGGTTATTATACGACAATTAGTGGGTTATGGCTTTGATCATATTACATTGGCAGTCAATCATCAAGCTGAGATTATTCAAGCTTTTTTTGGAGATGGAAGTAAGTGGAATATTAAAATTGATTATTCAATGGAGGATAAACCTTTAAGTACTATTGCACCTTTAACTTTGATAGATGATTTACCTGATAATTTTTTAGTGATGAATGGAGATATTTTAACAGATTTAAATTTTCTTGAATTTTATGAAAATCATGTAGAGAAGGGGTCTATTTTTACTATCTCTTCTCAAACCAGAGAGATGCGATCAGAGTTTGGTGTTTTACATTTAGATGATAGTAATGCATTAATCTCTTTTGAAGAGAAACCTACCGTTGAATATGAAGCAAGTATGGGAATTTATATGGTTTCTAAGAGAGTCTTAGAGTATGTTCCTGAAGATACTCCTTATGGTTTTGATACTTTGATGTTAGATTTAATTAAAGATAAAAAATATGCTCAAGTTAAATCTTTTTCAGGCTATTGGCTTGATATAGGTAGACCTGATGATTATATGATTGCTATTGATGAATTTGAGGAGAATAAAGGTATGTTTTTACCTTAAAAGTATAGATTTAGAGTAAAATTTATCTATATTTTACTCTAAAAATAATTTTATTTCTGAATATACAGTTAACAATTATTAACTGAAAATAATAAAATTAATTAATAATTATTTTAACTATGATATAATATAAAATCTAAAGATTATCAATTATGATTAAAAAGATAGAGGAGTCAGAATGAGAAAAATATGTATAGTCGAGCCAAAGTGGAGCACCAATAAAGAGTGAAAAATTGAAAGTATATACCCAACCCATAGCAATACTATTTCATGAGGGATTTGTTTCTAATGTCGATTATACCGTATTTGCAATAAAGGCAATAGCACCTTTATTTTCTTTCATTACTTTATCTCAAAATATACCTATCCTTTCGTTAGAATACTCCTCTTTATTATATTTACAATAAGCTAAAACAATTAGAAAAATAATTCTATAAAATAAAAAATTAAAGGAAGATTAATGCAAAAAAAAATAAAAGTTATGTTCTATATATCAACATTAAATATAGGTGGTGCAGAGAAAGTTACTGTTACTCTTATGCGACAATTAAACCAAGAGTTTTTTGATATATATCTAGTTTTAGTGACAGAAAAAGGGGCATTGTTAGATGAAGTTCCTCTGGGAGTAAAGATTATTAATTTAGATATAAAACGAACACTATTTTCTATGATTCCTCTACGTAAAGTGATAGAAGAGGTTCAACCTGATATTGTCTACTCTACACTTTTTAGAACGCATATTGCTATTGATTTAGCAATAATTGGTTTATCTAATAAGCCAAAAACAGTCTACATGAGTCCCACTTCTCCTAAGACACTTCTTGAGAGAGATGAGATGAGTTCGTGGATGAAATTTTTAATCTCAAAAGCATATAAAAATGCAGATATAGTCTTATCCCAAACGCCTGAGATGAAAGAGGAGATAGCTGAAATTCATGGTATACCTCGTGATAAGATAGTTGTTTTCTTTAACCCTATAGATACAGAACTTATTGATGCTAATATCAAAGGTAGTGAGAACCCTTTTGATGCAGAACGTATTAATATTGTAGGTGCAGGGAGAGTCTCTGAAGTTAAAGGATTTGATATATTGATTCATGCACTCAAAAAGGTTTTAGAGGTTAATAGTAATTTTGCTTTAAATATTGTAGGTCGAGATGCTGGAGATGAGCAAAACTTAAAAGATTTAGCAGAAGAGTTGGGTATTGGAGATAGAGTAAAACTATGGGGTTATCAAGATAATCTCTTTAAATTCTTCTATCACTCTGATTTATTTGTACTCTCTTCTCGACGTGAAGGTTTAGCCAATGTTGTATTAGAAAATATGTATCTCAATAAACCTATTATTGCTACAAGGTGTGTACCCTATTATATAGGGATTTTAGAAGAGAAAGCACTGGTTCCTATTGAAGATGCAGATGCTTTAGCAGAAGCTATACTAGGATACAAAGAGTTAGATATTAAAAACTATAGTTCTTTAGAAGAAGTACCTGATATCAATAGCTTGTTTTCTGAACTCTATCGTGAAAACTAGAGATTCTTATGAAAAAAGATATACTTATATTAGGACCAAGTCCTTTTAACCCTAATATTAATCACGCAGGTGGGCAATTAAGTGCTATTACAAATCTGTTAAAGTATATTGATCAACATAATATCTCTTATGAGATTCTTGATACTTTTAGAAGTACTTTCCCTCCGCCTACCTTAAAAGATAAGATAGTGGAAGGATTTAGACGCTATAAAGAGTTAAAGAAAATTCTAGAGGTTTCAACGTATAGCGGAGCTTTGGTTTTTGGAACATCAGGATTGGGATATTGGGAAAAATTACTTTTCTCCTTAACTATTGAAAAAAAGGGTATTAAAACGCTTTTTTTTGTTCGTTCAGGACATTTTATGGAATCGGTTATAAAACAAAAATTTAAAGTACCTTTGAAAAAATATTTGATGAATAAAATATCTTATATTGGTTATCAAGGGGGAAAATGGAAGGAGTTTTATATCAGTGTGGGCGTAGAAGAGCATAAACTTGTGAAAATTTTAAATTGGATAGAGATTCAAGAGTATACAAAAGAGTTTACTTCAGACAAAGTCACATTTCTCTATGTGGGATGGATGGTTGAAAAAAAAGGGATTATTGAATTAATAGATGTTATTTTAGAACATCGAGATTTGGATAATTATGAATTTATTTTTATAGGTGGAGGAACACTTTTAGATGAGTATAGAGCTAAAATTGAAACTCTAGGTATTACAAATATTCAGCTTAAAGGGTGGATGAATTCAAAAGATATTACTTCTTTTTATGAAAAAGCTGATGCACTTATTCTTCCCTCTCATGCAGAGGGTTTTCCAAATGTCATTTTAGAAGCATTAAATTATAAATTACCCGTCATCTCTACTGATGTAGGTGGAGTTGCCGAGAGTGTTATTGATAATAGTAATGGATTTTTATTTGAACCAAAAGATAAAAAGAGACTCTATGAAAATATTAAGAAGATAGGAAGCTCTTTAGCTCTAAGAGAAGAGTTTTCTAAAAATAGTGAAGATATTTTAAAAAGAAATCACTCAATTGATATAAATTGTAAAAAAATTTTTGATCTGTTTTAAAACCTACCTTCTAAAAAGGTAGGATTATAATAAATTCTATTTTCCTCTTTTCCTAAAAGTATCAGTTGTATTAATAAAAATAGCGATTTATATTTCATCTTTTTTTCCTTTTTTTATTAAAATTGTATAAATATTACTATTTTGTAGATATTTTATTTTTATAAAAAATAGCTATATAAGTTATCTTGTTTAGAAAATAAAATTTATATATTTTTTTCCTTTAAAAATACACTTAAAATAATAATTATTAATATAAATTAATAAAAAAATGGTAAAAAAATGATATAGTTTTAAAAAATTTATATAAAATATAGAAAGGTATAGTTTTGAAAAAGATAAATTTTATGTTAATGGTTTCCATTTGCTCTTTTGCTTTTATAGATACAGCTTTAGCCAAAGAGCTAGAGGTATTGAAATCTTTTCCTACAGCTGAAGGTTCAGGAGCCAAAACAGTAGGAGGAAGAGGAGGAAGAGTAATTGAGGTTACAAATCTAAATGCCTCTGGAGCAGGGAGTTTTAAAGAAGCTTGTGAAGCAGAAGGAAAAAGAACAGTCGTATTTAGAGTAGGGGGAACAATAGATTTAGGAGGAGCAGAGGTTATAATTAGAAATGATTATCTAACTATTGCAGGACAGACAGCTCCAGGAGAGGGAATTCAGTTAAAGAATGGAGGCTTAAGTATTCGAGCGAATGAAGTGATTGTAAGATACTTGAGAATAAGACCTGGACCAGCAGCATCAATGATAGATGCACTAAATATAGTATCTCCAAGTAGACATGATAGAAAAAAGAATGTGATTATTGACCATGTATCTGCCTTTTGGGGTGTAGATGAGACCATGAATGCAGGTTCTTTTTTTAATAATGTAACAATGCAATGGTCAATAATAGCAGAAGGGTTGCACTGCTCTATCTATGACAATGCAGGAGTAAAAGAGAGCTGGAAACCTTGTAAAAAAATAGAGGGAAGAGATAGATGGGCACATAGTCGAGGTTCCATGGTCAATTCCGATAGCCGTGATATTACCTATCATCACAATTTACTCTATAGAAACTATAAAAGAAATCCACTCATTCAGAGTTCAGATGGAAATATCATTAATAATGTAATGGTTAATTATCAATATCAAGTTTATGTAGAGCCTTTTGAAGAGAAGGTTCGTGCAAACTTTATAGGAAACTATTTCCGTTCCTACTTACATATTAGACCACCAATAAGAGTTTATGATGTAAATAAGGGGTATGATGGGAAATCAGGAGTCTATTATAAAGATAATTATGATTCAAAATTTCGTCCCGATTCAAAATACCTAGAGACCAGTATAAGAATATTACATAAAAAGAGTGATAGTAAAGGAGATGGACATGTTCGTGATAGAGTCGAACCGTATCTTTTTGATTCGGTTAAAGTAGAACCTGTTCATAAAGCTTATAAATCTGTTTTAGAAAAAGTAGGTGCTAACTATCCTAAAAGAGATAGTGCAGATGAGAGAGTTATTGCTTTTGTTTTAAGTGGAAAAGCACCAAAAACACTGATTAATGACCCTTCCGAAGTGGGAGGTTGGCCTTTTATAAAAGGTGGAGAAGCTTTACCCGATAGTGATCATGATGGCATGCCTGATAGTTGGGAACGTAGCCATAAATTAAACCCTAAAAAGGCAGAAGATCGCAATGATAAAACATTAAGTAGCATAGGATATACAAATTTAGAAGTCTATTTGAATAGCTTGGTTAAATAAAAATTATTTTTAACATAATTTCTCTTAAAAAACATATTTATATTTTTGAATATATAAATATGTTATAATTGGAATAGATTTAAATCATCATTAGAATTTATATCTAAAATCAAAAAAAGAGGAAAAGCGATTGATGTATAAGCTATTTGGATTAATGAAAGTGGTAACTATGGGGTTGCTACTGTTTACTTCAGTAATGTTCTCATCCACGACAGAGGGAAGAGTTCTTAAAATTATTACTCCTTTAGAATTTGGAGAGGTTAAAGTAGGAGAGAGTTTAACAAAAGAGTTAACTCTTTTAAATGAGGGGGATAGTGATTTAACTATCTATAATTTACGGTTTCATAAAAAATTAAATGGTGTCTATAGTGGAGATTGGAGTGGTGTTATTCCCTCTAACTCTTCACAACATATTGCAATAACTTTTTCTCCAACTGAAGAGAAAGGGTATGGAGGATTGGTTTATGTTGAATCTGACCGAACAAATAGTGGCGATCGTAATAGTTTATTAAAGGGAGTAGGTATCGATTCCTCTACATCAGAAGGAGATACTCCTGAAGAAGAAGAGGATACTCCCCCAGAAACTAATACAACAACAAGAGTATTAGAGTTTGGAACGAGATTAGACTTTTCTTTAATTGAGATAGGTTCTAGTACTACAAAAAATCTTATTTTAAAAAATAGTGGGAACAGTCCATTAACTATTAATGGTTTGCGATACCATACAAAGTTAAAAGGTGTTTATAGTGGAGATTGGAGTGGTATCATTCCTGCAGGAGAGTCTAAAAGTATACCTATTACTTTTTCTCCTACAACAACAGAGAAGTCTGTAGGCTTAGTCTATGTCGCTTCTAATAGAACCAATATAAATAAGGACAGAAGTCAACTATTAATGGGGCAAGGCAAATCTTCTAGTAGTGAAGAACCTGCACCTGAATTATTAAAATCTTTTCCTACAGCTGAGGGTTCAGGAGCCAAGACAGTAGGAGGAAGAGGAGGAAGAGTAATTGAGGTTACAAATCTAAATGCCTCTGGAGCAGGGAGTTTTAAAGAAGCTTGTGAAGCAGAAGGAAAAAGAACAGTCGTATTTAGAGTAGGGGGAACAATAGATTTAGGAGGAGCAGAGGTTATAATTAGAAATGATTATCTAACTATTGCAGGACAGACAGCTCCAGGAGAGGGAATTCAGTTAAAGAATGGAGGCTTAAGTATTCGAGCGAATGAAGTGATTGTAAGATACTTGAGAATAAGACCTGGACCAGCAGCATCAATGATAGATGCACTAAATATAGTATCTCCAAGTAGACATGATAGAAAAAAGAATGTGATTATTGACCATGTATCTGCCTTTTGGGGTGTAGATGAGACGATGAATGCAGGTTCTTTTTTTAATAATGTAACAATGCAATGGTCAATAATAGCAGAAGGGTTGCACTGCTCTATCTATGACAATGCAGGCGTACGTGAGAGTTGGGAGCCTTGTAAAGAGATTGATGGAGAAGATGTTTGGGCACATAGTCGAGGTTCCATGGTCAATTCCGATAGCCGTGATATTACCTATCATCACAATTTACTCTATAGAAACTATAAAAGAAATCCGCTCATTCAGAGTTCAGATGGAAATATCATTAATAATGTAATTGTTAACTATCAATATCAAGTCTTTATAGAGCCTTTTGAAGAGAAGGTTCGTGCAAACTTTATAGGAAACTATTTCCGTTCCTACTTACATATTAGACCACCAATAAGAGTTTATGATATGGATAATGGGTATGATGGAGAGTCAGGAGTCTATTATAGAGATAATTACGACTCAATATTTCGTCCAAATTCGGACTATCTAGAGAGTAGTATAAGAGTTTTACATCAAAGCAGTGATAGTAGAGGGGATGGACATATTCAAGATAGATCAACCGCTTATCTATTTGATTATGTCAAAATAGAACCTGTAAATGAAGCCTATAACTCAGTTCTAGAAAAAGTAGGGGCTAATTATCCTAAACGAGATAGTGCTGATGAGAGAGTTATCTCTTCTGTTTTAAGTGGTGTTGCACCACAAACACTTATTAATGACCCTTCTGAAGTGGGGGGATGGCCTTTTATTGAGGGTGGAGAAGCTTTACCTGATAGTGACCATGATGGTATACCTGATAGTTGGGAGAGTAGTCATGGGCTAAATCCTAATAATGCAGAAGATAGAAATGGTAATACCTTAAGTAGTATAGGGTATACAAACCTTGAAGTTTATTTAAACAGTATAGTTGAATAGATAATTTTTTTTAACTAAAAAGCCACCAAGAAAGGTGGCTTTAATAGGTTGAAAAATTAACTTTTTTTCTTTCTTTCACTCCTCTTTTTCCATATTTCACAAAAAAATATCTAAAGAGCCCTCTAAAAAATCATATAAAAATAATTATTGTAAAGAATATATGGCTTTAAAAGATGAATAAATTTTATCTTTTAATTATAAAAAAATGAAAACTTACAAAATCGTATTAATATAATCAAAGAAAAATATCGTATAAAAGATAATAGAAATAAAATTATTTTTATAAAACTAAAGTCTATTTTATCAAGGATAGATACTGGTTTAAAGTGTTTTTCTATCTTGAGTTAGAAAAGTATAAATATAAACAATAATTTATATACCTTTATTTTTTTTAAAAAATATTAATTAAAAATAACCAATTTAAATATTTTTTTCTTTAAAAAAACAATTATAATTATTTAGTAATACATATATACATATTATTATGATATATTACTTTTAAGTCTTAAGTAAAATTAGGATTTACATACATAATTAAGGATAAAATATGCAAAGATTATTTAAATTATTTGCGGGATTACTTTTCGGTTTGATGTTTGTCACAACAACATCTTTCTCTATTGGTGAAGAGGCAACTCGAATTTTACAGTTTGAAAACCCTCATACTCCATTAGATTTTGGAACAGTTGCGTTGGGAACACCTGTAACAAAAGCGTTAACACTTTTAAATACAGGGAATAGTGACTTAACTGTTTATCGAGTTCGATTTCATGATAAACTTGAAGGTGCTTATAGCTCAGATTTCTCTGAAAGTTTAGTTGTTCCAGCAGGTGGTTCTGCGGTTGTAAACATTACATTTACACCAACAGAAGAACAACCCTATATTGGTTTGGTCTATATTGAATCAGATAGAACCAATCTGGCTCAAGATAGAAGTCATCTTATCAAAGGAATGGGAGAGTCTACTCCTGTAGAGACCAGAATACTACAGTTTGAAAATCCTCATACTCCTTTGAATTTTGCTGATGCATCAATTTGTGAACCTACAACTCAAGTATTAAAACTTATGAACACAGGGAATAGTCCTTTAACTATTACTGATATTCGGTTCCATGAAAATCTTGAAGACGCTTATAGTTCAGACTTTGTTCCTGATAAAATTATTCCAGCAGGTGGATTTATTATTGTCAATATTACATTTATTCCAACTGAAGAAAAACTTTATAGAGGTTTAGTCTATATTGAGTCAGATAGAACGAATATAAATCAGGATAGAAGTTTACTTTTATCTGGTAACGGTCTTTCTTCTTGTGTAGAAGATTCTCCTTCTGATGGAACTCGAATTTTAGGATTTGAAAATCCTCATACGCTATTTAATTTTAATGCTGTTCCTGTTGATACTTCATTAACAAAACAATTAAAAATTATGAACAGTGGCGATAGTGCATTAACTATTAATCAGATTAGATTCCATGAGCGTTTGGAGGGTAGTTATACAACAGATTTTATACCTAATGAAGTTATTCCTGCAGGTAGTTTTATTATGGTAAATATTACATTTACTCCAACAGAAGAAAAGACCTATCGAGGGTTGGTTTATGTTGAATCAGATAGAACAAATTTAGCTCAAGATAGAAGTTTATTACTTCAAGGAACAGGAATCTAGTAGATTCTTTAAAACTAATTAAATTTAGAAATCCTCTCTCTTTTAATAGAGAGGATTATAAATAAGGTAAAAGCTTTTAATTTATTTATGTTGTCTAAGTATTAATAATAATTAAAATATTATATTCTTATATATAATAATTATTTATTATTAATAATAACTACTTCTGCGTATTTATGCTATATTACTTTTTAATCTTAAGTAATATTGAGATTTATATACATGATTAAGGATAAAATATGCAAAAAATATTTAAATTATTTGCGGGATTAATTTTTGCTTTGATGTTTGTTTCAACAACATCTTTTTCTATGGAAACTCGAATTTTACAATTTGATAACCCAAGTAGCCCAGTAAGTTTTGGAACTGTTTCTCTTGGAACATCGGTTACAAAAGAGTTAAAACTCCTAAATATTGGGAATAGTGACTTAACTGTTAATCAAGTAAGATTTCATGAAAATCTTGAAGGTGCTTATACCTCAGATTTCTCTGGAAATTTAGTGATTCCTGCTGGTGGATTTGCTATTGTGAATGTTACCTTTACTCCAACTGAAGAAAAACCATACATGGGATTGGTTTATGTTGAGTCAGATAGAACCAATACTGTACAAGATAGAGATCATCTATTAACAGGTATAGGGGAAACAGTTGTAGCTGTTACTCGCATTTTACAATTTGAAAATCCAGCTACTCCTTTAGATTTTGGGGATGTAAGTCTTAATACTCCTGTAACCAAAGATTTAAAACTTATGAATACAGGAAATAGCCCTTTAACTATTAATGAAGTTCGATTCCATGAGAATCTTGATGGTGCTTATGTTTCAGACTTTGTTCCTAATGTAGTTATTCCTGCAGGTGGATTTACAATAGTTCATGTTACTTTTACTCCAACAGCCTCTCAGCCTTATATTGGTTTGGTTTATGTTGAATCAGATCGAACAAATACAGGAGATAGAAGTTTACTATTGAGTGGGAATGGTATCTCTCCTGTAACTAGAATTTTAGAGTTTGAAGAGCCTTCTCTTCCATTTGATTTTGGTGTTGTTGCCCTTGGTACTCCTCTAACAAAAACATTAAAAATTAAGAATACAGGAAATAGCCCTTTAACTATTAATCAAGTTCGATTCCATGAGAAGCTTGAAGGTGTTTATACAACTGATTTTACTGCCCCAGTAGTGATTCCTGCAAATGGGTTTATTATGGTAAATATTATATTTAATCCAACAATGCAAAAAATCTATAGAGGATTAGTTTATGTTGAATCAGATAGAACCAATACAGCTCAAGATAGAAGTAGACTGCTTCAAGGAGCAGGAGCAAACTTAGCTTTATAAATAGTAAAAAAATAAAATCCTCTCTATATTTATAGAGAGGAACTCCTCTACCTCTTCAAAAATCTCTATTTCTCTATTATATAAAAAGCTTTAATGAAATTTATAAAATAATTTTATATTTAACGATTTTAAATATTTTTTTATTAAAAATAACAATTAAAAATTAATAATAATATGTTTATTTATGTTTTTATGTTATATTACTTCCTAATCTTAAGTAGGATTAAGATTTATTACATATTAAGGAATACGATATGAAAAAAATATTTAAATTATTTTCTGGATTAATTCTGGCATTGATGTTTATTACTACAACATCTTTTTCTATTGGAGAAGGAGAAACTAGAATTTTACAATTTGAAAATCCTCATACACCATTAGACTTTGGAACAATCTATTTAGAAACATCTGTTACGAAGGAGTTAAAACTCTTAAATATTGGGAATAGTGATTTAACTGTTAGTGAAATTAGGTTTCATGAGAGTCTTGAAGGTGCTTATACTTCAGATTTTTCTGGAAGCCTAGTTATTCCCGCAGGTGGTTCTGCCATAGTAAATATTACATTTACACCAACTAAAAAACAACCATATATGGGATTGGTTTATGTTGAGTCAGATAGAACGAATATGGTTCAAGATAGAGACCATCTCTTAACAGGTATAGGAGATAAAGATATTGGAAGTACACGAATTTTACAATTTGAAACACCTCACTCTCCTTTAGATTTTGGTAATGTATGTCCTAATACATCAATAACAAAAGATTTAAAGTTGATGAATACAGGAAATAGCCCTTTAACTATTAACAGGGTTCGATTTCATGAAAATTTAAAAGGGGCTTATGTTTCAGACTTTACTCCTAATGTAGTTATTCCTGCAGGTGGATTTACTATAGTCCATGTTACTTTCACACCAACAGATACTCAGCCCTATATTGGTTTAGTCTATGTTGAGTCAGACCGAACGAATATAAATCAGGATAGAAGTTTATTATTAAACGGGAATGGTAATACTGTTGCATGTACTGCTTCTCAAACTAAGATTTTAGAGTTTGAAAATCCACATAGTGCATTTGATTTTGGTGTTGTACCTATTGGGACTACCATAACAAAACAATTAAAACTTATGAATAATGGAAATAGTCCTTTAACTGTTAATGAAGTTCGATTCCATGAACGTCTTGAAGGTGCATATACAACAGATTTTACTCCTAATATAGAAATCCCTGCAGGAGGTTTTGCAATGGTAAATATTACATTTGCACCAACAGCACAGAAAATTTATACAGGATTGGTTTATGTTGAATCAGATAGAACAAATATAGCACAAGATAGAAGTATCCTTCTTCTCGGAGCAGGAACAAATTCAGGTTCATAAAAGTAATAAATTTTTAAAATCCTCTCTATATTCTATAGAGAGGATACCTCTTCTTGTTAAATCTATATCTACTATTTCAAATTTTTCATACTTTTCTTTATTTATGTTTATTTTTATTGTTTATTATTTAAAATAAATGTATAATACATTTAATAAGAACTAAAAGGAAATAAATGAAGCAGTTGATACAGAGTTTTAAAACAGGAGAGTTAGGTTTATTTGATGTTCCTGCTCCAGTATGCCAAGAGAATGGTGTTTTAGTAAAAACAACCGTAAGTTTAGTAAGTGCTGGAACTGAAAAAATGCTTGTTGATTTTGCAAAGAAATCTATGTTGGCAAAGGCCAAAGATAGACCAGACCTAGTAAAACAGGTTGTTGATAAAATGAAAAAAGAGGGTGTGAAAAATACTCTTGAAAAAGTCTTTACTAAACTTGATACCCCTATTCCTTTAGGCTATAGCCTTGCAGGAAAAGTTATTGAAGTTGGAAAAAATATGAGTGGTATTAATATAGGAGATAGAGTAGCTTGTGGTGGAGCAGGTTATGCTAACCATAGTGAAATTAACTATGTTCCTAAAAATTTAATGGTTAAGATTCCTGATGGTGTCGATGATATTGATGCCTCTTTTGTAACTGTTGGGGCGATTGCTCTTCAGGGAGTACGACAGACAGAACCAAAATTAGGAGAGAGAGTTGCTGTTATAGGGCTTGGTCTTTTGGGACAACTTGCTGTTCAGCTTCTTAAAGCCAATGGATGTAAGGTTATTGGTAGTGATGTAGACCCTGATAAGATAGCTTTGGCTAAAAAGCTCGGAGCAGATGAAGCGTGTCATGCTGGAGATTTAATTAAAAAATCAGATGAATTTAGTAATGGACATGGTGTTGATGCCGTTATTATTGCTGCTTCTACGGCATCAAATCAGCCTGTTATTGATGCAGCTGAAATCTCTAGAATGCGTGGAAGGGTTGTCTTTCTTGGTATGGTAGGAATGGATGTTCCTAGAAATGATTATTATAAAAAAGAGCTAGATTTAAGACTCTCTATGGCTTATGGTCCTGGACGATATGATCCTAATTATGAAGAGAAGGGCATTGATTACCCTTATGACTTAGTACGCTGGACAGAACAACGAAATTTTGAGGCATTTTTAGGGCTGATTGAAGAGGGAAAAATTTCTCCAAAAGAGTTAATTACTCACTCTTATGATTATGATAATGCTATGACGGCTTATGATTTACTTGAAGGAAAAATTCAAGAGAAATATTTAGGTATTGTTTTGGAGTATAAAAATGATATTAATCTAAATGAACATAGAATGGTTCAACGAACAGATAAAGCTGTTAGCCGTGATAAAGTAAATATTGGTCTTATTGGTGCAGGAAATTTTACAAAGTCAGTTATTCTTCCTAGTCTTGAGAAGGTAGGTGGTTTTGAGTTGGTTGGTGTCTGTACTGCTACGGGTGTTAGTGCCGAAGGTACGGGAAAAAAGTATAACTTTAAGTATATTACTACAGATAGTAATGAAATTTTTTCAAATAGTGAAATAAACTCTGTATTGATTACAACACAACACCATAATCATGCCTCTTTGGTTCAACGAGCGATAGAGAGTGAAAAGCACTGTTTTGTGGAGAAGCCTCTCTGTATTTATGAAGAAGATTTAGAAGCACTTAATGAGATGTATAGTGGAGAATCGATTGTACAAGTGGGATTTAATAGACGATTCTCTCCTATGCTTAAGAAGATGAAAAAAGAGTTAGATTCGGGTGCTATCTCTGTAAACTATAGAGTTAATGCAGGTATTATTCCTAAAGATGTTTGGATTCAAGACCGAGAGTTGGGTGGAGGAAGAATTATCGGAGAAGTATGTCACTTTATTGATACTTGTAGTTTTCTTATTGATAGTGAAGTTGTCTCTGTTTACGCTTCGACTATTCAAAAAGATAATCAATCTATTCCAGATGAAGATAATGTCAATATTGTACTTAACTATAAAAATGGAAGTACCGCAACCATTGCTTATTATGCTTATGGAGATTCAACCATGCCAAAAGAGTATATTGAAGTATTTGGAATGGGAATAAGTATGGCCATGACAGACTTTAGAGAGTTGCATATTTTTGCTAGTGGTAAAGATAAAAAAGAGAAAAGTGCGAACCAAGATAAAGGGTTTATTAATGAGTTTAAAGCTTTTAAAGAGGCTGTAAAAACAGGAACTCCAGCTATTTCATTTGAATCAATTTATAATACAACAAAGACCACATTTAAGATTTTAGAATCTATTAATACAGGGACAATTATCCGTGTTCAATAGCCAGATTCGTCTCGTTAATACAGTTAAATTCCTAAAGCCTATACAGATATACTATAGGCTTTACTATTTTGGTCGAAATAGAGGTTGTCAACTGTTATCTAGAAAAAAAGAACTTACAAAATTATCAAAATCTACGCCTTTAAAACTTCAAAAATCTCTTCATATTATTGATTGCTATACACCTGCTAAAAATTTTACATTTCTAAATTTAAATAAAAAATTTGAAGAGAATATTGAT
>Ga0256827_10000269_pt1 | contig 31078 bp, 24 predicted proteins | sample CV84metaG_FD_185977 | JGI IMG/M metagenome (GOLD analysis project Ga0256827, IMG submission 185977) | Hydrothermal vent microbial communities from East Pacific Rise, Pacific Ocean - CV84 | ecosystem: Environmental > Aquatic > Marine > Hydrothermal vents | place: Pacific Ocean: East Pacific Rise...
AAGTTAAGAATATTAGCAGAAGAAGTATGTTTGTTACCGATAGTATAGGTGAAAAAAGTATACTAATAGATAAGTCAGGTGGTAATCTTGATGCTTTTAAACATAGTTTTTGGATGGCTAGCTTGTCTCAAAACATTAAAGAAAAAAAAGCTAGAAAGATTGGTATTATTCATGAAAAAGTAAATTACAAACAGCATAAAAAAGCTTTAAGAAAAGGAAAATGCACCCAAGATTCTACAGCTTCCTTAATGGATTTGGAAAATAATGATATTGGAATATCAATTGGAATAGAAAATAGGAATATTAAAGAATCGGAACTTATTAAATTGGTTATATTTGCTGTTAAGAATGGAGAATTATTCATTGTGAGTAAAGATGAGAAAGGAAATTATCTTGATTGTAATGGAGAAATTTTACCAAAGGATGATTGTAAATGGAATAAAGGAAGGTGTTTGGTGAAATCTGGAAATATGGGGGAACACAAATGATTGTTTGCTTTGCTCACAAAGGACTGCCCGCGAATTAATGCGAATTTGGCTAATTACGCTAATTATTCATTCGTGTATTCGTGGCTAAAATATTTTTTTAATTCGCGTAATTCGTATAATCAGCGAAAATTAGCGGACTCTATATAATGAGCGTAGCGAATTATCTTTTTTCTATAAATATGAAACTATGACAACACTACTAATAATATTCGGAATATTTTTTTTAATAATTGGAATAGTTGGCTGTATTATTCCTGGTCTTCCTGGTCCACCTTTGGCTTATGTTGCTTTAATTTTATTACAGTTCACCGAAAACACTCCTTTTACTTCTAATTTTATGCTTATTTGGGCGAGTATAGTTATACTTGTTACTTTGCTAGATTATTATGTGCCTGTATGGGGAACCCAAAAGTTTGGTGGTAGCAAATATGGAATGTGGGGAAGTATTATTGGTCTTATTTTAGGTTTGTCAATGGGGCCGGTAGGAATTATTCTTGGGCCTTTTTTCGGAGCTTTTATTGGGGAACTCATAGGAGGTGAGAATACAGATAATGCTCTCAGAGCAGGTTTTGGTGCTTTCCTTGGTTTTGTTGCAGGTACTATAATGAAGTTGGGAGTTAGCTTTATGATTGTTTATTATTTTGTGGTGGAGGCCTGGGGGATGTATTTCTAGGAGTTTTTTATTTTGAATTATATTGATTGTTCGCTGCGCTCACAATGTTTGTCTACGAATTTCCACGAATTAGGCTAATTACGCTAATTGTTCATTCGTACATTCGTGGCTAAAATATTTTTTTAATTAGTGCCATTCGTTTAATTAGCAATAATTAGCGGATCCCCCATAATGAGCAAAGCGAATTATCATCCGAGAAAATCCACAAAATCAGTGTCATTCGTGTTCCATTTTTTTCGTAGTATTGCATATCAGCTACGATTAAAAAAAGATGTGCCAGTAAAGCCAAAGTTACTGCTGATACTTTGCCTATCATTTGCTACTTATGAAAAATGTTTTAAAACAAACAATTCTAACTACATTTTCTTATTTTTTAATTGTAGTATTTCTTCTTGAGAAGGATAAAAGTATTGTTAGTAATATTATTACAGCTATAACAGCAGGTGTTTTTATATTTATTTTTAGTACAATCTTCTATAAAAATAGAAAATAAGATTATGAAAATACAAAGAATTATATTGTATTCTTTAATCATCAACCTAATATCTATACTATCAGGATATTATGGCTGGAATTATCAATGTGGTATAGTTCTATTTGTTTTTTTTATTTCGGGTTTACTTTACAGAGGGACAATTGCTGTTACAACTTATTTTTTAATTTTAGTATCTCCTTTCTTTTTATTATTTACATTCTTAATAATTAAAGATGGTTTATTACATCTTATTCCAACAGCAATATCTTCTATTATCGGTTTATTGTATGGTTTGTATATACAAACAAAGCTGAAAGCAAATCACTTTATGTATAGAATAAGTATTGGCTTTTATATTCTTTTAATATTTACAATTGTAAATATTCTGCATCCAAGTTATTTAAACTACATTTTTGACCGTGATAGAATAACTCTTCAAAACAAGCAGAATGTTTTGCCAAATTTAAAAATGGTGGATATAAGAAACATTGATATAACTTCTAATGCCTTCAAAAATAAAGTTATAGTTTTAGATTTTTGGTCAACAACTTGTAGTGTATGCATCAAGAAGTTTCCAGAATTTGACAAGATTAAGAAAGAGTTTCTAAATAACGATAATATTTCATTTTATGCAGTAGGAATTGCAAATCATAGGCAGAATATTGAAGCTGTAATTGAAAAAGCAAATAAATTGCCCTTCAACTTTGATTATCTATTTTTAGGACGAAATAAGGCTAATTCAAAATTTATTAGTACTTATGTAAGCAAAGTACCAACAATAATAGTTTTAGATAGATCTGGTCATATAGTATTTATTGGTAGTAGCACTGTTTACGAAAATCCATTTAGGAGTATTAATAAAATAATTAAAGAACAGCTTAATGAACTATAATTGAAGATGATTATTGAAAGAATAAGTATAAGATTTATTCGTGCATTCGTGGCTAAAATATTTTTTTAATTCGCGTAATTCGTATAATCAGCGAAAATTAGCGGACCTTTTCATAATGAGCAAAGCGAATTATCATTCGTATTCTAAAACCCCATTCCATTAGGCCCAACTCCAACCACCATCTCACTCTTAATATTTCCACTCTCATCCATTATCAGCATTTTCCCAGAAGCAGAGAAATCTGGTGATACAAAACCATAGATAAGTCCTTCAGCTGTATTTATTCCATAAAAACTTTTATTGGAGATGGAATTATTATTTAATGTTCTAGAATCTAAATTAAAACTATAAATTCCATTAAATCCATAACCGCCTCCAATAAAGAGAGTTTTTTTATCCTTACTTAAAGCAAAGTGTGAAGGGTGCTGCTCATTGAATAGAATATACTCTTGCTCTTTCTCAAAATCACTATTTAAAAGAACCAATTTGCTAGCACTATGACCAATAATATTCCAAGAAGCATCATATAATATTTTTCCTTTACATAAAATCCAAATCTGATTATCTACCTTAATTATATCCATTGGTATATCTCCAATAATCTCATTTTTAACGACTTGATTGGTATTGATATCAATTATACTTATGGTACTATCCTCAGTAAATCCACCACCATTGCAAACTATTAATTTTTCATCTGAAATTAGCAGTTTCTCAGGACCTGTACCAGTTTTTACGGAGTCAATAATTGTGAGATTTTGAGTATCTATTATTTTAACTTGTCCTCCGTTTCCCCAAGATGAAATATAGCCCTTATTATTTTTAGCAACCATATATCTTGGTAAAGAAATATTATTTATTACTCCCAATTCTTCTATGCTTTCAGCTTTTACCACTTCTATTTTAGAAGAAGCATTTACCATCATAAAAATTTTACCATTATACGTATAAGTAGACTGAAGTACATCGCCAATATTTCTATTATTTGCATTCTGGAAAGCCTTATTTACTAGTTTTTTATCTTCAGGATAATATAAACTCAATGAAGCATTGCCATAACCATAAGCTCCCTCATTGGAGATATAGTATACGGTTTTGTCCTTTGGTAATTCCTCTTCCTTTGGCTTATCTTTTTCACAAGCCCAAAAGCTAAGTAGTGTTATTATTATAATTATTGTTTTCTTCATTTATATGTTTAAAAGTGTATTTGTCTGCCTGCTGTTAGGCTAGGTTATTTGTTTATCTGTGTAAATTCATCCAATAATTGATTTTACATTTGAATTTCTAATTTTTAATTATTCATTTCTAATTCCTTCGTTTTCCCTCTCCTTCTCCTTCTCCTTTCTCCTTCTCCTTTCTCCTCTTTCCTCTTTCCTCTTTCCTCTTTCCTCTTCCCTCTTTCCTCTTTCCTCTTCCTTTCTCCTCCCTACATCCATATTCTCAAGCTAAATTCAAAATTCCTCCCCGGCATAGCATACTTCGGCATAGACTGATAAACAGTATTCCAAATATTATTAAATCTAAATCCTATTGTAAATTTCTTGTCCACAACTTTTTTGCTGTAATTAATAATAATATTACCAAGGCTATAAGCATCAAGCCAATCAGTATTGTCTGTTGTGGTAAATCGTTCTCCAATAAACTCCTGTAAATACTCTAATTCTATGTTTTTAAAACTCATCTTATAGGAAATATTTCCATTGTGAATTGGCGTAAGAATGAGTTGTTTGCCAATAATATCATCGCTCTCATTATCATTTTTCTTTTCAATGGTAGAAAGTGTGTAATTATAACTTCCTTTTAAACTAAAACTCCAATTTTTTATGTTCAATTCATATTCAATATTGGTTTCAATACCCCTTGCCCAAACTTCCTTATTATTAGTAGGTTGCCATATTCCAAGCACAGGAACCCATTGAATTTGATTAGTGTATTTTGTATTGAAAGCATTTAATCCTATTCTAAATTTGCTCGTCTTAAGAGCTTTTGAATATGCTACTTCTAGAACTTCCCCCAAGGAGGATTCATCTTTCAAATTTGGATTTCCCTTTGCCATTCCATCCATCCAATACAAATCGTTAAATGTAGGAATTCTATAGTTTTTGGCAAGTTGTAAATGTGTACTAAAGCCTTTAATATCAATAATATTAGTACTTAAAGAATAAGTTAATGGTGTAAATCTATTCTCCACAAACTCTTCTCTCAAACTAATATCAAAATCAAGTTTCTGTAATGGTTTCCATTTGTAAGAACTAAATATTGCTATTCTATTTCGTTGATTATTGTCAGGGTAACTATCAGAGTAACCTTTCTCAAAAGTATTATTAAGTCCTATTTGTAGCTTATCCTTTTTACGAAGACTCAAATTGTATTCTGCTTCAGTAATATTACTAAAACTTCTATGTTCAGCAATTAAATTGATTTCTTTGTTGCTATATATTAGTTTGGAATAGAGAACTGCATTTCTGATTTTGAAATTGTAATTATCCTGTATAAACAGCCAATCAATAATTCCTCTTATAGTTTCATCATCTTTGTGCTTTTCCGATTTTAAAGAGCTCATCTGAGGAGGAAGATTTTGAGAATTTTTCTGCCACCAAAAAGAAGTTTTAAGTTTTTGGCGTTTATTAATCAGGATTGAGTTTTCTTGCAGAATTCCATATTGAGTAAACTCTGCATTACTTTGTTCTTGAGTGGGGTGACCAAACTGTTGAGTATTCTCAAAAGGAAAATTATTCTTTGCTTCTTTGTAGTAAAACTTGATACTACTTGCAATTATTTTATTGGAAAAGTTAACACCAACACCACCTTGATACTGACCAAAACTCCCAATACCTGTGTAAAAAGTAGCTTGTAGTCCTTTATTAAAGGGCATTTTGTTTTTTATGTGAATACTGCCTCCCATAGCTCCGCTACCAAATAAAGCACTGCTTCCTCCTTTTTGAATACTAATTTCATCAATTAAAAATACAGGAAATAGGCTTAAGTTAACACCTCCATTTAAAGGGTCTTGAAGATTTATTCCATTCCAAAGTACTGCTGTATGATTGGAGTTACTACCACGTATACCAATATTACTCATGCCGTTAAAACCATAAGTTTTAATATTAATTCCACTATAATCACGCAGTATTTGGTCTAAGCTTTCGCTAGATCTGGAAGAGAGTATTTCATTATTTATTTCAATGGAGGAAAGATTGGAATTAAAGCTCATTTTATTGGCAATAATATCTACACCATCAATAATTGAAAGCGTATCAGAGCTGTCTTGTGCAAAGATATTTACACAGGATAACAGCATTAGCCAAATAAAAAATAAAACTCGCATTTACAAAATATGTTCTGCGACACCGGTAAAATTCTTTTGAATTATTATCAATAAGTCATTTGCTTTTTCACCGAAAGCCATTATTTGTACTATTAGGCAGGTCTTCTGACTTACTCCAACCATTACTATCGCCTTCCCATTGGTTTTTAGAGATTCCAAAAGTGGCTATTGATAGTGGCGTGATGAGCTTACAGCAGCGGGAACTGTTTAGGATTTTCACCTAATTCCCTTTTAATTCATTACGAAACCGTTGGGCAAAAGTAGTGTTTTTTAATATGATTCTGTTAAAAAAATAAAAACCCAAAATAGTTATGTAAAATTGGGTATTTTTGCTGAGAATAACGAAAAGAGCATCAATGAAAGTAGTAATGTTTAAGAGGCCTAAGCCTAAGAAGTTTAATTTTAAAACAAGGTATTGGAACCCAGAGGAGGAAGAACGCCAAAGAATTAAAAATAGAGCTGAACGCCAAAAAGAGGATTATAACTTTGATGCGAAGGAGTTTAAAGAAGAATTGAAGTATAGATGGAATTTGCATCGTGAATCGCAAACTAGCTTTAATAAGACTTATACATCTGTTAATAGATTGCTATTATTTTCACTAATTGCAGCAGTTATTATTGGCATTATGATGTATATGAACTCTTAACTTTAGACTCACAACTAAGAATTTTCCTTTTTCTTTTATTCCCCGCCCTAAAGGGGGAAACAAAAAGGAAAATTCAACTTATAACTTTTAACTCATAACTCACAACTTCGAACTTCAAATCATAAATGACAGATATTATCAACTTACTTCCAGACAGTGTTGCAAATCAAATTGCAGCAGGAGAAGTAATACAAAGGCCTGCTTCAGCAGTTAAAGAACTTCTTGAAAATGCACTAGATTCAGGTGCTACAGATATTCGTCTTGTGGTGAAAGATTCTGGTAAAACTTTAATTCAGGTTATTGATAATGGTTGCGGAATGTCACCTTCCGATGCAAGAATGAGTTTTGAGCGGCATGCTACTTCAAAAATTAAGAAGGCAGATGATTTGTTTAATATTCAGACGATGGGATTTAGGGGTGAAGCATTGGCTTCATTGGCAGCTATTGCGCATGTAGAATTAAAAACAAAGAGACTGGAAGACCAAATTGGAACGCAGATAATAGTTGAAGGAACTAAAGTAAAGAGTCAAACTGAGATTGTCTGTAAGAATGGAAGTGTTTTTAGTATAAAAAACCTTTTCTTTAATACTCCTGCAAGAAGAAATTTTCTTAAATCCGATACTGTTGAGCTACGACATATTACAGAAATATTTACTAGAGTAGCAATGGTGAACCCCCACATTTCTTTTTCCTTCTTTGATGATACTCGACAAAAATATAATCTTTCAAAAGGTAGCTTGAAGCAAAGAATCGTTGATTTGCTTGGTAAAAATCTAAATCAACGATTGCTCAATGTTAATGAGCTTACAGATGTGGTAGAAATTAGCGGCTTTATTGGTAAACCAGAAACTGCTAGAAAAACTAGAGGAGAGCAGTATTTCTTTGTAAATAAACGATTTATTAAGCATCCTTATTTTAACCATGCTATTCAATCAGCCTTTGAAGAGTTAATCCCTGCAGGTTCTTTTCCCAGTTATTTTATTAATCTGAGTGTTGATTCTAAGAAAGTTGATGTAAATATTCATCCTACAAAAACGGAAGTAAATTTTCAAGATGAAAGAATAATATATCGTTTGTTGAGCTCTGCTGTTAAAATGACTTTGGGAAAATATGCTTTTACTCCAACTTTGGATTTTGAAGCAGAAATGAGTTTTAATCCAACACCACTGCCTCCAGGTGCTGAAGTGAAGCAACCAGAGATTAAAGTGAATCCAGATTACAATCCGTTTAATAACCAAGGAGTTACCACACCAAAGCAACAATGGTCAAAGCCTGAACTAACAGAAAGAGAGCAGCGTAATAGCGATAATTGGCAAAAGCTTTACGAAGAAGTTAGAGTTCCTTCTGATATGAATCAAGAAGAGTTAGATATTAGTTCTAAATCGGCAATTGAAAACTTTGATGATTATAATTTCTCTCAACTAGCAAATCAGTTTATTCTTATGCAAGATGAGGGAGGACTATGGATAATTAATCAGCAAGCAGCACATGAAAGGGTTCTTTATGACAGATTTTCCGAAATAATGGAACAAAGTACGCCGCTTAGTCAGAGGAAGTTATTTCCAGAGACAATAGAATTTACAGGCAACGATTTGGATATTATTAACGAGCTTTGGGAAGAAATACGAAGCTTAGGATTTGAATTAGAGAGACTGGAAGGTGGTGAAATTCAAGTTATTGGTGCTCCTACAGATTTGCAGAATGAAGCAGTGCAACCATTGCTTGAAGGAATGCTTGAGCATTATAAAAACAATCAGATTAAGCTTAGAATAGATAAACGACAGAATATTTTATTATCTATGGCAAATAATTTGTCTGTAAAGTTTGGTCAGAAATTGAACGATGAAGAAATAGCTGCTCTGATGGAAGCATTTTTTGAGTGTAGTCAGAAAGATATTTCTCCTTCGGGAAAAAAGATAATGACATATTTGTCAAAAGAAGAAATAGAGCATAAATTTATTTAAAGAAGCTATGAATACAATACGTCCTGGAGGATATAATATGCTACCATTAGTAGTAAAAAACCTCATTATTATTAATGCTTTATTTTACATTGCAACACTAAGTTTTGGTAGTGTCTTTCATATTGATTTGGCTGATTATCTTGGTTTACATTATTTTAGTTCTCCAAATTTTCAACCTCATCAAATTATTACATATATGTTTATGCATAGTGCAATTGATTTTTCACATATTCTTTTCAATATGTTTGCACTATGGATGTTTGGTGCTACTTTGGAGAATTATTGGGGGCCAAAGCGTTTCCTTACTTACTATATGATTGCAGGAATAGGTGCTGGTATTATTCAATTATTGATAATGTTTATTCAAGCACAATCGTATATGTCGGCTATGACTCCTGAAATGGTGGATAGAGTTATAGAGGAGGGTCCTAAGATATTTGAATTGGGCAGGAATTACATTGATGCTAATATGGGCGGATTAAATGCTGTTATTAATACAACGGTAGTAGGAGCTTCTGGTTCAGTTTACGGTTTACTATTGGCATTCGGTATGATGTTTCCTAATTCTTTGATTTATGTTTATTTTTTATTTCCAATAAAAGCAAAGTGGTTTGTAGTTATTTTTGGTGCTATAGAATTATTCTCAGGAATTAGGGGTGCTGATAATGTTGCTCATTTTGCTCATCTTGGAGGAATGCTTTTTGGCTTTATACTTATTAAAATTTGGCAAAAACAAAAAAGAACTTTTTAACTATGTTTAATACAAATAATCCATATAATAATGTTGACATAAAAGCTTATTACCGTAACTTTTATTATCAAAATAAGCTTTTAGTTTATTTAATGCTCGCAAGCCTTGTGATGCAATTAATTGCTAAATCAGGCTTTTTCGATATTGTTTATTATATTTACTTAATCTACTTTGGTGGATTTATCCTCAAGCAGTATCTTGGTGAACAAAAGGTATTAACTACTTATATAATATCTGGTATATTGGGTTTTATTTTTGTTCCATTGTTGTTTAACAATTTAAGTGGAATGCTATTTTATGGTCTAGGTGCTTTTGCAGCATCTGCTTCACTTGGTTTATTGGTTGCTGCAGCTACCTATGTTCCCAATATGGAGGTTCAACTTATGCTTTTCGGTAGAGTTAAAATTAAATGGATAGCTATAGTTCTTATTGGAATGGATTTAATGAGTATTCTTAGTCCTGCTGGTCATATTAGAATTACTCATTTGGGTGGAATAGCCTATGGTTTTTTTAGTGTTTTAATGATAAAACAAGGAGGTTTTAGTTTTGACAATCCCTTTAAGGGTATGTTTGCCAAAAAGGGACCATATTATAAAAAGAGTAATCAGAGTTATAGTTCTAATTCATATACAACTAATAAAAGAGCAGAATCTGATGAAGAGTATAATACTCGTAAGAATAATGAACAAGCAGAAATTGATCGTATTCTTGAGAAAATAAAGAAAAAGGGCTATGCTCATCTGAGTGCTGAGGAAAAACAAAAATTATTTGATAAAGGAAATAATGTCTGAACAAACTAGGAGAGGAATAGGTTTTTGGGGTTTTATTTTGCGAGTTATTAATTTTGTATTAATAATTGCTTTGCTATTGTCATATACTGCTCAATGGATTAGTCCTGAACTATTTTGGCCATTGGCATTCCTTGGCTTATCATATCCTATTCTACTAATATTGAACTTTCTCTTTGCTGTACATTGGTTATTTCGTCGCCGAAAATTCTTTATTTATCCTCTAATTACTATTCTCATAGGTTTTCCGTTAATTGGGAGATTTTTTCAAACAGGAAATAATGCCGAAGTAGTGGATATTCATAATCCCTTTAAGGTATTAAGCTATAATGTTCATGTTTTTGATAGGTATGGTAGAAAATTTGGCGGTAGTGATTATGCAAAAAATGAAATATTTAAGTTCTTAAATGAGCAAGATGCTGATATATATTGTTTTCAAGAGTTTTATGATAAATCTAATGGTAGAAAAAGTAATATAAAAGAATTAAAGGAATTGTTGGGAACACCATACTCTTTTTCCCAAAAATATACTCCAAAATCAAAATATTTTAAAATCGTTATTCTAAGTAAATTTCCAATAAAGAAAAAAGGAGTAATTGAAGCCGTTAATAAAGGAGATGCTATCAGCGGAATATATACTGATTTAGATATGTATGGAAAAATTATAAGAGTTTATTCTATACATTTAGAATCTTTTCAGATATCTGGTGAAAAGGATATTTTAAATATGAACTTTGATTTAACTACCAAGAAAGGGCAAGAGGCAGCAAAAAGTAGTTCTGTAAAAATGGCTAGAAAATTTAAAGTTGCATTTGCTGCACGTTCACGTCAGATTAAAAGTATTAAAGAGCATGTTTCAAGTTCTACTTATCCAGTAATTGTTGCTGGAGATTTCAACGATACTCCAAGTTCTTATGCTTATGGTCAATTAATTATGGATATGGACGATTCTTTTACAGAGAATGGAGCTGGTTTTGGTAAAACATATAATGGTCCTTACCCTTCATTCAGAATAGATTACATCCTACACGACCCAAGTATTATGAATTATAAATTCACCACATGGCCAATTAATTATAGCGACCATTATCCCGTAAGTGGTTTGTATTCTTTGGAATAAGAAGCTTTAATTACTAATTACCTAATTAATTATTATTTACTACCTTTGCCGCCTTATTTTTAAACATTCAAAATAATATAACAATATAAATATACTATGAGTACAGAAGAATTAAAATACAAAGTTGCTGACATCAATCTAGCAGATTGGGGACGCAAAGAAATTGAAATTGCAGAGCAAGAAATGCCAGGTTTAATGGCAATTCGAGAGAAACATAGTGTGAATAAGCCATTAGAAGGAGTAAGAATTACAGGTTCGTTACATATGACTATTCAAACTGCAGTTTTAATTGAAACTTTAGTTGCTTTAGGAGCAGATGTTCGCTGGGCAAGTTGTAACATCTTTTCAACACAAGATCATGCAGCTGCAGCAATTGCGGCAGTAGGAGTTCCTGTTTTTGCATGGAAAGGTGAAACATTAGAAGAATATTGGTGGTGTACAAATCATGCATTGAGCTTCCCTGGAGGAAAAGGTCCAGAACTTATTGTTGATGATGGTGGAGATGCTACTTTACTTATTCATAAAGGATTTGCAGCTGAAAAAGATCCATCAACTCTAGATGTAAAAGCAGGAAGCGAAGAAGAAGAAGAAATTCTTAAACTTCTTAAAAATACTTTAGCAGAAGATAATCAAAGATGGCATCGTACTGTAGCAGATTGGAAAGGAGTTTCTGAAGAAACTACTACTGGTGTTCACCGTTTATATCATATGTTTGAGGATGGAGAATTATTAGTTCCAGCAATTAATGTTAATGATTCTGTTACTAAATCTAAATTTGATAACCTTTACGGATGTCGTGAGAGTTTGGCTGATGGTATTAAGAGAGCTACTGATGTAATGATTGCAGGTAAAGTTGTTGTTGTTGCAGGTTATGGTGATGTTGGTAAAGGTTCTGCTCACTCAATGCGCTCTTATGGTGCAAGAGTTATCGTTACTGAAATTGATCCAATTTGTGCTCTTCAAGCTGCAATGGAAGGTTTTGAAGTAACAACTATGGAAGAAGCGGTAAAAGAAGGTAATATATTTGTTACTACTACTGGTAATAAGGATGTTATAACTGCTCAGCATATGTTAGATATGAATGACCAAGCTATTGTTTGTAATATTGGCCATTTTGATAATGAGATTCAAGTTCCTCAGATGGAAGCAATGGAAGGTATTCAGAAGATAAATATTAAACCTCAGGTTGATGAGTATAAATTTGCTGATGGTCATTCTATTTTCTTATTAGCAGAGGGAAGACTTGTAAACTTAGGTTGTGCAACTGGTCACCCATCATTTGTAATGAGTAATTCATTTACTAATCAGACTTTAGCTCAAATTGACCTTTGGGAGAAGAAAGATGAATATGAAGTAGGTGTATATCGTTTACCTAAATATTTAGATGAAGAAGTAGCACGTTTACACTTAGAGAAAATTGGTGTTAATTTAACTAAATTATCTAAAGAACAAGCTGATTATATTGGTGTTAAGGTTGATGGACCTTATAAAGCCGATCATTATCGCTACTAGAATTCTTTTGTAGAATAAAAAATATATTAACAACCCATCTAAATTAGTTTTTGGATGGGTTGTTTTGGTTTAAGGCTGGATATATAGCTTTAATATATGTATCAAATTCATTAATTAATTCAAGTAATTCGTTGAGTTGAAATTGATTATTATAACCTTGAAGATTTTTTGATACTTTTCCTCTTCGATTAACCAAATCTTTATGATTTAATTTTAATAAGTCAATAGTTGTCATAGCTTTCTTGTATTCTAAACTATTTTCATTATTTGATTTTGGAGAAATAAATCCTGTTGTGGAATAGTAAAAAAAATCTAGAGGATTATCAATTGCAGGATTTAATAAAAGCTCATATATTCCAATATTCTTGCCGCTGATTTGACTATCTTTATATTTTGCTCCATAATCTAAATTATTTGTTGAAACAAATAGATTATTCCAATCAATGATAGAATCATTATATAAACTTTGTTTTTTAAAATGGTCAATATGCGAAGATAATTTATGCGAATCTATACTTATTTCAGTATATGCACATTGATGATTTTGCTCATTTTGTAGAATATATTCTCTGATCTTTTCGCCAAGTCCTTTATCTTCGCCAAGCTCTTTATTTATTAATTCCTTCCATTCATTTGGTTTTTCCTTAGCAATAAAATCTGAGAAGAATGCAGGCTCTTTTTTAGATACTTTTTTCATTATCTCTTTTTTTTCTTCTTGCTAATTCAAGTTTTATCAATAGTAAATCGTTATCAGATCCGTTTAATATATTACTTAACTCATTAAATAATTTTTTAAATTCCATCGAATTTTCTTTATTCTCAGAGAGTAGTATATTTAATTCATCAAGTTTGCTTTCGATATTTGGTGTACGCAAACCATTTGCTTGAAATACATCTAGTAATACTTCATCAATTCTTTTACCATAAGGATTACTTGCACTATCAATCACTTTAATACTTTCTTCTTCTTTTACAAGAATTTTGATATACTTTTGCTCTACAGAAGCTACAATCTGAGGCGAATGTGTTGCAATAATTAATTGATTATTATTCTTTTTAGCAATTTTCTTATATAAATTTATAATCTGAAATTGCCAGTTTGGATGAAGTGAAGTTTCAGGTTCATCAATCAATATTACACCATTTTTATAATCACTCAAATAAAGAGGTAAAACCTTTGTAAGTAGAGTTTTTTCACCACCCGATAAATCCTCCATCTTTATATTATTAGAAATAGGATTTTTAAAATAAATAGTTTTATTCTTATCCATTCTATCGAATTCTACTTGAATACTAAGCTCCTTAAAAATATCATTGATTACCTCTCTAATTTTAGAATAAGCTTCACTACTTACAATATCTTCTTCGTAAATAAGTTTGTCGATAAATTCTTTGATATATATTTCTGCATTTTTATTCTCTTTGCAGGCTTGATAAAATATTAGAGTATTTCTTAAATTATTTGATACAAGGTCAGTATTTAATATTGCTAAACCAGTATGAGGATTTATTATTGATGCACTATTTCCAAAAGACCATTTTATTTCTTCGGTATTATTATTTGATTTCTCATTAAAAATATTTGAATCATTTATGATAAGTAAAGAGCTATTGCCGTAAGGATCTCTAATGTCCCCTAATAGTCCATTATAAACAAACTCTAAAACACTAGTTTTGCCACTGCCATTAATACCAGTAATTACAGTAATCGGATTAACGCTATTTTCATTTGAAAAGTCGATTTCAAAATTCTTTAAGCCCTTGAATTTATCAATGTATAATGATTTAATTTTCATACTAATGAATTAATTATTAGATGAACAAAGGTAGTAAAAAACGGATTGATATTGTTAATTAATAAAATCAAAAATATAGTTGGTAGAAAAGCAATATTTCTAACATTATCAAGTTATTTATTCATTATTGCAAATTATTATATATTATTGCTGTACAAATAACTCATTGAAAATGCGTATAACAACATTACTACTATTCTTTTTTCTAATTTCATATTTTCTTAAAGCCCAAATAGGCATCGAGCAATGGCGTGAGCATCTTCCTTTTTACAGAACTATTGCTGTTGCAGAAGGTAATAATAAAATATATTGTGCCACTCCATTTAGTTTATTTTATTACGATAGAGATGAAGATGCATTGGGTAGAATGTCGACTGTGACAGGTCTTTCAGATGTTAATATTTCTGCAATTGGATATGATAAAAACACTAATTACCTTATTGTTGCATACGAGAATGCAAATATTGATTTGGTTTATAAAGGACAGATTATTAATATCTCTGATATTAAAAGAAAGTCAATAGTTGGTAGTAAAAGAATTAATAAAATAGTATTTAGAAACTCGTTAGTATATCTCGCTTGCGATTTTGGAATAGTTGTTCTTGATCCTTCTAGAAGAGAAATTAAGGATACTTATTATATTGGTCCTGAAGGTAAAAGTATTAGTATAAATGATTTAGACTATGATGACAGTTTTTTCTACGCAGCAACTTCTGAAGGAGTATATACTGCTTCCGTAAATGAGAATAACTTGAGTAATTATGCTTTCTGGCATAAGGATTTATTACTTGAATCTCCAGATGCTTTTTATAATTGTATAGCGGCTCATTCGTCAGGTTTATATGTTAGTATTAAAGGAAGTGTTAATAATACAGATAGTGTTTTTGTAAAACAGAATAATCAATGGAGTTGGTTTTCTGGTATTCCAGTAGGTAATGTGGTTCTTATTAAGAGTTATGGAGATACAATAATTTTTTCTCAAGAGTATAGTTTTAAATATTTCTACAATAATATGTCGGAAAGTTTTAAAGTGTATACTTATGGAGAAGTAAGTCCTATGCCAAATGATATTATTTTGGATTATAGACATAAATTTTGGATTGCAGATAGATCTCAATCTCTTGTATATAATTATAGCGGTTGGAATTATCGATTTTATCAGCCAAGTGGCCCTGCCTTTAAAGATGCATATTCCATGAGTAGTTCATCAGGACAAATTTGGGTAGCTGGTGGAGGTATTGAAGGTGATTGGTCTCAATCTTATGCTAAGAAAGGAATTTATAATTTCAAAGACCAAGATTGGTCATCATTTAATAAAAGAAACCTTGATGTTTTTGATAGTATTTCAGATGTTTTGAAAATAGCTATTAACCCAGCTAATGAGAATGAAATATTTATTGGTACTTGGGGTAAAGGAATTATTCAAATGAGGAATAATGTAGTTGTCAATGTTTTTAATGATAAGAATAGTAGTCTTTCTCAAGCAGTGAATTATCCTGGTTTTATAGGTGTGGCAGGCTTAGCCTACGACCAGAATAATTATCTTTGGGTAACTAATACTACCAATAGCAATTCATTAAGTTTTATGAGTCCAAGTGGACAGTGGCAAGCTTTAAGTTTATCACCATATATTACTTCTCAAGCAGTTGGTGATCTTGTGATTGATGATATGGGGCAAAAGTGGATTATTATTCCTCGTGGAGGTGGTATTATTGTATATAATGACAATCAAACACCTGAGGTTCCTTATGACGATAGGAAGACAAAAATTACTGCCGCCGATAATCAAGGTAAGCTACCAAGTATGGGTATTTATAGTCTAGCAAAAGACAAAGAAGGATCTATTTGGGTAGGAACTGATAAGGGTGTTGCTGTTTTTTATTCGCCAGAAATGGTGTTCTCAGGAGATAATTATGATGCACAACAAATATATGTTGAGCAAGAGGGTATTACTCAATATCTTTTGGAATCGGAGGTTGTAACTGCAATTGCAATTGATGGTGCAGATAGGAAATGGTTTGGAACCAAAAATGCTGGTGTATTTCTGATGTCAAAAGATGCTTCCGAACAAATCTACCATTTTACTCGTGATAATAGTCCATTGCTAAGTAATAATATTTACAGTATTGGTATAGAGCCAGAAAGTGGTGAGGTTTTCTTTGGTACTGAGAATGGAATTATTTCTTTTAGAAGTACAGCCACTGAAGCTCCAGATTATCAACCTGAGGAAAGCATTACAATATTCCCAAATCCAGTTCGTCCAAACTATAATGGATTAATTGCCATTAAAGGACTAGTTGAGAATGCAAGTGTAAAAATTACAGATACTTATGGTAATTTAGTTTATGAAACTACTGCACTTGGAGGTCAAGCTGTATGGAATGGAAAGAATTTTAGTGGTGAAAGAGTAGCTACAGGTGTTTATCTAGTATTCTCTTCTGATGATATTACTGGTGAGCAAACTGCGACTGGGAAAATACTTTTTATTAAGTAAGCTCTCTTTGGAGGTAGCTTACATTTGTTTTAAGAATTAAATATCTTTATATCATGATTTGGATTCTTATTCTCATAATACCAATAATTTTAGTTTTTCTTTTTAAACTTTATCTCAAAAAGAAAGAACTTAAAAACTTAGATGCTCTAAAAGAAAATTGGGGTAAACCCAAAGAAGATGAGTATTTTAACTTCAGTTACATTGAACAATATTTTCTTAATACCAACAATAAAAAGCATAGTTTCCACAATATATCAGAGCAAACAAACAAAGACCTAGACCTTAATCAAATATTCAAATATATTGATAGAACTTCATCAAAAATTGGACAGCAATATCTCTATTTTAAGATTAGAGCAATTGAAAAAGTTGATGTTTTATTGGAATTTGATAAATTGGTTAAAATATTTGAAAATGATGAAAAACTAAGAATTTCTTGCCAAACAGAATTGGCTAAATTAAATAAAAGCTCTTCCTACGACTTGGAGAAACTAGTAAATGATATTGCAATTGAAAAGCCCAAATATCATAAGGTGCTAATTCCATTATCCTTAGTTTCTGTCTTTTCAATTATTATTGGATTTTTTAATCCTGTTTTCTTTTTGTTTTTAATACCTCTTTTTATAGTGAATGTTGTACTACATTATAAAACAAAAAGTTATATCAGTTATTATTTAAGTGCTGTATCTCAATTGAATACTGGGCTGAAAGTATGTAAGAATTTAGTATTAAATGAAAAAATAAAAAGTCATTTTTCAGACTTGTCTTTTATTAAAGTGATTAATAAAATTCGATTAAAAACATCATTTATTTCTTTTGAAAAGAAAATGGATAATGAATTTGCTGCCCTTCTTTGGATGTTTTTAGAATTAGTAAAAATTCAATTTAATATAGAATCAATTATTTTCTACAGTTTTATCGACGATATTATTGCTCGAAATAAAAGTATTGATAATTTGTTTTGTTTTATTGGTGAGATTGATAGTGCAATTTCCATAGCATCAGTAAAATATAATAATAATAATATTTGTAAACCCATATTTGTTGATGCAAAAGATATTTCAATAAAGAAAATAATTCATCCATTAATTGAGAATTGTATTCCCAATGATGTACACTTATACAACAATAGCCTATTGCTTACAGGCTCAAATATGTCGGGAAAAACTACTTTTATTAGAACTGTGGCAATAAATAGTATTCTAGCACAAACATTAGGTTTTGCTTTTGCAAAGGAGTTTTCCATTCCATTTTACAAGGTGCTTTCGTCAATAAAAATTGAAGATGACTTAATAGAAGATACAAGTTATTATTTAAAGGAGGTTCTTACAATCAATGAATTTATTGAGTTTGCAAATGGTGAATATCCTTGTTTATTTGTTCTCGATGAAATATTTAAAGGCACCAATACCGTTGAACGTATTTCTGGAGGAAAGGCAATATTATCCTATTTAAACAAGAAGGAAAACTTTGTTTTCGTATCAACACACGATATTGAGTTGGCCGAATTATTGGTAAATGAGAATTTTGATTTATATCATTTCTCAGAGAAGATAGAAAATAATGAACTATTCTTCGACCATAAATTAAAGAAAGGTAGATTGAAAACTAGAAATGCAATAAAAATTCTTGAATTGTATAATTACCCAAAGCAAATAATTACAGATGCTAGAAAAATAGAGAAAGAGAATTTTTAGTTTGTAAGAAATTGTTTATCATCCTCTAAAAACCCCTATATTTGACCTATGCTTTTTAAGGAAATTGTAGGACATAAAGAACTAAAAAACAGACTTATTAGAACTGTTTTAAATGAGAAAGTAAGCCATGCTCAATTGTTTTTGGGTGCGGAAGGAAGCGAAAAATTAGCCCTAGCAATTGCTTATTCACAGTTTATCTCTTGCTCCAATAAGCAAATATATTCTGATGATAGTGATTTAATCGCTGACTCTTGTGGTAGTTGTTCTAGCTGCGTAAAATACCAAAAACTAGCTCATCCCGATTTGCATTTTGTATTTCCTGTTGCCACTACTAAAAGTATCACTTCCAGACCTTTGAGTGCTAATTTTATTACAGATTGGCGTGAAGAATTAATTGAAAGTAACTACTATACAACTCTTAACGATTGGTATAAAAAAATAGGAATTGAAAATAAACAAGGTCGTATTGGTGTAGATGAAGCTAATCAAGTAATTAAAACACTTGGCCTTAGAGCCTATGAGGGTGGATATAAAGTGATGATTATTTGGATGGTAGAAAAATTATTTCATTCAGCAGCTCCTAAGCTTTTGAAAATACTTGAAGAACCACCACCAAAAACACTCTTTATTCTTATAGCAGAAGATACCAACAGTATACTGAAAACAATACTTTCTAGAACACAACTTATTAAACTAGCTCCTTTGAAAGATGATGATATAAGGGAGTTTCTACAACGTAATTTTCAGGTTTCACAGGAGAAAATAGAAACGATAGTAAATATTGCTGATGGTAGTTTTAAGAATGTATTTCCATATTTATCAGATCAAGTAGAGGATAATCCATATTTTGCTACTTTCAGAGAAATGATGTTGCTAGCTTACCAAAGAAATTTCCTAAAAATGAAATCTAAATCGGAAGAGCTTTCAAAAATTGGTAGAGAAAATATAAAGCAATTGCTAACTTATGGAATTAGAATAGTTCGTATGTGCCTGTATCAAGACTTAGGGAATACTGAATTAATTAAATCTAGTGGAGTAGAGTTAGATTTTATTCAAAAATTTAGTCGCTTTGTAAATCAGAATAATGCCGAAAAAATTAGCGGAGTTCTTAATGAGACCTTATTTCATATCGAAAGAAATGTAAATCCGAAGATTACTCTAATGGATACCATGCTAAAAATTAGTGGTATTTTTGCTAAACAATAATCAAAATACTAATCTAAGATGATTTACGGAAAAAGAATAGCAGTAGTTTTACCAGCATATAATGCTGAGAAAACATTGGAAGCTACCTATAACGAAATTCCGTTTAATATTGTTGATGAGGTTATCCTTACTGACGATAGGTCTGATGATAAAACTGTTGCAGAAGCTAGAAATCTTGGGATTAAGCATATTATTCAACACAAAAAGAATAGGGGTTATGGTGCTAATCAGAAATCTTGCTATAATAAAGCTTTAGAATTAGGTGTTGATATAGTTGTTATGCTTCACCCCGATTATCAGTATACTCCAAAGCTAATTGAGCCAATTTGTTATATAATTGCCAATGAGGTTTATCCTGTAGTTATTGGATCAAGAATCCTTGGTAAAGGAGCAATTAATGGGGGTATGCCCAAGTATAAATATATAGCAAATCGTTTTCTTACTCTATTTCAAAATATTTTGATGAACCAAAAGCTATCAGAGTATCATAGTGGATATAGAGCATTCTCAAAAGAAGTGCTAGAAAGTATTGATTATGAGTCAAATTCGGATGATTTTGTATTTGATAATCAAATGTTGGCTCAGATTTTTTATAAAGATTATGAAATAGGAGAACTAACCTGTCCAACTAAATATTTTAAAGAAGCTTCTTCAATTAATTTTAAAAGAAGTGCAAAGTATGGCTTTGGTGTTCTAATAACTTCAATGCAATACTTCTTTGCAAAGCTTGGATTGGGGAAAGCAAAAATATTTAATTAATAATATTAGGCAGAAGAATTAAGGTCCATTAAATTTTAATAAGACAATAATGATACATGAAATAGAAGACTTTCTTAAAATTGGGGAATCAATTCCAATAATTGATGTTAGAACACCAGCTGAATTTGAGCAAGGTCATATCCCAGGAGCATTTAATATTCCTTTGTTCTCAAATGAAGAAAGAGCAATAGTAGGTACTATCTATAAGCAAGATAGTAAGGATAATGCAATTATGGAAGGTTTGAAAATTGTAGGTCCTAAGATGTATGATTATGTAAAAATGGCCAAGGATATTGCTGTAGATAATAAAATATTAGTACACTGTTGGCGAGGAGGAATGCGCTCTGCAAGCTTGGCTTGGTTATTTAATACAGCTGGATTGCAGGCAGATACTCTTGATGGAGGTTATAAAGCTTACAGAAAGTATATTCGTCAGTCTTTCTTAAGAGAACAGAAAATAGTTATTCTAGGAGGCATGACAGGAAGCAATAAAACAGATATTCTCAAAGAATTACAGAATCTGGGTGAGCAATTTATAGATCTTGAAGGTATTGCTAGGCATAGAGGTAGTGCTTTTGGTCAAATTGGACTTGAACCACAGCCAACAAATGAACAATTTGAAAATAACATGGCCAAAGAATGGCTTGCTTTAAATCAGAAAAGAGTTGTTTGGTTTGAAGATGAAAGCAAGGCTTTGGGCGTAGTTCGTATTGTTGATGAGCTGTTCTTTAGAATTAGAAAATCGCCTTTAGTTGTTATTGAAAAAAGTAGGGAGCTGAGAGTTAAACACTCAGTTGATGATTATGCTCACCTTGATATTGAAGAGCTGAAAGCTGCTCTTTTGAGAATAAAGAAACGACTCGGTAGTAATAATGTGAAGATGGCTTTAGAAGCCCTTGATAATAAGGATTTTGCCAAGGTAGCCGAATTGAGTCTTATCTACTATGATAAAACATATTCTTATGGTATAGAAGAAAGAAAAGATATTAATAAGTTATTTATCCCATCAGAGATTTACGACCCTAAAGAGAATGCAAAGCTAATTCTTGAAAAAGCAAAAGCTTTTATAAATATAAATTAATAATGTGAATAATTATTGTATTCACAAATCAAATCACCAAATACACAAATAAACATTATTAATAATGAACACTCCAATCTACCTCGACTATAACGCAACTACACCTATTCTAAAAGAAGTAGCAGATGCTATGAAACCATATTTATATGAGCATTTTGGTAATCCATCAAGTAGTCATATATATGGGCAGAAGACTAAAAGTGCTATAGATATTGCAAGAAATCAAGTAGCAAAGCTTTTAAATTGTTCTTCAAATGAAATTATCTTTACTAGTGGAGGAAGTGAGTCAAATAATTATGCCATAAAAGGTTATGCTTTCGCAAATAAGCATAGGGGAAATCATATTATTACTTCATCCATAGAACATCCTGCAGTGCTTGAAGTATGTGGTTTTCTTGAAACAAAAGGCTTTGAAGTTACTTATCTGCCAGTTGATAAAAATGGTAGGGTAGAAGAGGCCATATTTGAAAAAGCAATTAAGCCTAATACTATTCTTGCAACTATTATGCATGCAAATAATGAAGTAGGAGTAATTCAACCAATTAAGCAATTAGTAGAAATTGCACATAGAAATGGTGTAATATTTCATACAGATGCAGCACAGTCTGTTGGTAAAATTGAAACTGATGTGCAAGAAATGGGAATAGATATGATGAGTGTAGCAGCACATAAATTCTATGGGCCCAAAGGCATTGGAGTATTATTTATTAAAGATGGAATAAAATTAGAAAAGCTTATCCATGGTGCAAATCATGAACGTAATTTAAGAGCTGGTACTGAAAATATTATTGAGATTGTTGGTATTGGGAAAGCTGCTGAAATTGCTAATAATAATTTGCAGTCAAATATGAAACATTATGCTGATATGCGAGATTTATTTGAAAGTTCGATCAAGGAGAAGTTCCCAAGTATTATTATTAATGGAGAAAATGTTCAAAGGTTGCCAAATACTTCTTCCATAAGTATTCCAAATGTGGAGGCTAATACTTTGTTGGATAAACTCGATGGTATTGCAGCATCAGCAGGAGCAGCTTGTCATTCTGAAACCATAAATGTATCTACGGTACTTGAAGCTATGAAGATACCCATAAAATATGCTATGGGAACAATTAGATTCTCCGTAGGAGTATTCACTAAAAATGAAGATATTAGATTTGTTATTGATACTCTGAATAATGAGTTAATGTAACATAAAATTTAAGATTACGTTACAGAAGCCTAATTGAAAAATATAACTTAGGAACTGTGACATGAGGTTTATTATTCTATTTGTTTTTATAGCATTTACACTTTCTAGTATAGGTCAGCAAGAAATTTTAACTTATATACTAACCTCTGATGGTGTTGGTGTTGATAATGAATATATCAGTTCTACATCATTTACTTCTGTAAATACAAATACTTTAAACTTTGGTCCAGATGGTGCATATGCAAGTGGTTGGTCTACTTCTAGTTCTTTATTAGATTATTTTGAAATATCAATTAGCCCAAATACTGGTTATAAACTGAAAATTTCTGATATTAATTTTGGAGAGAGAAGGTCTAGTACAGGAATTAGAGATTACCAAGTACAATGGTCGGTAGATAATTTTGCGAATTCAACGACAATAGCTACTGTTAATGTACCAGACAATGATGCTGAAAGATCGGGTGATATAACAGGGCTGAGCATTGATGTTGCTGATGGAGAAACCATAAAAATACGTTGGTATGGGTATAATGCTGAAAGTAGTGCAGGTACATGGAGAATAAATAATAGTACATTAAAAGTTTTAGCAACAATCTCAAACTCATCTCCTGTTGATGATGACTCAAAAGCAGAAGCTCCGTCAACACAAATATCTGCTACAAATCTTCCTTCTACGGCTCAAACAGAAGCTGCTGCAGTTGATGTTTTTAAGTTTAAGATTAGTGATTTGGGCACAGCTGATGGTAAACCAATAAAGGTTACTAAAATTAGATTAAAGAAATCTTCAGGTTCACAGTTACTTGATAATTGGATTAAAGGTTTTGTACTAAAAGATGGTGCTACTTCTATACCTATAGAGAGTGTAACTGGACCTGGTTCTGCTGCTTATTTTGATATAAATATTAATTCTGGCGATCTAGTTATAGATGATGGTACTTCAAAAGAATTAACCATTGGAGTTTACCTAGAATCAACTGTTGATGATAATGCTTCATTCTCCTTTTTTATTGACGCCGATGACAATAATTTTATTTCTGATACTTTAAGCTCTGCATTTAGTTCTGATTTTGGCACAGATGTAATTTCTAGTGTAATAACAATTACTGTCACTGCATCAGAAATATACTATTCTCAACAGCCAAGCAATACAGAGCAGAATAGTGTTATGAGTCCAAGTCCAACTTTAAAATATGTGGATGCTAATAATAATATTGATGAAGATATTTCTGGTTCATCTTATGCAATTAGTTTTACTACAGAAGGAACATTTGCTGGCTCTGCTACTACAACTGTAGATCCTACTTCTGGAGTTTGTACATTTTCCAATATTATTCATTCTGATATTGATGATGCTATAAAGCTAACTGCAACATCAGCAGATGGAGCATTTTCTTCAGTAAATAGTACAATATTTAGTATCACAGAAGCACCTGAGAATCCACATGTTGATAGCCTTTTTATTAGTGAAGTATCGGATGCTTCATCCACTGCTTCCGAATTTTTAGAATTGTATAATGTTAGTGGGTCTCCTATTGATCTTACTAATGTAAGTATTCATAGAATGGCTGCTGATGGTACAGTTCAGTATACTAAAGCTTTTAGCGATTTGTCTGGAGATATGACTATTCTATCTGAAGGATATGTTGTAATCTCAAGGGGTGATAATAGAACTGACTTTGAGTCTACATGGACAAGTTTTCCTTCTTCTAGTGGCTTTATTCAAGGTAATAATAATCTTTATTTTGGGGGATCGACAAAATATCGTTGGAAAATAACCTATGATGATGGTTCAAAAACAATAACAACGATAGATGATACACAGGATCTTAGGGGAGGGAGTGGTAATACTTCTAATCAATTGGAAAAAGGAAGTTGGACTGATTATACTTCTGGTTCTAATTCTACCCCTGGTGCTAGAAGTGATAATAGTGAGTTACCAATTAATCTTATTTCTTTTTTTGCCAAGAATAACGAGAACTCAAATATTTTATTTTGGCAGACATCTAGCGAAGAAAATAACTCTTTCTTTACTTTAGAGAAGTCTAATAATATAGGCGTTTTTGAAAATATTGCTATTATTGATGGTGCTGGTAATTCTAATATTTTGAAATCATATTCTTTTGAAGATTATGATATTGGTAGTAATAATATTTCATATTATCGACTTAAACAAACTGACTTTGATGGGAAATGCACATACAGTAGTATTTTGTCTGTTAGAAGAATTAGTTCCTTTCTCCATATTGAAAATGCTTATTTCTCTAATAATGATTTATACATAAATTTTAATAATAGTATAGATGAAGATGGACTGCTGGAATTAATAGACATAAGAGGTAGAGTTATTATTAATAAGAAATTACATATATTTAGTGGGGCAAATATCTATAAATTGGATACCTATATAGCAAAATCAGGTTTTTATTATATTAGAATAGTAGGTCAGTATTCACGAAATTTTTCTCATAAAAAAGTGCTATTTAATTAGTTTTGTTCTTATTTATTTAGATCATCTCAATAATGAATCAAGCAATATAAAAACTATTATTCTTATTAATTTGTAATATCACATCTTAAAAAAAACTCATTATTTTCATTATTCCAATATTTGATTAACTTTGTCTTTTTAAAACTCTATTATGAAGAACGAAAAACATCCTTGGTGGCCACTTTTTATTACCAATTTTCTTAGTGTTTTTAATGATAACTTAATAAAATGGTTAGTTATTTTTGTTGGAATACATTGGGTTTCTAGTGAAAATGCTTCAACAGTAATTTCCATAGCCTCGGCTATGCTTGTAATACCATTTATTTTATTTTCACCTTATGCTGGTAAGCTTTCTAAAATCTATAAAAAGAAAAGTATAATGGTATGGGGTAAGCTAGCTGAAATACCTATTATGCTTGTTGCTATTGCAGGATTTTACTTTCATAATCTTTATTTGGTTATGACTGCCGTTTTATTAATGGGATTACAAAGTGCACTTTTTTCTCCTGCTAAGTATGGTCTCATACGTGATATTCGTGGTGCAGATGGTATTTCTTTTGGTACAGGAATGATGGAAATGTTGACTTTTGTAGGAGTATTATTGGGTACTGTTTTAGCTGGTGTTCTTTCCGATAATTATGCAATGGAGTGGGTTGCTCCAATCTTATTAGTAGTTGCCTTCATTGGTTGGATTACTGCAAAGTTAATTAAGGCCAATGAGTCTCCAGTAATGGAAACTAAACAACATGCTCTTAATTTTGTAAGCTTTATATCAAAACAATATCGTCTTTCCAAAAATTTTCCTGGAGTTAATCATGCCATTTTTGGTTTGTCTATGTTTTGGTTAATTGGCTCAATGGTTCAAATGAATATTTCAATGCATAGCCCTAATGTACTTCATGAGTCCGATACTATTACTGGTTTAATAATGTCAGTAGCTGCTATTGGAATTGCTTCAGGTGCAATACTTACAGGTTATCTTTCTGGTAAGCACGTACATCTTGGATATGTAGTTATTGGCTCTATTGGTTTAGGGATTAGTCAAATAGCTATTGTAGTTTTAAATCCTACGACAAATATGTTTATGGTATTAGTATATATTACTACTTTCTTTGCAGGGTTCTATAAGGTGCCGCTCAATGCATATATACAGGATAAAGTTAAAGGTAGAATACTTGGAGATGTACTTGGATATCTAAATATTATGGTATTTATTTTTATATTGCTCTCAGCAGGTCTTTTCGAGTTTTTTAATAGATTTACTGGTAATAATAGTCTTGTAATCTTTGGATTTATTGCAGTTTGTTCTCTATTTGTAGGTTTTTATTTTTTCTTTAAAGTTTCTGGTGTCAAGGAAGATTTCTTCAATATTATGAAGGGTAAATTTGGTAGAAGCTAATACCTCTAATTTTGCAAGACAATTTTTAAAAGCTTTTCTCTTTTAATAGGTTTGCTTATATAATCATCAAAGCCAGCATTAATAATATCAGATATTTCTGATTTTGAACAATATGCAGTATATGCAACAACAGGTACTTTCGGATTTATTTTCTTAATAATTGATATTGCTTCAAAGCCATTCATAACTGGCATACGAAGATCTAATAATACCATATCAATGATAGAATGTTGTTTTTCAAATATTTCTGTTGCTTCTTTTCCGTTAACTACTTTTATTAAATCTATATCGTATTTTGATAATATCCTATCTATTAAAAATGCATTTATCTCATCATCTTCAGCTAGAAGTATTGTTTTTTTAGGTTTAACAGCTTTTACAATATTATCTGTATTAGTATTATCTTTATATATTCTTTTGTAATTAATATAAAATTTTATAGTTGTGCCAACATTAACTACTGAGTCTATTTCTATTTCTCCTCCAAGCAATTCAATATATGCTTTTGCAATTGGAAGACCGAAACCATTTCCAGTTATAGTTTCAGAAGGAGACCTATCTAATTGTATAAATGGTTTAAAGATATTTGCTTGCATCGCTTTGGGAATCCCTCTACCAGTATCCATTATTTCAAAATGAATACTATTATTAATAATTGAAACAGTAATATTTATTTTGCCTTCTTGAGTAAATTTAATTGCATTACTTATTATATGCCAAAGAATTCTTTCTAGTTTATTTTTATCGGTCTCTATGTCTAGTTTATTATTCTCAATATCAATATTTGTTTCAATTATGAGCCCTTTTTCTTCATAATTATTCTTTAATTCATTAATTACTGAATTAATAATATCCTTGATATTGGCCTTTGTTATTAGTGTTTTACATTGATTGCTATTAATCTTAGATATATCAACTGTATCAGTGACAACATTTAATAGTTGATTACAGCTATTAACTATTATTTTTGAGTATGATTCATTTTCTGTTTCAGTATTGTCGGGTTTAATTAGTAAAGATGTAAATCCAATAATACCATTCATTGGAGTTCTAAATTCATGTGATATATTGTTTAGGATAGCTGATTTTAAATTGTCACTTTCTTCAACCTTTTCTTTTTCAATTAATAATTCAGATGTACGTTCTTTAACTGTCTCTTCAAGAAGGATTTTTTGCTGAGTAAGCTCCTTACTTTTTACCTCAAGCTCATGCGATTGTTCTCTTATTTCATTGTTTTTGATATGAAGTAGTTTATTCGTCTTTATTCTAATAATTAGCAATCTAATAAATAGAATTATTGCAATAGTTGCAACAACAAATAGAATAATAAATGTGTTTTTTGTTTTCTTTTGACTATGAATTTCTTTCGATAATTTTGCTCTTTTATTCTCTTGGTCAAGCTCAACAATTTTATTCTGCTCTTTGAATTTATATTCTAATTCTAGCTCTGTAATTTTCTTAATATTTTGTTTTTCATTAATACTATCTACAATTTCACTATAAAGCTTATAGTTTAATAAGGCTTTTTCGAAATCTTTTGTTTTAGTATATATTTCCGAAAGAAGGAGTCTATTTATAGCTTGCAATTGTAATGAATTATTGTTGTCAGCTAAAGTTAAACTCTTGATAGAATACTGCTTTGCTTTTTCTAAATCACCTTTTTTATAATATACTAGACCTATAGTGTTGAATATTTTGCTAAGATTATACTCATTTGATATTTTCTTTTCTATATTTAAAGCTTTAAAATAATATTCTATTGCTTTATTTAGGTCTTCTTTTTTATAATATATCTCTCCAATGTTTATATACATTGCAGATAGATTAGTTTTGTTTTGTAATTCAAGCTTTAGTTTTAACGACTGTTGATAATATTGTAATGCAATATCATTTTTGTTATATTTAGAATAAATTACTCCTAAATTATTCAAGTATAGAGCCTCTCCAAGTTTGTCATTTATTTGTTTGCTAATTTCAAGAGCCCGTTTATTGTATTCCAATGCTTCATCTAACCTATTTAAACTTAGATAAATAACTCCTATTTTATTGATAATACTTGCTGCTGCTCTTATGTTTCCAACTTTCTCATGGGCTTTTAGAGATTTTTTATAATACTCTAATGCTTCTGGAAATCGGTCTTGATGTTTGTATACTAAACCTATATTTCCTAGTGAAGTTGCAATTCCTCTATCGTATTGTATTTTCTTATTTAATCTGAGAGATTCTTTGTAATAGACCAAAGCTGAGTCTAAAACATTCATTACCATATAAACATTGCCAATATTAACCAAGGATTTTGCAATATTAATAGAATCATCTTCATTAATATAATATCTATAGGCTTCAAAAATATATGTGAGTGCTGTATCAAAGTTTGAGCAATAATAATTATTTATTCCAATTAGTCTTTTTGTTTCAATAATTCCTTTTTTATAACCTAATTCATTGGCTTTAATAAGAGCATTATTGAGATACTTAAATGCTTGTTGAGTGTTAATCCTGAATAGTTTTGAAGCAAGTAAATCAAGTGTCTCCACTTCCTCTATTTCTGATAATTGTGGATTCTCCAATTCCAACTTTAAGCTATCTATAATATGTGTTTGAGCATTTAATTGCCCTAATATTATACTTAGACTGTAGAATAGAATTATACCAAAAATCGTGGACGTTTTCATGACTATTATATATATCTAATAATAAATATGCTAAACATATCGAATAAATATGGATAGATAATTTATTAAAGACTTGTTAGTTAGTTTTTTAATTTATTAGAATAAGTGTTTTCTAAATAAATATTTAACAAATATAAGAAAAAAAGGGGGTAATTATACAATGGAAAATATTCCTTTATATCTCAGTACATGACAAAAAAATAAATGCCTATTGATGAAAAATCCTATTAATTTATTAGATAGCTACGCTATAATATTAGACGCTGATTTTTATGGTTTTACATGATATAATTTTTCCTTTGGAAAAATATAAAATCATAATTAATCATACAGATCTGCGTCTATTAATTGGAGCAAAGCGACTTTAATTCAAAAATTGTCATGTACTGTGCCTTTATATATAAATTTAAGAGATATTGATTAAAAAGGTATTATTAAGAAAAATTAGACTTATCCAAATCGCTAAATTTTGATTTTCCAAATAAGAAATGCTGAAATACAATATTCTTTTGGTAAACACTACCCACAGGAAATAGGTTCTTTCCCTTTCGTTTTCTGATTAGCTCTGGCATATGTGCATAGAAGTACATATGTGCTCTAAATACAGCAATAGTATCATGGTATTTCCCTTCGGTGAGGAATCTTATTGCAGCAACTCCATCCAACACAAGTCTAGCAACAAAAACCTTCCAAAGTCTATTCTTTGGTAGATTCTTAAATAAAAGTGCAAAATTATTTCTGAAATTTAAATAAGTTTTTCTAGATGAATTCTTTGGTAAAGTTCCGCCTCCAACATGATAAACTACAGATTTTGGTATTGCCATTATTTTATAATTGGCAAGTTGTAGTCTCCAACAAAGATCTATTTCTTCCATATGTGCAAAGAAATCATTGTCTAAACCACCAACTTTGTGATATGCATCAGCTCTTACAAACATTGCAGCACCACTTGCCCAAAAGATTTCTGTATTGTCGTTATATTGTTCAGTATCTTTTTCTAGCTTATTAAATATGCGACCTCTACAAAATGGATATCCATATTTGTCAATAAAACCTCCTGCAGCACCAGCATATTCAAACTCATCTTTTTGATAATATGCAATAAGTTTTGGTTGAGCTGCTCCAATATTTGTATTTTTATCCATTTCTTCTATTATTGGCATTACCCAATTCTCACCAACCTCAATATCACTGTTCAAAAGTACGTAGTATTCGGCATTTATTTGAGCTAGTGCTTCATTATAACCTCCAGCATAACCTGAGTTACTTGAGTTAATAATTAATCTAATATCGGGATAATTAGATTTCATGAAGTCAACAGAGTCGTCAGTAGAGTCATTATCAGCAACTATTACTTCAGCTCCAATACTATTTTTTATAACAGAAGGTAAAAATTTCTCAAGAAATTTCCTCCCATTCCAATTTAGTATTACTACTGCAACTTTTATCTTATTATCTGTATTCAATATTGAATTATTTAGCTCGCAAATATATGGAATTAGAGAGTTTAAATTACTTTAACTTTTTCCTTTTCCTTTTCCTCTTTCCTCTTTCCTCTTTCCTCCCTACCTAGGATTCTCATAATACTTATTCATATTACTACCCCAGTCGTCAATAGGGTTTCCCATATCATCAATTGATTCAAATCCAGAATCT
>Ga0256827_10000270_pt1 | contig 31026 bp, 34 predicted proteins | sample CV84metaG_FD_185977 | JGI IMG/M metagenome (GOLD analysis project Ga0256827, IMG submission 185977) | Hydrothermal vent microbial communities from East Pacific Rise, Pacific Ocean - CV84 | ecosystem: Environmental > Aquatic > Marine > Hydrothermal vents | place: Pacific Ocean: East Pacific Rise...
AGTGGCTAAAACATTTTTAGAAGTGTTGACCATTAAAGATAAGGCGTGTAATTTACTAGATATTAGTGAATGGGAAAAAATATTGATGTTAAAATCGTACAGTTTTGCACCAGCAGGGACATTTGGATATTCCAAAGCTGAGGTGACCAAAGGGGGTGTTAAAGTGGAGGAAGTGGATGCCTCTAGGATGATGAGTAAGAGGGTTAAAGATTTGTACTTTTTAGGAGAAGTTTTAGATGTAACTGGTGAGCTTGGTGGATATAATTTTCAATGGGCATTTTCATCGGCCTATGTCTGTGCAACATATTTAAATAAAGAGGAGAAATAATGGCACTAAAAGAGATTGAATTTAGAGAAAAAAAATTTAAATTGAGTTATGAAATTGTAAATCCTACTCAACCAAAATCAATACTGATTTTACATGGATGGGGAAGCAATAAAGAGATAATGAAACAAGCTTTCTCTAAAGAATTACAGGAATACAAACATATCTATTTGGATATGCCAGGGTTTGGGGCAAGTTCAAATGAGATGATTTTGACTACAAATGATTATGCTGAAATTGTTAAAAAGTTTCTTAGTGTATTGGAGGTAACACCCTCTGTAATAATGGGACATTCATTTGGAGGAAAAGTTGCAACGCTTTTGGCCCCAACGCATTTAGTGCTTTTATCTTCAGCTGGGATTATTACAGAAAAACCTTGGTCAGTTAAAGTAAAAATTGCGACGTTTAAGTTTTTAAAACCGTTAGGAATGAAAAAAATTAGAGAACTCTTTGTGGCTCCCGATGCACAGGGTATGAGTCATGAGATGTATGAGACATTTAAAAATGTTGTTGATGAAGATTTCGAAGAAGAGTTTAAAAAATCTAAAAGTAGGGCATTGTGCTTTTGGGGTAGAGATGATACAGCTACACCACTCTACACAGGAGAGAAAATAGCAGGACTTATTGATGATAGTGAGTTCTTTCCTCTTAAAGGAGATCACTTCTTCTTTTTAAAAGAAGCAAAGTTTATTGCACAAGAGATTGAAAAAAATATAAATAATGGTTAAAGTTCTTTTTAACTTAGTCACTTTATGGTATGATTCTGACAATTAAACCTATCGGAGCGTAGTGAATGAATTTTGCAAATCTTTTTTCTAATATGATTAATACCACAGTAGATACTAAAGACGAAAAGAGCAACTGGATTAAATGTCCTAAATGTTTGGCTCTTATGTACTATAAGGAAGTAGACTCTAAGTGTAGCGTCTGTCCTAAATGTAATCATCATTTTAGAATCAACGCTGTGAAACGTCAAGAGTTTCTATGTGATGAAGGTAGTTTTCAAGAGTATGATGCGTCATTGGCCCCCGTTGACCCATTAAAATTTATTGATAAAAAATCGTACAAAAAGCGTTTAGATGAAGCCAAAGCTAAAACAGGAAAAACCTCTTCGGTGGTGAGTGGTTCTTGTACCATTAATGGCATGGAGACAGAACTGGTTATTTTTGACTTTTCATTTATGGGAGGAAGTTTAGGTTCTGTTGAGGGTGAAAAGATTGTACGTTCCATTAACCGTGCTATTGAGAAGAAGTGTGGGTTTATTATTATCTCTGCTTCAGGTGGGGCGAGAATGCAAGAGAGTACCTTCTCTCTACTTCAAATGAGTAAAACCTCAGCAGCCCTAAATCGTCTACATAACCATGGTCTACCATTTATTTCGCTCTTAACTGACCCAACAATGGGTGGTGTTTCTGCTTCATTTGCAATGTTAGGTGACATTATTATTGCAGAGCCAGGTGCCTTAATTGGATTTGCAGGACAGAGGGTTATTAAGCAGACGGTTGGGGTTGATTTACCAGAAGGGTTCCAACGTTCAGAGTTTTTGTTGGAGCATGGATTGATTGATATGATTGTTGATAGAAATGATATGAAAGAGACCATTTCTGCTCTGTTAAAACTCTTTATAGAAGATAATCCAAGAATTTCAAACGCTTCGTAACGGTACGCATGAAAATCAATATCTATATTGTTGACAAAAAGTCAAAAGATAAGCTCTATGCTCCTCTTATTGAGCATTACTTAAAAATTGCAAAACCTTTTGCTAAAGTAGAGGTGTTTGAAATTTTTACCAAAGAGATAACGAAAGCCCATGAGATTTCCACAGAAGCGTCACAAAGTTCGTATACTATTGCGTTTGAGCAGTATCTGAAGGGTGGTTATAATATATCCTTAAATCCATCTAGTAAAGAAGTGGATAGTTTTGAATTCTCAAATTTACTTAAGGATAGAGGGGTGGTAAACTTCTTCATTGGTGGAGCTTACGGGCTTGAGAAACAATTCTTAGCACAATGTAATAACGATATATCTTTGGGTAAAATTACATTGTCACATAAGTTAGCAAAGGTAGTACTATTGGAGCAGATATTTAGAGGATTAACCATACTAAATAACCATCCATATCATAAATAATATTAGGAGAAGAAAATATGTTAGATTTAAAAGAGATAGCTTTTTTTAAGACAGAACTAGAAGCACGAAAAGCGATGATAGAGAAGAACTTAAATAAAATTACAGTAGACATTCATGGATTAAGAAGAAATGAGCTTAAAGATGAAGGTGACCATGCAGCAATGTCTTTGGAAACAGCTGTTGATAATGCTATTTTAGGACAACAATCTAAAGAATTAGCAGAAATTGAATTAGCTTTAGATAGAATTAAAAACAATCTTTACGGTGAGTGTGAAATGTGTGGAGATGCTATTAATATCGAACGTTTAAAAGTGAAAATTTTTGCACGTTACTGTATTACCTGTAGAGAAGTAATCGAAAAAGAGTAAAATCAAAGGAGTGTGTTTATGCGTTTAGGATTATATATTATAGCTTCAATCGTATTGATGGCGATAGCTGGTATTTTTGTCTATTCAATCAATCCAGGGAACTATACAATTGAGGAGTTTGGAATACCTGTTACTATTCCTATTGCAGTGTGGATTGTTGCCCCAATGTTGGTGCTAATGATTGCTTCAGTTGTGCATATGATGTTCTATGGAACTAAAAATTTCTTTAAGTTTAAAAAGTGGGAAAAAGATACACTAAGCTTAGATGATGCTCTCTATTGGTCACTATTACATGAACCTAAAGCACATAAATACAACTTGCCTCTTTTAAAACAGACAGCATCACTACTCTCAGTAGCTTCTGTTAAAGTTGATGGAGCTGTGGATGATATTTCTGATAGACTACGAGGGGCATTAACCTTAGTATCTGAAATTGAAAGAGGGGAGTATGTTGATTTAAAGTCAAGAAAACTTGGTAAAACACTCTCTAGTGAAAATCCTTTGGTTATTAAAAATTTAATGAACCGTCTTGCAAAAGAGGAGTCATTTTCAGAAGAGATTTTACAACATAAAGAGTTGTATACGGATGAGTTATTTGCTAAAGCGTTAAGTGATTTTTCTTCGAAAACAACATTGGTAAAAGCTAAAAAATATCTTAATCTTTATGACAAAGAGAACTTTCTTCTACTTATCTCACGGGTTACAAAAGAGAATGACTTGGGTGTCACTAAAGAGATTTTAGATGAGTTTATTGTGGCACTTGAAGAGAAATTAGAGTGTGCAGATTACTTAATGATGTCAACCATAATGATGCAACAACTTTCACCAGATGAGAATTTAAAGTTATGGCGTGGGTATCAAAATAAATATACAAAAGCACAGATAGCATACCTTTATCTCTTATTTGATTATGAGATGATTGATAAAGCAGGTGACTATTTAGATGAACATGATGAGAATGATTTTAAACGTTTTAGAGCGTTATATGATTTGAAAAAAGAGCATAAAAAATATAAAATTACAGACTTGATGAATATTCGTCATATCTGTGAAGCAGAGTAGGTAGAGACTTAGTGCCTGCTCTTGACTTTTCTAAACCTCTGTTTGCCCTTGCCCCTCTGGCAGGGTTTACCGACCTCCCTTTTCGTTCTGTTGTCAAAAAATTTGGAGCAGACTTAACTGTCTCTGAGATGATTAGCTCTAATGCCTTAGTCTTTAAAAGTCAAAAAACCTTTAAGATGTTAGAAAAAAATGAGCTTGAGACTCCTTATAGCATACAGATAGCAGGGTCAGACTTGGGGGTGATTCAAAAGGCAGTCGAACTTTTAAATGAACGTGAGGGTATTGATGTTATTGATTTAAATTGTGGCTGTCCAGCTCCGAAAGTGGTTAATAACTTACAAGGTTCCTCTCTTTTAACCGATTTACCTCGAATGGCTAAGACCATTCAAACCATTAAGAAATATTCTAAAAAAGAGTATACCTCTGTTAAGATGCGTTTGGGGTTTGACTCTAAAAATCATGTAGAGATAGCCAAATTATGTGAAGATAATGGAGCAGACTATATTGCAGTACATGGTCGTACCAAAGCAGGCAAATATAAAGCACCTGTTGATTATGATGCGATTAAAGAGATAGTAGAAGCTGTTAGTATTCCTGTCTTAGCCAACGGTGATATTAATACCCCTCAAAAAGCCAAATGGGCATTAGAGCATACAGGGGCATCAGGTGTGATGGTAGGGCGTGGTGCTGTTGGGCGACCATGGATGTTTCAGTTGATGAAAAATTACATTAATGGTACAGGTGATTCAGAAGTGACCTCAGCATTGGTTCAAGAGGTAGTTTTGGAACATTTTGACCAGATGATAGCCCATTATGGTGCTCATGGAGCGTTAATATTTAGAAAACATCTTCATACCTACTCCAAAGCTGGCTACCAAGGAGCTTCTAAATTTAGAGACTTGGTTAATAGAATTGAAGAGGTACAAGAGATGAGAGATGCTACCAAAGAGTTTTTTGCACAAGAGTATCTTGAAAAGAAAGAGCAATAATGACTGCTGTATATGAGAATAGTTTAATTCGTATAGAGATAGAGAAGAGTGAGATTCCTTGGCTAAAAATATTTACTCAAGTCGCCTACAGAGAGTTTTCTGAAACACCAAACGAGACCAAATTAGAGATTTTTAGGGTTTTGGATATTATTGAAAAAGAGATGTTAACCCATTTTAAACCTAAAAAAATAAACATAGCAAGTTTTGGTAACTATATGCCTCATGTTCATTGGCATATTATGGCACGTTTCGAGGAAGATTCCTATTTTCCTGAGCCTATGTGGGGAACAAAACAGCGAGTTGGAAGTTATCAACTAGGTAACTTCCAACCCTTCTTAGAGAAATTAATCTCACATCTCTAATGGGCTTTTTTTAAGTAGTCGTGGTGACAGATAGGACACTCAATATAAGTTTGATTTCCATTTTGTTTTTTCATGGCATTTGAAATTTTAAAGCTGGCTCTACAGTTGTGACAAATGACATTTTCATTAGAACGCCTTGAAGATTGAGGAAAGCTATTGGTATTAGCTTCTTGATGAGCATCACTATTAAGTGCTGGTTTGGTTGAATTACACGCTGTAAAAAGTGGAAGTTGCAGTAGTAGTATTGTTAAGAGAATCTCTTTCATATAGTTTCCTTTTTTCGAGCATTAAAGTATAGTTAAAAAGAAATGAAACGTGAATTAATTCTTTATTTTTGTGGCTGTAAGAAAAATATATTCTCGTCCTGTAATGGTGACTCTAAACTTTTTTTGTTGTAAATATTTTTTAGCAAAGATAACATCATTAAAAAGTAGAGACATTTCAGAGTAGGGGTAGTTGGGTGCTTTTGCCCCATAGATAAGCTCATTATCTATCCATCGTGAATTTGGAAATCCTAAGATAAATGCCCCATTATTGGTTAAATGCTCTTGTACTAAGGACATTAAAAATGGTTTATAGTTAATGCTTGGACTCTGTAAGGTTCCAATACTAATGATTAAGTCAGATTTTTTTAAATTAAGTCTATTTATAGTGTTAATATCGCTTTTTATAAAGCTCATATTATCTAAAGTCGAAAAACGTTGTTGTGCATAGGCTAGTGCTGACTCAGAGTGGTCGATACCTACAAAATTAATGGATTTAAAAATATCTTCTGGTAAGAATTTTTGAATAATATCAAACTCATCTGCCTTATTAATACCTAAATTTAAGACCTCTTGACGGCTCTCTATGTTAACAGCTTTTAAAGCTCTTTTATAGGCTAAGAGAAAGGTTGGCTCTTCATTTTTATCTATATGAAAAAATTTGGAATCAACGCCATACTTCTCTTCTCTATTTGGCGTCTTATCTAAATGAAATGAACTCTCTTGATTGAGTTTTATAAATGTTAGGCATATCTCTTGGTCTGAAATTACGGTTGGGGTAAGCATCTTACAAAAGTAGAGTTCTGCTAGGTTAACCCATATTTTATAGCCTCTTTTAGAGGAAGCTAAATCAGGATTTTGAACAATAAATTGCACATTATTAGAGGTTAAAAGTGCCTCTTCTAGCCAGTTTGTAAGGGTAAATAGTGTCTCATTTGAAAAGTTTTTCATTATGATATTGTAGCTAAAATATCAATAGAATTACTGTATAATGGGTGCTAAAGAATATGATAGTTAGAATAAAAGAGATAATATGAAAAAGTATGATGTTATAGTAGTTGGTGCAGGTATTGCAGGGTGTTCATCGGCTTATTTTTTAACACAAAAAGGGTTGGATGTTTTGGTACTTGACCGTTCTGGTGTGGCAGCAACAGGTGGCTCTTCTGCTGCTGGAGCATTTGTTTCTCCTAAAATTGGAAAAGGCTCTTCTCTACAGAAGTTAACCAATGAAGCGTTTGAATTTGCCAAAGATTTTTATGTCAAAAATTTTCCTCAGTACTTTTCACAAACAGGGGTTATTAGGATTCCAAAAGATGCAGAAGATGCTGATAAGTTTTATACATACGAAGCGTTTAATAGTGCTAGTAGAGAGTGGCTCTCTCCCAAAAAGTTAGAAAAAATTGGTATTAAAGAGCATAATGAGAGTTTCTTATTTCACGAAGCAGGGGTTTGTGATGCTCCTAAAATGTGTGAAGCACTAATTGAAAATATTGACTATGCACAATATGAAATTAAAAATTTAGTGTATGAAAATAGTGAGTGGTATGTAGGTGAATATGTGGCTAAAAAACTTATTATTGCGACAGGATATGAAAATAGATTTTTTGATATGCGTTACATGGGTGTGAAGGGTACATGGGGTACACGAGGGGATTATGAGACAGCATTAGAGTTAGATGTCTCAATGCATCAGCAAATATCTATCTCTGCGAATATCAATGGTATTGTTAAGATTGGGGCGACGCATGAAAAAGAGGTAGATGTCTGTATTCGATGTAATGGAAAGCCATTAGAGGGGGTTTTTAATAGAGCTTCTACTATGGTGGATACCTCAGATTTTAAACTTAAAGAGACTTTTTGTGGTATGCGTTCAGGTTCAAAAGATTACTTTCCATTGGTGGGTTCAGTCATTGATGTACCCGAAATGTTAAAAACCAATCCAAAGCTGGTACGAGGGGCTAAGTTAACAAGTGAGCCTAAAAAGATGGATAACTTATATGTCTGTAATGGTTTAGGTGGACGTGGTTTTGTCTTTGCACCTCTTATGGGTAAGATGTTAGCAGAGAATATTGTGGATGGAAAAGCCATTGATGAACGGGTAAATCCTGACAGACTTTTTTTAAAATGGTGTCGTAAATCACCTGAATTGGAGCGATAATGAGTATTGAAGATAAAGAGCGATGGAACAACAAATACAAAAATAACCCCATTCCTACAAAAGTCGTAGAGGTTGTTAAGAAATATGCTAAATTAGCCACAGGAGATAGAGCATTGGATATTGCTGCTGGAATGGGGCGAAATAGTAAGTTTTTAGCCCAAGAGGGTTTTTTAGTAGATGCATTAGATATTAGCTCTCTTGCTATTGAAAAGTTAGAAAATATAGAGAATATTAATGCACTAGAAGTAGATTTTGATAGCTACAAATTAGAAGAAAATAGTTACGATTTAATTGTCTGTACCTATTACTTAAATAGAGAACTTTTTCCACAAATAGAGAGGGCATTAAAAGAGGATGGAATTTTTATTTTTGAGACATTTATGCATCATACTGAGAATACAAAAGTACCTTCCAATAAAACTTTTTTACTTAATGAAGGTGAGTTAGAAGCTACTTTTGATGAGCGTTACGAGCTGTTACATATTAGAGAATTTATGGAGATAGGTCTCTGTGGTGAGAAGAGTATGAAGGCGTCAATGGTCGCTAAAAAGAAGCGTGGTGGCATGAATATCGACGATTTCTGGGCTTAGTATTTACTTAAAATAAAATTAATTTAAAATATTATTTTTTAATTTCAAATTAATTTAAATTAACAAAAATTAATCAATAATTTCAGCTAACATAATAAATGATATTTAATGTTTTTTACTGTTGTGAAATTAAGGAAATAACTTAATTTACCTATTTCAATAAGGTTTACTTAACTAGCATATATATATACTTAGGTATATCTTAAGAAAGAATGGTAGAGCAAAATATGTCAAGTACACACTTTGATAATAGAATTAAAAAATATAAAAATATTATTACCATAAATCCTTATATTAATAGTTTCTATGAGTATAAAAACCAAGAGTTAAAAAAGTTAGAAAAATTAGTTTATAGTGATAAAAGTTATAATATATCGTATATAGCAAATAAAGATATGATTATTACCTCTTTAGATTTGGGTTATGGTGTTGATGAAGAGGAGATTGATGATCTTCTCTACATGAAAGCCTATGAAGAGCTAGGTCTTGATGAAGAGAAAGAGTATACAATTAACTATGAGAAACGGGATGAAGATAAAGAGACAAATGTCTATAATGTCTTCATTACGGAGCCTGAAACAATTGATAGCAAGTTTGCAGAAGTCGTGGAAGAGACGAAATACTTAGACCTAATCGTTCCTGTTCCCTTACTCTTTAAAACGTTATATCGTAATAATATTTTAGAAAATAAAGATGCACACTGTTATATCTATTTCACCATGACAGATGCCTTTGTAGCTATTTATAAAGATGGTAACTTTATCTACTCTAAATCGTTAGAGTACTCTTTAGAGCAGATTTATGAAAAATATTGTGCTTTAGTTGGTGAGAAGATTGATAAAAAAGAGTTTTTTGAAGTTTTAGACTCAGAGGGTTTAAAAGCAACCAGTGCAGAGTATCAACAAAATCTTATGAGAATTTTTGGTGAAATCTTCTTGCAAATTAATGATATTGTTATCTATGCCAAGCGTGCGTATAATATTGAGAGTATTCAAAAACTCTTTTTAGGTTCGGTTAACAGTCCTATTATTGGGCTAAGTGATTATGGATATAACTATTTAGGTATACCTACATTTAATTTAGATTTTAATTTTGATATTAAAAATGATGAATGGTATGTAGATCAGTTACAATATTTAATGGTTAAAACAGGATTAGATTACATTGAGGAGCCTACTAAAACACTCAATATAAGTACCTATCCCAGAGCACCAATATTTGCAAAAAGAGCCAGTGGACAGTTTATTTTATCTATTTTGTCAACTTCTGTCTTGGCTGTTGGTCTGCCACTCTTTTACTTAATTCCTGCCTATACCTATGAGGGAATCAATATAAAGTTAAGCAGTGATAGTCGAAGTTTAGCCAAAGAAGCAGCTCAATATAAAAAGATTTTAAAAGAGAAAACAGAAGTTATTAAAAAAAATAGAGTCAAATTAAAAGAGTTAGAGACCATATTTGAGAATAAGGCAAAAACATTAACTTCAATCTATAGTAAAAAAGTAAACTATAAGTTTAAGTCAGACTTCTTGTATACTTTTGCAAAAGATTTAGCAAAACATAATTTACATATTGAGCAGATTTTTTCAGAAGAGAATAACTTTACTTTGCACATTATTAGTGCTGATGAGAAGAACATAACCCGTTATATTAAAGAGGTTTCTAAAAAATATTTTAATGATATAAAATCTATTGATATTAAGCGTATTGAATTTAATGAAGAAGAGTTCTTATATAGAGGTGTGTTAAAGGTTGAATATAAATGAAAGCAATAGTTAATATATTAAATAGTTTAGATGAATTTTTTGATGGAAAGTCAGAAAATGAAAAGTGGATGATGATTATGATGGTTACTGTAATTATTGGTTATATCTCTTACAGCTTTTTTTATCCTTATGCAGAGGATAAATATAAAGTTGCTCAAAATAAAAATAACAGTTTAAAAAAGAGTATCGCAACCCATAAACAGTATTTACAGAGTATTAGTCAAAATGGTGACAGAAATTACCTGGTGAAAAAATATGATGCTGATATTAAAAATTTAAATAAAAATATTGATGGTGCTAATGATGATATTAGTTTTATTGTAACTAATTTAGATGAGTTATCACCTCTTTTATTTAATAAAAAAAGTTGGTCTAAATTTTTAAACTCGGTGACGAAACAAGCCAAGAAGCAACTTGTTAAGATTAACTATATTGAAAATAATTATGTTGACAATAATGGTAGTTTTGGACATGTCCTTCAGATTGGTGTTGGTTGTTCTGGTTCATATAAGGATATAGTTAAATTTGTAAATCAGTTAGAAAAATCGGTACTTGTTACAGATGTTTATGGTTCACACCTCTATTTGGATAAGAATGACACCATTGTTTCAGCCGATATTAATATTTCAGTATGGGGGATAAATCACTAATGAAAAAATTACTTATAATTACTCTCTGTAGCTCCTCTCTTTTTTCAGTGAGCTTAACGCATGCCGAAATTCAAAATATGGTTTTAAAAATAAAAAAAGAGAGAGTTGGTATCTCTCTTTTAACATTAGAGGGTACTTCTAATCCATTTATCATTAATGTAAAGAAAAAAGAGGTTGTTAAAGAGAAAAAGAAAGTAAAAAGAGTCATAATACCAGTAGTTAAAACAGTTTATCATATTGATGCTATTTTAAATAGTGCTGTATTTATTAATAAAAAATGGTATAAAGCAGGAGATAAATTAGGCGAATATACGGTGAAGTATGTTACCCAAGATTCAGTGACCCTAAAAAGTTCTCATGGAAATAAAGTACTTAAATTAAAAAAGAAAAAGAAAAATTTTATTAAGTTAAATCAAGGATATAAATAATGATGGTTCTAAAAAAAATAATGGCATTTACCATGTTGATGAGTATGGCAACGCCTATCCATGCCAATCGTTGTGAGAGTCAGCTCTTTACAGCAACACTTGACAGTGCCTTAACCATAGGCGATGTGGTTGAGAATTTAGCAGATGAGTGTGAATTAAGTCTTTTGGTTAAAGATGTAGAAGCAAAAAAACGATTAGGAAATAAACTCTACTATGTAAAGATGAACAACGCTTCATTACGAGAGTTTTTAGATACAGTGTTAAGTGAAAATGACATCTCTTATACCTTAGAAAATAGTAAACTAAGAATCTCTTATTTAACCACAAGAACATTCAACTTTCACTATATTTCAGGAGATAGAAAGGGAACAAGTAATGCTCATGTAACCATCGCTAATTCAGGTAAAGCTGGACAATCTGCTGGTGGACAAAATGGTGGTTCTGCTGGTGGTTCTGCTGGTGGTACAGGTTCGAAAACAGGTGTCTCTATTGAGAGTACTGATGATTTTAAATTTTGGTCAAAGATTGAAAAAGAGGTGCAGAGTCTTCTAAATAGACCCGAAGATACCTATAAGGCACCAACACCAATTATCAATGCAGAAGCTGGTATGATAACCGTAACAGGTACCCAAAAACAGGTGGAAAGAGTTGCTACTTATATTGATGATTTAACCAATCAGCTCAAACGTCAAGTTTTGATTGATGTTCAAATTCTATCAGTAAAGTTTGATGACTCTTATACCACTGGAGTTGATTGGAATCAACTTTATAGTTTCCAAAATATGGCTGTTGCGAGTGCAAGTACCTTACAGAATAATGTGGCTTCTCTGGCGTCAGTAACGACAGGTGGGTCACTCTCTATTGGAGATTTAACCTCAGCTCCTAACACAACACCTAAAAGCTCTGGAGCCATTATTACCAGAGGGTCAACACAAATTAATGATGTGGTAAAGTTTCTAAAAACTCAAGGAGATGTAAAATCTATTTCCAATCCTAAAATTTTGACACTTAACAATCAACCAGCCCTTATCTCTGTGGGAAATGAACTCTTTTATAAGATAACATCAACCTCTGTAATGCAAAACAGTAATGGTGGAACACAGCAGAGTGGAGAGGTGATTGACTCAGTATTTGCAGGAATTTTACTGGATATTACCCCTGAAATTTCAGATGATGGTACTATTACGTTAAAGATTAATCCATCTATCTCAGATACTATTGATACTGTTAGTACCAGTACCACGGGTTCACGGACGATTCCACCTGATTTGTCACGAAAGCAAATCTCATCAGTGGTTACGTTAAAAGATGGGCAACACGTTATTTTAGGAGGATTAATCTCTTCTAAAACAGGAACAAAAGTTTCAAAAGTACCATTACTTGGGGACTTACCACTATTAGAATATCTCTTTAAAAGAGAAGTACGTGTTAACAATGTAGATGAGCTGGTATTGATTATTACCCCTCATATTATTAAAAAAGATGAAGATTTATCTTTAGAAGAGTTAGGATATAGAAAATTAGGTAATGAGTAATCCATACAAAGGACTTAAAGAGATTTTTATTGACTCCGTTAATAAAAATAACTATGTTGAGTTAGAATCGGCCACTTTTAACTACTCTTTACTTGAATCATCATTAAAAAAGCCCCTTAAGATGATTTTGCTTTTTGGTAAGCCAGGTACAGGAAAAAGTATGCTTTTAAACAAGCTTTATCATAATTTAAAAGAGCATTCAGAGATTCATTTTTTTGATGCTCCTATCTTAAGCGAAAAAGCATTTCTGCGTCAAATATATGAATCGATGTCAGGTCAAGAGATTCCTGAAAATTTACGGGTTAATTTTGATGGACTGTTAAAATATTGTCAAAACTTAAAAGATAAAAGAGAAGTGGTTTTTTTGTTAGATGAGTGTCAGCTTTATAGCGAAGCATTGATGGAAAAAATTCGTCTTCTCTCGGACACAAGAGTGGTAAAATTTGTTATTACCTTGCATAAAACAGAGGATGAAGATATTATTGCCAAAGAGCATTTTAAAACGCGTATTTGGGAAGTCATTGAGATGCAAAATGCAGATGAGTATGATTTAGAACTCTATATTCAAAAGAAAATGATAAAAAAAGGGTATATAGAAATTTCCAACACCATAAAGAAAAGAGATATGCGATATATTCATAACTTTACACAAGGAAACTTTCGTGAGACCAATAAATATCTCTATACAATTTTCGATATTTATGAATATTATATAGAGAATGAACCTAAAAAAATTGCTAAAGGAAAATTTTCAAAAAAAATCCTTGAAATGGCTGCTATTAGACTAGGATATATTAATGCATGAAATTATAGAACTAGAGAAAAGATGGTATCGTTATAAATTAAAAAAGTTTTTAAATAAGGCTATGATTTTTCTATCGGTTGCCCTTGCTATTTTTCTTATATACTATTTTGTATTTAACAAAAATGCCAATGATGAAGATAGTGTTAAGAGTTATATTGCCAATATGTTTAATTTTTCAAAATCTACGATGAAAGAGAAAAAAGAAGTAGAGGAAGTAGTTATTCAAAAGAGTGAAGAGAGTAATAAAAGTATTGAGATAGCTCAAACTACTCCTCATACAGATGTTGCTCTTATGCCTATTATTCCTGTGATAGATATGGCAAAAGAGGAGAGAATTAAACAGACTAGAAAGCCTAGAGTTAAGAGAACTAAGCCTGCTGTTCGTAAACATCATCCTAAACTGGTTAAAGCAAAGCCAAACAGTTCGTTAACAGCCAAAGAGTTGTCAACAATATCAAAAGTAAAGCCTGTAACACAAGCGACAAAAGTTGAACCTCATGTAACCAAGAAAATTAATTTTCAAACAACAACTATTAACTATATTGAAACAATGAAGAAAAAGTTTATAAAATCTAAAAATCCTAGAGATGCTATTTTAATTTCAAAAGCACTCTATAAAAAAAGAAATTATGCCAAGGCAGAAGCGTGGGCATTAACAGCCAATAAACTGAGTAAAAATTTAGAAGAGAGTTGGCTTCTGTTTGCTAAGTCTAAAGCAAAACAGGGGAAAAAACAAGAAGCGATTAATATCTTAGCAAGTTATTATCAAAAGAGTAAGTCGGCAAAAGCCAAAGGACTTATTGAGCAAATTAAACGAGGAAACTTTTAATGAAACCAATACTATTTATCATGGTGACAACATCTTTTCTGTTCTCATCAAATCTTTCATCACTCTATAAACAATATGAGAAACAAGAGTATGAAAAAGCGTGTGACTATGGAAGAAAATATCTTTTTAAAAATTCAAATATTAATAATGAAAAATATCTAACCCTATATGGACTCTCTTGTCTTGAAACGGATAATATTGAACGTATCTCTATTCCGATAATCCATCTAAAATCAACCAAAAATTTTAGAGCAAATGCCAGCTACTTTTCAACAATTTTACTTCAAAAATATCTTCTATTTCAAGCATTGGTTGACCAAAAGAGTCTTAAAAGTTTACATCTTCCTACTACAACCTTTGTACTTTCTAAAGTTTTTGACCTCTACGTGGAAGAGAATTTTACGCTTCAAAATGGTGTCTATAAGTTTCAAGATAAAAACAAAGAGAGTGTAAAATATCAACTCTATATTGAGACAAGTAAAAATGATAAAAAGTTTATGATAATTGATATTTATAAAGATGATAAGTTTACTCATCGTTATCGTTACGAATAGGAGAGAGAATGCAAAAAATTATTGATTTATTAATTCGAGAAAATGTATTAGATGAAGCAAAATTACAGTTATTTATTGATAAATATTCAGAAGAGAAACTTAGTATTGCGAACCTTTTAAAAGTTAGACTAGTTCAATTTGATAAGATGGAAGAGGTGCTATTACGTGAGTTACGGCTTCAAACTATTGAGATAAATGATTTAGAAGGCTTACAAGGTATTAACACCACAGACTTACTGAAAAAGCAAGCCAAAGAGTTGGGTGTGGAATATATTGATATTCCAAGCATTGAGATAGATTATAAGCTTATTAAACGCTTACCACTTAAACAGTTGGTACGCTACAATGCATTGCCTCTTTTTGTCCAAGATGACCAAGTAACTGTAGCGTTTGAGAACCCTAATGATTTTGAAGCTAAAGGGGCAATTGAGCGTTTTTTTCATGGTAAGATTATGGTGGTGGCACTGGCAAGAAAAGAGATTATTCAGCAGATATTGTCACAGCTTAATACCAATGAAAAAGTTGAAGAATTTTCCGTAGAGATAAAAGAGGATTTAGAACAAGGGGGACAAGAGAATCAAGGTTCAGATGAGTCGCCTGCTGTCTTAAAACTTATTGAACTTATTTTATCAACTTCTATCGAGACAGGTGCGAGTGATATTCACATTGAAGCGACAGAGAAAAATTGTATTGTACGGTATCGTATTGATGGGATGTTGGTAGAGAACTTTAGAATGGAAAATACCATCTTCTCCCCATTAGCCTCACGTATGAAACTCCTCTCTAACTTGGATATTGCCGAGAAACGAAAACCTCAAGATGGGCGTTTTACTAAAATTGTAAAAGGGCGTGTTTTTGACTTTAGGGTCTCGACACTTCCTACCATGTTTGGGGAGTCCATCGTTATGAGGATTTTGGATAAAACCAAAGCGATGGTACAGCTAGAAGATGCAGGAATGAATCCTATCTCCTATAAAAAATTCCTCCAAGGGATTCACTCACCATATGGTATTGTTTTGGTAACGGGTCCTACTGGGTCGGGTAAAACCACCACGCTTTATGGGGCATTAAATGAGATTATGGATGTCAAAGACAAGACCATTACCGTTGAAGACCCTGTGGAGTACCAGATGGATGGGATTCAACAGGTACAGATTAATGCCAATGCAGGGTTAGACTTTCCAGCTGCACTGCGTTCGATTCTACGACAAGACCCTGATAAGATTATGATTGGAGAGATTCGGGACCAAGAGACGTTGCGTATTGCGATTCAAGCAGCTCTTACTGGTCACATGGTTATCTCTACCCTTCACACCAATTCAGCTGTCTCAGCTATTGGGCGTATGTTGGATATGGGAATTGAAGATTACCTTATCTCAGGGGCTGTGGTCGCCATTCAAGGACAACGGCTTGTGCGTAAAATTTGTAAAAGTTGTAAAGAGGAGGTCACTCTTTCAGCAACACTTCGTGATGATATTAAACGGTTTGTACCTGAGACAGCAAAGTTTTACAAAGGCAAAGGGTGTCCTGTCTGTAATGGCTCAGGTTATACAGGAAGAGAGATGATTTCAGAAGTTCTTCCTATCTCAGATGCCCTCTCCACTATGATTGCTAATGGGGCAACCAAAGATGAACTAGAGAAGCAAGCTATTAAAGAGGGCTTCTTCTCCATGTTTAAAGATGGTTTACAAAAAGCACTAGAAGGAAAAACTACAGTTGAAGAAATCATGAGGGTGGCACGATCATAATGAAATATTTTAATGTAACAGTTCTTTCAAAAGGTAAAAAAAGTATTGTCTCTGTTAAAGCAGAGAGTAAGATGGCTGCTATTAAGATGGCTAAAAAACAAAATCCAGGTAAAATTGTGCAACGTGCTGTAGAGGGTACAGCTCCAGCAGGTGCTGGTATGAATGATATGATTGAAAATCTTAAAAAATCATTTGAGCCTAAAATTGACCTTAACAGTAAAATATCAGCCATTCGACAGCTTGCTGTCATGACTGATGCTGGAATCTCAATTCACGATGCCATTACGGAGGTGGCTGCTAACATTGAGAATCCTAAATTAAAAACTATTTATAATGTTATTGGTAATGATATTAACGCAGGTAAGACCATTGCTGACTCCATTGAACCCTATACTGAAGAGTTTGGTCATGTTACTATTGCGATGACGAAGCTTGGAGAGCAGACAGGTAATATCTCAGGTTCATACAATAAGCTAGCCAATATTTTAGAAGATTTACGAGATAACATTAAAAAGTTTAAAAAAGCGATTCGTACCCCACTCATCACTTTAGGAGCGATGGCAGTTGCTTTTACCATTATGATTATGGTTGTTGTTCCCAAGTTTAAAGAGATTTTTGAGAAATTTGACCATGCGTTGCCTGTGCCAACACAGATTCTTCTCTTTTTAGAAAATGTTCTAAATAATTATGGGCTTTATGTTCTAGCAGGCTTAATAGCAGGGGGGTACGCGTTAATCTACTATTATAAAAATGATAAAAAGTTTAAGTATAAAGTAGATAAATTACTGGTGCATCCAAAGTTTTATCTGATTCATAAAGTTGTATTTTTCTCAACGATGCACAAATATACGTTGGTCTTTGGAGAGCTTGTACAGTCGGGAATTCCTGTCTCAGAAGCACTTGATACAGCTGTAGGAATGGTCGATAACTCCTATATTAAAGATAAGTTATTAAGCGTTAATGCTAACATTGCACGGGGTATTTCACTCTCAGATGCCTTTGAGCAGACAGGACTTTTTGAAAATATGCTCCTACAGATGATTCGAGCAGGGGAGACAGGAGGGCAACTTGATGCGATGTTGGTGAAAGTTACTGAGTATTATGATGCCCGTTTCCAAGATTTAATTGACAACCTTGCTACCTATATTGAACCAATTATGATGTTCTTTATTGCTGGTCTGGTACTTCTGATGGCACTTGGAATATTTATGCCAATGTGGGATTTAGGGAAAGCTGTTAAATAGAGCCTGAAGGCTCTATCTTCTAGAAAGATAAAGCACCTCTTCCTCTTGGTTAATTTTAAATTTAAATTTTTTAAAGAAGTTCATGCCTAGTAGTCCATCTGCATTCTCTTGTTGGAATGGACTACTTATAACCTGAAATTTCATTATTTCTAATCCACCGACTTTAAGACTATCTGCTTGTTTTAGTTGAGCATTAATCTCTCCTCCTGCTGTATTAAGCATAATATTTTCATTAAGAATCTCTAAAGAAGATATTTTCTCCTCATTAATTACTGTAAGTGTTGCACCTGTATCAAGTAGTAGAGTTAATGGAGTATCTTCTATGGTAACATCAATAGTAAAATGTTCACCCTCTTTATTGAGAGGTAACGCGTAGTCATACTCTTTATTTGTCTCTCTTTTTTTCTCTATTGAGACCAAAAGATTTTTGCTCTTCTCTCCATAATTTTCATCAAACTCAAGCTCTTTTAAAAGTTCCGTTGCTAAGAGATATTTTTTCAGTTTAATATAATGCTCAGCCAATGTGTAGGTGTAAAAGGGTGTTTGAATACCAAGCTCAATCTGCTCTTCAAGAAAAACAATAAGGGTATGAATCTCATTGGATTTCTTTAAACTTTTAATATATTTTTGAGAACTGCTAATAAGCTTTTGGTTGAGCTCTTTTACCTTGTCGTCAAAATTAGACTCAATTAGTTCCACAATAAGTCCAATTGCCTCTTTGAAGTTCTCTCTACGTTCATAAATTTCGACCAGTAATAAGGAGACTTGATAGTGTTCAGGCTCTATCTCACTAAATTTTAACATCTCTTGAATGGCAAGGGAAGGCTCTTTTAAACTTTTAGTTTTAAAATAGTTTAAAAATTTTGAATGATAAAGTGGTAGATTCTTTTTGGAACTTTTTAAATAGATTGCTATTGCATCAGAGAAAAGTCCTCTATCTAAGAGGGTAGAAAAAGCGTCAATGGGGGGAATAACTTTTTGAGTTATCTCTTTAATATTTTTCTCTTTAACATCTGTTTTTACCATAACTTTTTTAAGAAGAGAGCTGTTAAGTAATGAACTATTTTTTTCGAGTGCCATGGTAAGACTCATCTTATTGTTTAAAATATTGGGTTCATTAAGTTGTATAAAAAATGAGTGTAGGCTCCACCCAATAATAAGACCTAAGCATAGTGCTACAAGTAGATTGAACATGGAATAGTACTCCTTTACTTTTATAGTTATTTATTGTTATATTTTAGCTAAAGAGTCTTAGGATATACTATGGAAGATAATGACCAATCCCCCAAGCATCTAATTGATGTGCTTAGGGGGAAATTTTTAATTGATTTTTTTAATGTCTAGATGCTTCATAGATAGGCATTGTTTTTGGTATTAATGCTCTGATTTGTGCAATACGGTTGGCAGGAGCAGGGTGAGTCGAGAGGTACTCTGGTGGGGTTTGACCACCTTGTGCAAACTTCTCCCAAAAGCTAAGGGCAGCATTAGGGTTATATCCTGCTTTTGCTGCTAAAACCAAACCGATATGGTCAGCTTCATACTCTTGTGTTCGTGAGTGAGGAAGCATAACTCCTAATTGTGTCCCAATACCAAATGCTTGCATGACAGCAGCTGTATTTTGTGGATTTCCTCGTCCTTGCATAACAGCTCCTAAGATTTGACCTCCCATGTTTGCTAGTTGTCCTGAACTCATACGCTCTGCACCATGACGTGCTAAGGCGTGACCAATCTCATGACCCATAACCGATGCTAGTTCATCATCATTAGCTGCATATTTGAAGATTCCTGAGTAGACAAAGACTTTTCCTCCAGGAAGACAGAAAGCATTTGCCTCTTCATCATTCTCAATCACAAAAAATTCCCAAACAAAATTTTTCGCTGTTGGATATTCAGCCGAAGCAACCTGTGCAATACGCTCTCCAATACGTTTAACCATTGCGTTTTGCTGAGGGTCAGCACTCACTTTCTCTTTTTGTAGTACCTGTTTAGCACTCTCATATCCCAATGCCATCTCTTGTTGAGGGCTAACCATAATCAATTGGTTTCTACCTGTAATAGGTGCTTTAGTACATCCTATGAAAAAAAGTGCTAAAATAGCACCAACAATTACCTGTTTGAAAGTTTGTCTCATGAAAATCCTTTTAAATTGAATAAACTTTATTATAGCTAAGATAGTTAAAAAAATGAAACGGAAGAAGAAAAAAGATGTTTAATATTGTGTTAGTAGAACCACAAATCCCACCCAACACGGGAACAATAGGGCGTTTGTGTGTCAATTTAGGAGCAACCTTGCACCTCATAAAGCCGTTAGGTTTTGACATTGACGACAAGGCTGTGACCCGAGCAGGGTTAGATTACTGGAAAGAGTTAGACTTAAAAGTTTGGGAGAGTTTTGATGCGTTTTTAGAAGTACATCCCATTACTGAAAATTCTCATTTAGCCACCACTAAGACAGAGAAACTTTATTTTGAAGCGACCTATAAAAAAGGTGACTTCATTCTGTTTGGCTCAGAGACCAAGGGGTTACGAGAAGATATACTTTTAGCCAATAAAGAGCAGTGTATTACCATTCCTATGGGAGGAAAGGGGAGAAGTTTAAACCTTGGTGTTGCTACAGGAGTAGTCACTTATGAGGCACTGCGTCAAAATTATGAGGGGTTTGAAAAAATCACCATTGCCAATACATTAGAGGAGTCTTAAGATGTCTATAGGAGATGTAGTTTATTTAGGAGCAGCACTGCTCTTTGCTGTGATGACATTTACCATTGTTAGAGGAAATTTTCAACGTAAATTTGATGATGAGGGAAATAGAATTGATTTAAAAGAGAAAGATAAAAAGGAGTAACTCCTTTTTATTTTTACCCGAACATTCTTTTGAAGGTGCTAAGCAGGGCTGCAATAATACCTTTTGGTTTAATAAGCTCTTCAATGAACTCATCATAGGTTAAGTTATGCTCCTCTAAGAACCCTTCAAGATAGGCGATAGACTTCTCCATCCCATGTTTTTTCTCAATAGCTAGCATGGTCGAGTAGAGTTCCTCTGTCGTCTCAATAACATCTTGAGGGGCTGCACGTCTAAATGCTGTAAGGGTGGTGATTTCCCCTGATGAGTCTGCTTTAGGCTCTAAATCGGCAATTACCCAGTAGTAACGCCCATCTTTGGCTAAGTTTTTAATGACACCAGATATTTTATTACCAGCTAAGAGATTTTGCCAAACAAGGTAAAATACTGCTTTTGGCATGTCAGGGTGTCTTAAAACATTGTGAGGTGCACCAATAAGTTCAGCTTCTGTGTAACCTGAAACCTCAGAAAAATTTTTATTGATAAAAATAATTTTCCCTTTTAAATCAGTTTTACTTACAATAAATTTCTTTTTGGAAAATTTAATCTCTTCATCTATAATGATAGGTCTATAAATCATATGATATTTCCTTCCTTTGTATTATATGTTATATTTTAACTAAAAATAATTTAAATTATATGATAAATAGAAAAAAACATAGAAGAAGTTGTGAAAGTCAGGGTAAAAAAGTTTTTTTACCCTGATAAAAGGTATTATTTACGATTCTTACCAGCAATAATAAATCGTAATGCATTAAGTTTAATAAACCCTTCTGCATCGGTTTGGTCATAAACATCATCCTCTTCAAAAGTTGAGTGTGCTTCAGAGAAGAGTGATTTTACTGATTCTCGTCCAACCACCATAACGTTTCCTTTGTAGAGTTTGAGGTTTACTGTTCCTTCTACGTGTTCTTGTGTTTTATCAATCGCAGACTGTAGCATTTCACGCTCAGGAGACCACCAGTAGCCGTTGTAGATAAGTTTGGCATATCGTGGCATCAACTCATCTTTTAAGTGACTAGCTTCTCTATCTAATGTTATTGACTCAATCGCTCTGTGGGCTTTGAGCATAATTGTCCCTCCTGGGGTTTCGTAACAACCACGGGCTTTCATTCCGACATATCTATTTTCAACAATATCAATTCGACCAATTCCATGTTTGTTACCATACTCATTAAGTTTGGTCAAAATGGTCGCTGGAGACATCGCTTCACCATTAATGGCAACAGGGTCACCATTTTTGTACTCAATGCTAATGTACTCAGCTTGGTCAGGTGCATTTTCAGGGCTAACTGTCCACAACCACATATCCTCTTCAGGCTCTTTACTTGGGTCTTCTAAGACGAGACCTTCATACGAGATATGTAGTAAGTTAGCATCCATAGAGTAAGGCGACGCTTGACCTTTTTTCTTTTCTATTTTAATTCCATGAGCCTCTGCATAAGCAAGAAGTTTTTCACGGCTATTTAAATCCCACTCTCTCCATGGTGCAATAACAGCGATGTCTGAGTTAAGCCCCAAATATCCAAGCTCAAAACGTACTTGGTCGTTTCCTTTTCCAGTTGCTCCGTGACTCACGGCATCTGCCCCTGTTTGGGCTGCAATCTCAATCTGTTTTTTAGCAATAAGAGGTCGTGCAATAGAGGTTCCTAAAAGGTATTCACCTTCGTATATAGTATTTGCTCTAAACATTGGAAATACAAAATCTTTTACAAACTCTTCACGAAGGTCTAAAATAAAGATATTTTCAGGTTTAATCCCCATATCCAACGCTTTCTGACGTGCTGGTTCTACCTCTTCACCTTGACCAAGGTCAGCTGTAAAGGTAACCACTTCACACTCATACTCATCTTGTAACCACTTTAAAATGATACTGGTGTCAAGCCCACCAGAGTACGCCAATACTGCTTTTTTAATCTCTCTTTTTGCCATAAGTCTACCTTTAATTAACGGGATAAAATTTGGTGGAATTTTATCACATTATATGTTAATTGTAAGGGTGGTTTTTTATGAAAAATGTATCAGACGGGAATCCTATATTTTAAATTGGTTTAAATTTGGTAGGGAGAAAGCTTTTGTGTTGGTTGGGTGTCTATTATTCTGGTGATTAGGTTTATTTGAGCTTTTTTCTTTAGAGAATCAAATCTAAATCTTAGCAATCAAAGATATAATACTTTAAAGAGAAAAATTGAAAAGAGTAGAAATTATATAAGGCAATCCATGAAAAACCTACCAATAGGAATTCAAACATTCCAAAAGATAAGAGACAAAGAGAAGAACTATATCTACATAGACAAAACAGAGTTAGCTTTAAACCTTATTGACCATGCAGGTTACTACTTTCTCTCTCGCCCTCGTCGTTTTGGTAAGTCTCTATTTTTAGATATGCTCAAAGAGTTATTTGAGGGAAACAGAGAGCTGTTTGAAGGACTTTATGCCTATGATAAATGGAATTGGAAAGTGTCCTACCCTGTTATTAAAATCAATTTTGCCATAGGTATTACAAAAGATGTTGAAGATTTTAATCAACTCACACTTTCGATTTTAAAAGAGAATCAAGAGCGATTGGGAGTAGAACCTATTGAAGAGGGTAATGCTCGAACCTATTTTTACGAACTTATTCAACGTGTCTCTAAAAAATATCAAACCAAAGTTGTTATATTGGTTGATGAGTATGACAAGCCGATGTTAGACAATATAACTAATAAAAAAATGGCAAAAGATATACGAGATGCACTACGAAATATCTATGCTGTGATTAAAGGAAGTGATAAATATATTAAATTTGTCTTTTTAACAGGGGTTAGCAAATTTTCCAAAGTCAATCTATTTTCTGAACTTAATCATCTTTTAGATATATCCTTAGATGAACGCTATGCAACCATTTGTGGTTATACTCATGAAGATATTCAAAATCATTTTTTTCACCATTTAGAGGGCGTAGATTTGGAGAAATTCAAAGAGTGGTACAATGGTTATAACTTTTTAGGAACAGGAGTTTATAACCCTTTTGATGTACTGCTCTTTTGTGACAGTGCCAGTCGAAAGTTCAAAAGTTATTGGTTTGAGACAGCCAACCCCTCTTTTTTGATTGAAATACTCAAAGAGAGAGATTTTTTTCTACCTGATTTGGAAGCTATCGAAGTAGATGAGAGTGCTATGAGTAGTTTTGATATAGATGATATACGACTTGAAATACTTCTCTTTCAGACAGGATATTTGACCATAAAAGAGGAAAAAACCATTTTTAATCATCGTTTCTATACACTCACTTATCCAAATCTTGAAGTTCGTTCAGCACTTAACAGTGCTATTTTTAGACAATATTTATCGGATAAACCGATAGACTCTCAACTTATATTTAGTGCCATCGGTAACAAAGATATGAAACTGTTTGAAAATGCTATTCATCAACTCTTTGCTATGTTACCTCATGATAGTTATCGCAAAAATGAGATGCAAAACTATGAGGGGTATTATGCTAATGTTATCTATGCCTATTTGGCAGGATTGGGTATCGAGTTTAGAGCCGAAGATACCACCAATTTAGGCAGAATAGATTTAACCATAGCTACCCCTGATATGAGTCAAGTCTATATTATAGAGTTTAAAGTGGTAGAGAATGCAAATAGAGAGGGTAAAGCACTAGAGCAGATAAAAGAAAAAAAGTATCATGAGAAGTATCTAAACAGGGCAGAAGAGATAATTATTATAGGGATAGAGTTCTCTAAAGAGGATAAAAATATCTCTAAATTTGAGTGGGAGAGGATTGTTTAATCCTCCACCAAGCAATTATAACTATTTCGCTCTTTTAATATTTCTCAAATGTTGCTGATAGGAGCTTGTAAAATCGTGTACACCTGATTTGTTTTTCATAAAGTATAAATAGTTGGTCTTGGCTGGGTTAAGTGCAGCCTTAATAGCTTTAATTGAAACGGAACAGACAGGGTAGGGTGGTAACCCTCGATTTTTATAAGTGTTAAACCCACTCTTGTCGGTTTTAATCCGTTTTGGGGTTACTTTAACATGGGAGTATTTACCATAGTTTAGTGTTCCATCCATCTGTAGGGGCATATCAATTTTTAGACGATTGTAGACAACTGAGGCGACAATGGGCATCTCTTGGTTGTTGGCAGCTTCCTTTTGGGTCACTGAGGCGATGGTTAAGATTCTGTTCCACGCCTTAGTATCATATTTTTTTAAGTAGTGCTGTGCCAACTTTTGGTACTCTTTTTCACTCTGAGCGATGAGGGTTTTCATAAGATTCTTCTCATTGACATCTTTTGCCAAGTGGTAGGTCTCAGGAATAATCCCAGCCTCTTTGTAGGGGCTAAACTCATCGTAATATTTGGTAAGTTTTTTTAAGTCAAGTGCTTGGTTTTCGGCAAGCTCTTTGAGGAAAATGACTTTGGTCTCCCCTGGAATAAGGGTCACTATTTTAATAGCTTCTTTAGCAGAACTCAGTTTTTGTAAAAAGGCGATACGACTCATCTCTTTAGCTCCAATATTAAGTGTACCACTTTTGGGAGCATTAAGAACATAGGCTAAAAGATAGGTGTCCAACAGATTTAAAGGGTAGCCTTGTTGTTTGAGACTCTCTACCACTTTGGTGACTGACCCTTTGGGAAGTACCACACTTTTAGTGGTCTTAATGGGTAGAGTAAAATAGAATATAAGTGCTATCAACAAAAGAATGCTAATGGTTAAGATAAACGATATTAATTTATAGAGTAGATTAAAAATTTTCATTAATTATTATACTCATTTAGCTTTAGAATTAGTTTTGTTTTAACCTAGGAGTTTACAATTTCCTCTTTTATGGTTTCTGCCAATTCTAAATATGCCTTTTCCATAGATTCCATCATCAAATTAATGGCTGGCTCTGTTGGTACGGTGGTTGTAAAGAGTTTGCTAAGGCTCTTTTTGGTTTCAAGATTATAAATCTTATAGTTGGCATCTAAGTAGACTTTATCTTCGTAGGCAATAAACCGTTTAATGGTGACTGTGACACGTTTGTAGGGGCTTTTGTTTCCATCCCAAGGGTAAAGACGTACTTGGGGGTTGTTGAGTGACTGCTGTAGGTAGTCAATCAGTAGGTTGGTAAGACGTTTTTTCATGGGTGTGAGCCATTGGGCTTTCTCTAAGAGCTTAATTTGGTAAGGGGTTACCTGTCGAACCAACACGGGGTCTTCTAAATATTTGGGTACATTGACCGTAACCACATCAATCGCTTTGTCGAAGTGTAGGGGGGAGTTAATGTTAATATTTGTTCCCAAGGTGTAGTATTTTTTCTTGGTACTACACCCTGTGGTTAGTAGCAGTAGAAAGAGTAGGGGTAATAGGTATCTCATTAGTCATCTCCTAAGATAAGGGCATTTGGTTTTTTCTCAAGTTTTTGGCTGATACGACCCATTGACTCAGCTGTCAAGGATAACTCATGAAGCGTTAATGAGAGTTCAGAAGAGAATTTAGAGTCAGCTCCATAGTCGTTTGCCAATGCTTGAAAGCTTAGTAGGGTATTGTTCAGCTCTGCTAATGTTTGGCTCAATTCAACAGGTAGGTTCTGTAGCGACTCTTGAGCTGTAAGGTCATTAATATTAGAGACTGAAATGTTGAAGTTCTGAACGGTATCATTAATACTTTGAGTGGTCTCTTGTAATTCAGCTAAGAGGTTTTGAACAGGAGCATTGCTCTCTTTAACAAGCTTGTTGGCTGAGTTGAGCAGACTCTCTAGTGGAAGCTTCTCAACTTTTTTAATAACGTTCTTTGTCTCCTCTAAAAGGCTCTCTAACGGAAGTTTTTCAAGTTTGGTAATAAACTTTTGTGTCTCATCTAACAGATTTGCTTTGCTCTCTTTTTTAATGGTAGGGAAGAGTTCATAGTGGGCTGTTTTAATAATAGAAGCTGTTTTATTGTTGTCAAAAACAAGGTCAATAAAGTCACTACCTACGACAGGTAGAGAGTTATTAAGTGTGGCTTTTAATCCCTTATTTACTAAATTTGTAATCACCTCTTCACCACTACGATTTGTATCTTCTGTAGTAAATGCCTCAACATGAATAATGGCAAAGACTTTAGAGTCAATGGTGTGTGAGTTGTTAGCAAAACTATTTTTAATGTCCGTTACATAGCCTACTTGAAAACCATTGAACTCAACAGGTGAGCCTATCTCAAGTTTGGTACGCTCTTCTAAAAACTTAAAGGCGTAGATTTTATCATGGGTTCCCATTTTGAGATGTTTGGCTTTCATTTCGTTGAGACTTTTAAAGAGAGGGTAGACAAGTCGCTGTTTCTCTTTGGATTGGTTGGTATCGACAGCCAAACTTTGTAGAGGCGTATAGACAGAGATACCTCCATGTACCAGTTGGGAGACAGAGGCGATATTTATATCTAATTTACCTTGTGAAAGGTCAATACTAAAGTTACTGTTGGTGTAGAATTGGCTTTGGTTATTGACAAAAGGGGTATATTGCTCTTTAATGAAAACCGTAAAATTTACCTTTTTCCCATCAGGAGAGATGGCAACTCTCTCTACACGTCCTACTTTAATCATACGGTAGTAGACATTAGAGCCTTCGGTAATGTCGTTGGAGTAGGGGGCTGAGAGAATAAAGTACTTCCCTTTGGCACCTTTGTCGATGTAGGGTTTCTCTAAACCTGTAAAATAGTATTTGGTCTCTTCCTCTTTTTCTCCATTTAACTCAATGTAGGAGCCTGAGAGTAGGGTATCTAAGCCTGAGATTCCGTGTGAGCCAACATCGGGGTGGACAATCCAAAACTTCGCCTTTTCGTTGAGGTATTTTGACACATCTTTGTTGACTTTAACGGTCACTTGAACTCCATTGCCATCGTCGGAAAGGGAGATATTGGAGACCATACCAATGGTGACATCTCGCAGTTTGAGTTGGCTCTGGTTGGCAATAAGACCAGCATTAGATTTAAAGCTAATAAGAATGGTAGGTCCAATTTTAGCATAGTATTGATAGGCTAACCACAAGGCAATGAGCATCGCAATAAAAGGAACAATCCAGATGCTTGTGAGCAGTTGAACTCCTTTAGACTCTTTTACTTTGGGCGAGTTGTATCGGTGTGGATGAGGCATTAATGTTTTCCTTCTAATGAGGTGTGTTTTTTTTCTGATATGAGCCGTGTGTCAAAGGAGAGGGCTGAAATCATGGTAAAAAAGACCATAAGTGCAAAGGCTGTTGCTCCTGCACCTGGGACTACTTGAATTCCTGAGAAGTGGATAAGTACTGAGAGGATAATGACCACAAAAACATCCACCATTGACCATGGCCCAATTGCTTCTGTGATGTAGAAAAGTTTATGTTTGTCAACCCTTGAAGAGCTAAGATTATATTTGGTGGCAAGCAGTAGATAGATGATAAATATAAACTTTAAAAGAGGCACAAAGACAGAGGCGACCAAGATAATAAGAGCAATAGGGTATGACCCAGCCTCCCAAAGGTGCATGATTCCCCCCATGATGGTACTCTCGCTGGTAATACCAAACTGTTTCGAGATTAAAATGGGGTAGAGATTTGCAGGAACATAGAGAATGATTGCTGTAATAAGAAATGCCAATGTTTTGTGGTACGAGATAGTTAAGTCGTGGTGAATAGGGGAGTGACATCGTCTACAGTTATGAACCTCTCCATTGTCATAGTTGACAGCCTCACAGATGTGGCAACGTGTAAAATGAACCTTACTCTTCATCGACTCTCCCATAAATCTCTTGATATTTTCTCCACAGTGCATCAAAACTGATATTTTTGGTGATAATTATATCAAGAATTAGGGTAAAAACAAAAGCGACAAAGGCAACGCCCAGTTCAATTGCTGCGTAGTCAAAGAGTTTTACCATCGCAACGAGTAGGGAGATAAAGAAAATATCCACCATGCTCCACGGGCGAATGTGTGCCAAAAGAATAAGCAGACGTTTGACTAGATAGGGGTTCTTTTTGCGTTTCATTAGCATTAAGAGTATCAACATCGAACCAATAATGGTAAGAGGAAAGATAAAAATGAGAAAAATAAAGATAATTCCCACCACATATTGGTGGTGTTCGAGCAGAACCAAAAAGAGAGCATAGAAATCTAACTCTTTCTCTAACCCTTGAATGTTAATGGAGATAATGGTGAAGTAGAATGCTAAAAAAAGTGAAATAGCAGCTGTGATTACCAATGCGAGTGTTTTGTTAATAAGATTGGGGTGCTTTTGGTAGAGTAGAACATCACATTGTGAACAGAGTGCTTTTTTCTTACCCCGTAAGGGTACTCTCTTATGTAGCGTATGACATTTTTTACAAATAATAAGATTATTTAGTTCAGCTTCTGTTATCATTGTTTAATTATAACATAATTTGCGAGAAGGGATTTTGAAAGGTAACCAAAAATGGCTACCTTGGTGTATATTATACGTTAAATCTAAAGTGCATTACATCGCCATCTTGAACGATGTACTCTTTTCCTTCTAAACGGTTTTTCCCAGCCTCTTTGGCTCCAGCATCTCCACCAAATGCTATGAAATCTTCGTAGGCAATTACCTCAGCACGAATAAACCCTTTCTCAAAGTCATTGTGAATCACGGCAGCAGCTTTAGGGGCTGTGGTGTTTTGGCGAATTGTCCACGCTCGAACCTCTTTAACTCCTGCTGTAAAGTAGCTTTGAAGCCCAAGTTTGTCGAATCCTTTGTGGATAATCTGCTCCAACCCACTCTCTTTGACTCCAAGGTCAGCTAACATCTCGTTACGTTCGTCGTCGTCAAAGTCCACCATCTCCTCTTCCATCTTGGCACAGAGTTTGATGACCTCAGAGTTTCGCTCTTTTGCATAAGCTCTTAATTTCTCAACAAACTCATTGTCCTCCTCTAGGCTATCTTCGTCTACATTTGCCCCATACATAATCTCTTTTGAGGTTAAAAGACGTAAATCTTTGTTCATTGCCAAAAACTCGTCAGACTCAATCTCTTCAAAGGTAGAGACAGGGTTACCCTCAGCAATATGCTCTAAGAGTTTTTCAACCACGACCAGTTGGGCTTTGGCATCTTTGTCGTTTCCACGGGCTTTTTTAGAGAGGGTTTGAATCCGTTTCTCTACAGCGTCAAGGTCAGCAAAGAGTAGCTCTTGCTCAATAATCTCTACATCACGAATCGGGTCAATTGAACCCTCTACGTGTACCACATTGGGGTCTTCAAAACAGCGTACAATGTGTAAAATAACCTCTGTTTCACGGATGTTGCTTAGAAATTTGTTTCCTAAACCTTCACCTTTGCTTGCCCCTTTGACCAGCCCTGCGATGTCTACGAAATCTAAGGTTGAAAACTGAATTCGCTCAGGGTTGACAATTTTAGCCAGCTCATCTAAACGGCTATCAGGTACAGGTACAACTGCTTTGTTTGGTTCGATGGTACAGAAAGGGTAGTTGGCACTCTCTGCGTTTTGTGCTTTGGTAAGGGCGTTAAATGTGGTTGATTTACCAACATTTGGTAATCCGACAAGTCCGATGCTTAATCCCATAATATTCCTTGTGTAAAATAATTACGGGATTTTATCCAAATGTTGGTGAGATGAGGTTGATATGCTCTGGTAAAACTGCCATAAGTTGAGTAACTTATGACATTGGTACATATTAAATATCTAACTTAATACCAAATGTATAGTTTTGGCTATCTAGCTTAGAAGCACTCACATCAGCAATAGTATCAAATTTATTTCCATAGTCAGTGTACCCTACAAATAGAGAGATAAGTTCGTTATATTGGTAGTTAAGTTCTAATCCATATGTGAAGTTTGTAGAGGTGTCGCTAACTGTTTGAATGGTATCGAACACTTCAAACTCACCATCACTTTTTGTAAGTCCAGCTTTTGGTGTAATAGAGATAGAAGAGTTTAATGGCAAAGTATAGGTTGCAAAAAGACCATAACGGCTAATGTCCTCTTTTGAAAACTCTGGATGGTCTGAAAAGTTTTTACTGTATTCTAAACGAAGACCAATATTACCCAAAACAGTTGCTCCAATAAATGCTGTTCCATTGTCAGTGTCGTTATCTCCTTGTGAATACCCTAAACCTACTTGTGCAAAACTACCTGCCATTGCTAATGAACCTGTTAATAATAAACTTGTTACAATTTTTTTCATGTTAATCCTTAGTTAATTTAATAGTATATTATACTATGTAATTAATTTAGAAACTCTTTTTTCTCTTTTCTTCTTGGAAACATAACAATAAGCACCAATTAGATAAAATACCCTCTTTAATATCAAAGGGTTAATAATAATGGAAAACAAGAGCAAAGATTTTTTACGCAGAATAGTTGAAGAAGATTTAAAAAACGAAAAATATAAGACAATCGTCACAAGATTTCCCCCAGAACCAAAC
>Ga0256827_10000271_pt1 | contig 31026 bp, 31 predicted proteins | sample CV84metaG_FD_185977 | JGI IMG/M metagenome (GOLD analysis project Ga0256827, IMG submission 185977) | Hydrothermal vent microbial communities from East Pacific Rise, Pacific Ocean - CV84 | ecosystem: Environmental > Aquatic > Marine > Hydrothermal vents | place: Pacific Ocean: East Pacific Rise...
GATGAGGGTGAAAAATTTACCACCCTGGATGGTCAGGTTCATTCTCTCAATCGTGAAGATCTGATGATTTGTGACGGCAAACACCCGGTAGCTATGGCCGGGGTTATGGGTGGTCTTGATTCGGAAGTGAAAGAGGATAGTGACACAATATTGCTCGAGGCGGCCTATTTCAAGCCAACTATGATAAGGCGCACCAGTAAGAGACACGGTCTGCATACAGAATCATCACATCGTTTTGAACGGGGTGCCGATATTGATATGATCCCAATTGCTCTGGATCGTGCTGCCAGCCTAATTGCCGAGTTAAGCGGTGGAGATATTCTGTCGGGGATGATCGATGTTTATCCGCAGACCCTGAAAAGTGTCAGGATTGCAATCAGTACACAAAAAACCAGACAGGTGCTTGATATCCCGGTTGATCGGGAGACGATTCAGACCCTATTAACCTCAATTGGACTGCAGGTTGAAGTTGGAACCGATGGCGATTCTCTGTCGGTTGATGTTCCCAGCTTCCGTCCCGATCTCGAACGTGAAGTTGATTTGATCGAAGAGGTTGCCCGTCTCTATGGTTACAATAAAATTCCAGTAACTATGCCGGTTGGTACTGTTGATGCCAAATTGCCGCCATTACGGCAGAGAATCAGAAAGACTCTACAGCAGGAGATGGTTTCCGCCGGTTTTGCAGAAGCAATTAATTATTCTTTTGTGGCTGCCGATAATGTTGAGAAAGTTGGTATCTCTCCTGATGACAGTCGGTCTGTCCAGGTTAGAATCTTGAACCCATTGTCGGAAGATCAGGCGGTAATGAGGACCACCCTGGTGCCGAGTTTGTTGGATACGGTTTCGCGAAACCTGAACTTTCGCAGTTCGGATTTGCGCCTGTTTGAATTACGTCCAGTTTTTCTCACCTCGGGCGAAAACGATAAGTGTATTGAAGATCTCTCTCTTACCGCTGTTATGTCAGGACAGCGAGAGCCTGAGGGGTGGTCTCAGTCAGCCGCAGCTATTGACTTTTTTGACCTTAAGGGAGTTGTTGAAGATATATTTTCTACATGCGGGATAACAAACGTTATTTATGATTCTGAAACTTCACAACCGTACCTTCACCCAGGCAAGTCGTGTCGTATATTATCCGGTTCGCAACCGTTGGGTTTTATCGGTGAAGTTCATCCGGAAGTTTTGACCCGCTTTAATATTGATCAGCCGGTTTATTTATTTGAACTGGATGTTGAAGCAGTTATTGAGTTATCCGGTGACCATACTCAATTTAAACCGCTTTCCCGTTTTCCCGACATGCTCCGTGATAGTGCACTGTTGTTGGATGAATCAATAACCGCAGCTCAGGTTATGGAGATTGTCAATCGCGGTAAAAATAAGTTTTTTGAAAGTGCCGTCATTTTCGATCTCTATACCGGTAAGGGTATTCCAGACGGGAAGAAAAGTCTTGCCATCAGAGTTCGTTATCGTGATCTGGAAAAAACCCTAACTGAGGCCGAGGTGAATAAATCACATGACCGGTTGATTCGCTCTCTCTGTCACCAGCTGAATGCAGAAATTCGTTAATTGAACTTGCGGACAGTTCATCGGTATGGTATAAATCCAGAAAAAACAGATAGATAGTACACCCCATAAAAAAGCATATCAGGCTTTATCGGGAGGGAATATGACCAAAGCAGATCTTATAGAGAGTGTTTACCTGACCACCGGTTTTTCAAAGAAAGAGTCAGCAGCTATTGTCGAGATGGTGTTTGACTTGATGAAGTCAACCTTGGAAAACGGCGAAAAAATCAAGATTGCCGGTTTTGGTAATTTTGTGGTTAAGGAAAAAGCAGCCAGACGCGGTAGAAACCCTCAGACCGGTGGTGAAATAGAAATTTCTGCCCGTAAGATTCTAACGTTTAAGCCGAGTCAGGTGCTTAAGGTTGCAATTAACGAAAACTCTTAACTCTAGGTTGAGCTAACTGGTGCCACAGATCCCCGACAAGCTCTATTTTAAAATTGGTGAAGTTGCTGATTTACTGCAACTGAAGACCCATGTATTGCGTTACTGGGAGACAGAATTTTCTGTCCTTCAACCAATTAAGAGTCGCTCTAATCAGCGTCTTTATCGCCATAAGGATGTTGAGACCGCGTTGCTGATAAAGGAGCTTCTCTATCGGCAGGGTTTTACTATTGCCGGTGCACGTAAAAAATTGCAGGTAGAAAAAAAACTAACCTTACCGCAGATTGATCCGAATTCCCCGGAAAATGCTCTTGCTGAAGTTAGGGCTGACCTGATCCACCTTCGTAGCTACTTACTTGACCCGGACCGGAAATAAAGAGAATAAGTGCTGTTTTTTGCCTCCCATGCTCCCGTTGCTTGCCCCTCTCTTTACCGTCTTTATTTGTTGCCACTCTCGTTACTGCTTAAAATAAATTTAAAATTAATTAGTGGCCGGCTATTCCGGCTGGTTTCGGGTGAAGTTTAATGGATTACTCCATCTCTAGAAGGCGCATGGTTGAACAGCATATTGTCGGTAAGGGTGTTGTTGATCAACGGGTTATTGAGGTCATGTCGGCAATCCCACGCCATTTATTTGTTGAGGCCGGGTTGCGCAGTCATGCTTACGGTGACGCTGCTTTACCGATTGGTGAAAAGCAGACAATTTCTCAACCTTATATTGTTGCAGTTATGACTGCTGCTCTCGAATTACAGGGGGATGAGAGAGTTCTGGAGATTGGAACCGGCTCCGGGTATCAAACTGCAATTTTGGCCAAGCTGGTGAAGCGGGTTTACTCGATAGAAAGAATCGCTCTGCTTGCCGGAAGAGCTAGAAAAGTTCTTGATCAACTGCAGCTTAGCAATGTTAATATTAAAATTGCTGATGGAACTGTGGGTTGGAACGACCAGGCCCCTTTTTCGGGGATTCTCGTTGCCGCAGGTTCCCCGAATATCCCGCAAAAATATTTGGATCAATTAGAGATCGGTGGGCGATTAGTGATGCCGGTCGGTGATCAGAAACAACAGGTCTTGATACGAATCACCCGTAAAGGGACAGACCAGTTTGATCAGGAGCGGATGATGGGGTGTCGTTTCGTCCCTTTGATCGGAGAACAGGGTTGGTGAGTTTTGTCTCCTATCCGCTAAAGAGGTCAGTCTAATGTCTTTCCGCTATTGGCCTCAGGGTTTCTGTTTGCTTCGGCAAGTTGTTTGTTGGAGATGAATTCTGTGTTGAAAATGCGTATTGTCTTTCTTTTACTGGGCATTTTTTTTCTGCTTCTTGTTGCGTGTGAAGCAGGGGTTTATCATACCGTTAAACCCGGCCAGAATTTATATCGAATCAGTCGCATCTATCATGTCGATGAAGCGAATCTGGTTCGCGTCAATGGTATTGCTGATCCCTCTCATATCCCTGCCGGAACCCGTCTTTACATCCCCGGAGCAAAAAAAACCTTGAATGTTCCAGTGGTGCGGGTGAAAAAGCCCAGCAAGCCGGTAACCGCCAGGGTAAAACCCAAAAAGAAACATCCTCCTCGGGTACAATCAAAAGTTAAAAAAACCAGACCCGTCACGGCCAAGGTGAAGATCCCTTCGCTCCAATCTAATGCAACTCAAGTTAAGCGGTTACAGTGGCCGTTACGCGGTAAAATTGTCCGCTCTTTCAGTAAAAAAGCGGTTGCCGGTGGAGGCAAGGGAATTGAGATCGCAGTTCGGGCCGGAAGTGACGTAACCGCAGCGGAAGCCGGCAAGGTTATCTACAGTGGTGCCGGTGTCAGTGGCTATGCTCATCTGCTGATTATCCGGCACGAAAATGATCTGTTTACTGTGTACGGGTTCAATCAGAAAAATCTTGTCAAACAGGGTGATTTTGTCAGTAAAGGAGAACGGATTGCTATTTCAGGCACTCCGCCCGCCGGTGGCCGGCCACGGCTCCACTTTGAAGTGCGGAAGGGGAAAGTTGCCGTCGACCCGATTTTGTACTTGCCATGATATTTTGGCACCATTAGATTAGGTCGTGTCATTCGGTGTTATTGATGGTTGTGGAGTTCAGCATGAACAGTTCCGGCTCAAAAGAGACAGAAACAACTGAACCCAAGGGGAAAGGTACAGATTGCGCCGATCCCGAGAAGAGACTGGCGGCCGGTGACCAGCCTGCCACGGTCGATGCGATCCGGCTTTACCTGCAGGAAATCCAGAAAAGTCAGCTACTTACTGCCGAGGATGAAAGAGAACTTGCCGGATTGATCGCTCGGGGGGATAACGCTGCTCGAGAACGGATGATTGAATCAAATCTGCGGTTGGTGGTCAAGATAGCCAAGCGGTATATGAATCGTGGTTTGCCTTTTCTTGATTTAATTGAAGAGGGGAACCTCGGCCTGATCAAGGCTGTAGAAAAATTTAAAGTGAGTAAGGGGTGCCGTTTTTCGACTTATGCGACCTGGTGGATCCGTCAATCGATAGAGCGTTCCATTGTCAATCAGAGTCGAACGATCCGCCTTCCGGTTCATGTTGCTGATGACATCAGCAAGCTGGTCAAAGTGAGTCGGGAACTGGTACAACGGTTAAAGCGTGATCCGAGCATTGAAGAGCTTGCGGCTGCAATGGGCAGTGAGGTTGCCCACGTCCGCCGGATGATGATTCTGGTCAAGCGGACCTATTCGATGGAGCATCCACTCGGCGAGGGAAGTGACTATAGTTTGATTGATACTATTGAAGATACCGAACTGGTAGATTCTGCCCGTAAAATTGAGGATCTGGATCGTTTCCATCAGGTTCTTGGCTGGATGGAAGAACTCAATGAAAATGAGCGTGAAGTTCTCAGACTCCGCTTCGGTCTTGAAGATCATGATCCGCAAACTCTGGATACTATTGGTAAAAAATTCGGAGTGACGCGGGAGAGAATCAGGCAGATTGAAGCTAAAAGTCTGGATAAGTTAAGAAAAGTTATGGAGAATTGTCGGTCAGACGAGGACCTCTGACTTTTATTGCAGAATTTGCCAGGTTCCGGCTTAATCTATGGAGTTTATTGATGAATGAATTAAAACGAATTATCCGTGACATCCCAGATTTTCCGCAAAAAGGGATTATCTTTAAAGATATTACAACGTTGCTGTCTGATGCCAAAAGTTTTCAGCGGATGGTCGATCTCATGTCACACCGTTATCTGGGGCAGAAAATTGATAAAATCGTCGGAATAGAAGCCCGCGGTTTTATCCTCGGTTCTGCTCTGGCATATAAGTTGGGTGCCGGAATTACTATGGTACGTAAACCGGGAAAACTCCCTTACCAAACCAGGAGTGTCAGTTATGAGCTTGAATATGGGAGTGATACCCTGGAAATTCATGAGGATGCGTTCAAGTCCGGGGAACGGGTTATTATTGCTGATGATCTACTGGCAACGGGTGGGACGATGGCGGCGGTGATTGAGCTGGTAGAGAAGTTTGATGTCGAAATTTACGAATGTGCATTCATGGCCGAGCTGGAATTCCTGCATGGTCGGAGTAAGCTTCCCACTGATAAAGTTTACAGTCTGTTAAAGCTTTGAGTCAGTTGTTTTTCGACAAAACTATTGCTGTTTAAGCTGTCATGATGACTCGGCCCCGTAGCTCAGCTGGATAGAGCGGCACCCTCCTAAGGTGATTGTCGCAGGTTCGAATCCTGCCGGGGTCGCCAAAATTATTGTACACTCTGATTGACACTCTCTCTTGATGTTGTTATAAAAACTTATCGGGCGATTAGCTCAGCGGGAGAGCATTCGCCTCACACGCGAAGGGTCACTGGTTCGATCCCAGTATCGCCCACCAATTAAATAAAGAGGTTAACCCCTGGCGGTTAGCCTCTTTTTGTTTAATCCCCGCACTTTTGGGTAAATATAGCAGTTCAATAGATATATTGAATCGCGAAAAAGAGTCACTATGGATAAACCGCAGCACAATACGACTCCCATTATGGTCGAAAAATGGGGGTTGATCGATTATCAGACCGCTTTTGACCGGCAGGTTGAGATGGTTTCAGCTCACCTTGAGAACCGTGGTTCTGATACGCTGATCTTTGCTCAACATCCGACAACTGTCACCCTTGGCCGCCGGGCCACCCGGGATGATTTGCATGTTACGGAGCAGGTTTTCTCTGCTCGGGGTATTTCTCTGCAACGGATCAACCGGGGGGGGTTGGTGACAGCGCATGAACCCGGACAGCTGGTCGCTTATCCTCTGGTGAGATTGAAGAAGAAGGATTTACGCTGGTTTGCCGATCGACTGCTTAATGTCGTTGTCAGGCTTTTGGATGATTACGGAATTGAGGGCTATCTCAAGGAGGGTGAACCTGGAGTCTGGGTGGAGGGACGAAAAATTTGCAGTTTTGGTATCGCCCTGAAAAAATGGGTCTCATCGCATGGTATCGCCCTGAATTTGAATAACTCCCTGGATACTTTCAACTTGATTGTCCCCTGTGGTCGTCCCGATGAGGTGGTAACTTCCTTAAGCCGGGAGCTTGGTCACGCTGTTGATATGGAAGAAGCTCAAACTATTTTTACTGACCATTTCTGCACTGCATTTTCCTATCATAAGATTGAGGTTGTTTCGGTGCTATGAAAGAACGTCTGGATAAATTATTGGTACAGCGGGGTCTGACAATCTCAAGGGAGCGTGCCAGAGCTCTGATTCTTGCCGGCAAAGTGATTGTTGATGATCATCGTGTTGATAAGGTGGGAGCACAAGTTCATGTTGATGTAGATTTGCGCCTGAAGGGGGAAGATATCCCTTTTGTCTCGCGCGGTGGATTGAAGTTGGAAAAGGCCATTCGTGAGTTCTCGGTAGAGGTTAAGGATAAAGTTGCTCTTGACGTTGGTGCGTCTACAGGCGGTTTTACTGACTGTCTGTTACAGTCAGGGGTTAAAAAAGTTTATGCAGTAGATGTCGGTTATGGGCAGCTGGCCTGGAGTTTGCGCGAGAGTTCTCAGGTCGTCAATCTAGAGAGAACCAATATCAGGAACTTGCAACGCTCTCAACTCGATGAGATTCCGGCATTGGCGGTTATCGATGCCTCCTTTATCTCTTTGGCGAAGGTCTTACCTAACACGCTGTCTCTCCTTACTGATGATGCTGAGGTGATTGCATTGATCAAACCTCAGTTTGAGGTGGGTCGAGGGCAGGTGGGGAAGGGGGGCGTAGTCAAAGACCGATCTTTACATGATCAGGTGATTCAACAGGTTTGTGATTTGGCTGCAGAACTTAATTGCTTGGTGCAAGGGGTGACAGAGAGTCCAATCCTCGGACCGAAAGGGAACCGTGAGTTTCTGATTTACTTGCAAAAACAGAAAAAAAGCTGAAACCCACCATTTCAGTTAGATATTGGTTTGATATTTTGCTACTATTTCGGCGACGCTTCGTCGTGGTGAGAAACTCTGATTGAGTTGTATTCACGTCACCGCAGGGATCAGCTTGATTTGATCTGGGAGATATCGATGAAATCTGAATGTTTATTTTGTCAAATCATTGCGGGTAAAATTCCTGCGACGCTCTATTACGAAGATTCTCAACTGGTCGTTTTTGCAGATATTGAACCCCATGCTCCACACCATTTTTTAATCGTTCCCAAAAAACATATCCGGACAACTTTGGATCTCACTTCAGCTGACAATGAACTGGTGGGGCACGTTTACCAGATTGCTGCTCAGGTGGCCCGGGATTTAGGGTTTGCAGAATCGGGTTTCCGCGTGGTCAATAATTGTAATGAAGCTGGTGGCCAAGCTGTATGGCATCTCCATTTTCATCTACTTGGTGGTCGTGACATGACGTGGCCTCCTGGCTAATTTTCTTTTAAGAAGGTTTTATGGCTGAGTTTAATGACCGGACAGCGCAGCGTTTGATGACTGATATAATGGAGCTTCTAGTGACCCATTATGGTGCTGAACTGTCGGAAGATGAACTTGACTATGAATTAGAGCGAGTGGAACAGGCTCTGAGCGATGCCCGCTCTTCCCATCAGGGGCAGGTCCGTAAATCTGGAGAGCCCTACATCTTTCACCCGCTGCGGGTGACCCATCTGGCAGCTCGCCACTGGATGGATTTTCCCTCTGTTATTGCTGCGTTATTGCACGATGTTGTCGAGGATACCCCGGTTACTCTGGAGGAGGTCAGGGCGAAATACGGCGATGAGGTGGCACATCTGGTCGATGGCCTCACCAAGGTGACATCGACAATTATGAGCCGTGAAGATATCAAGAAAGAGACCTATAAAAAAACCCTCCTGGTTGCCATTGATGATATCCGGGTGCTGTGTCTTAAATTTTGGGACCGGATCGACAATTTACGCACAATTGATGCTTTACCAATGCACAAACAGAAACTGATAGCGGAAGAGACCCGGATGGTTTATGTCCCACTGGCACAACATCTGGGGATGGGCTATGTTGCGACAGAGCTAGAATCACTCTCTTACTCGCTCCTCTATTCGCGCCGCGCCAAAATTTATACTCAGGAAATTGTCCGGCAAAAGGAGGTGACCAGTGAATTCCTCCGCAGGGTTCGGGCTAGTATTGTCAATGAGTGTGAGAAGCATAAGCTTGATGCTCTATTGAAGGATCGCTGGCGACCGTTCTCCGTTATTTCAGATCGGTCCCGAAAGCGCGGTTTTCCGGCTCTCTATACTTTGGAAGTTCAGGTTTCAAGAACTATGGATGCTTATCTGTTTCTTGGTGTCCTCCATGGTTTGTTTCCCCCTATCCCCGGTAAACTGCGTGATCACTTAAATACGACGTCTCAATTTGGCTATCAGGCCTTGAAAACCACAGTTCAGGCCGGTGAGCAGCGGATGCGGGTTGAAATTACCACCAGAAAGCTCAATCGGTTTAATGAGTCGGGGGTGTTGGCCCCCGGGTTTAAATTCCGCCATAAAAGCTTTCGCGATCTGATCAGATCATTGATGGAAGGGGAGTCTGCATTTGACACCGAATCTCTCCGTCTTGCTTCCGCAACAATACAGGTTTATACCCCGCAAGGTGATGTCCAGATATTACCGGAGGGAAGTAGTATTTTGGACTTTGCCTTTGAAATTCATGATTCTCTCGGTCTCCACGCCCGGCGGGGCCTGATTAATGGACGGACCCGGCAGCTTAAAACCCGGCTGCTTGATGGGGATCAGATTGTCGTTGAGACTTCTGATAAACCGGAAGTCCTCCCTAAGTGGCTGGAATGGGCAGTGACCCCGCGAGCCCGTAACAGTATCCGTCGTTATTTACGCAATAAGGTGCGGGACACTTAATCCCTATGGAGTGAATATGTTTAAATTGTTGAGTAGCATCTGTTTAATACTCCTTCTCCCAATGCTTTCCCAGGTTTATGCTGCCGGGCAGGTCAATACTTTCATCTTTCACCGTTTCGATGAAACCCGTTACCCCTCCACCAACATCTCTACCGAGATCTTTACTCAACAGCTGGAATACGTCAAAGCTAAGGGGGTTGAAATTATCCCTCTGGTAGAGGTGGTTAACCGACTCTCCTCTGGGAAGGATCTGCCCGAACATGCGGTCTCTTTCTGTGTCGATGATGCGTTTCGTTCTTTGTCTGATAAAGGAATGTCGATCTTTCGCAAGTATGGCATTCCGTTGACGATTTTTGTAAATACCGCTGCGGTAGGAACTCATGGTTATTTAAGCTGGGAGGAACTGAGAGAATTAGCCGCTGAAGGGGTGGAAATTGGTAACCATACCGATACGCATGCCTATTTGGTGGAGTTGAAACCGAATGAAACAGCAGCACAGTGGCAGCAGCGTATCCGTATGGATATTCTTCGGGCTCAGGAATTGTTTGAAAAAAATCTGGGTAAAAAACCGACTCTTTTTGCCTATCCGTACGGAGAGTATTCACCTGCTGTTGTTGAAATTGTTAAAGATCTCGGTTTTAAGGGGGCCTTCGCCCAACAGTCCGGGGTGATCTATTCTCCACACAATCTGTTTAATTTGCCCCGCTTTCCCATGGGGGGACCCTACGCAACTATGGCAGGTTTTAAGTCTAAATTGGCGATGCAACCACTCCCGGTTCTTGAGGTTGAACCTTTTGATGCGGTCATCAGGAGTAACCCTCCGGTGCTCCAGTTACGTATTGCGGGGAAGAAGATCAATCCAAAACGGATCAACTGTTTTGCCCAGGGGGAAAATCGTTGTTGGGTTGAAGCCGATCGTGACAAGGGAGACGGCTGGTACCGGGTTTTTGCTGAAAAACCCCTGACTGGAAGACGCAACAAGTATACTTTGACCTTACAATCCAGCAATGGTGGCTGGCTTTGGTACAGTCACCCCTGGATAAATGCAAAACATCCAATTGATAGATAGTTGTTGTCAGGTGCAATCATTTGTGGCGGGGGCTAAAGTGAGAGAACCAACCCACTGGTGTTTTTATTTGCATCGGCACGGAGTTTGACGGTGGTAAACCGTCCGAGCTGATTGGTTCGAATCATCGCCTGTAGCTCTTTGACATAATCTTCACCACGGGTTGAATAACGCAACAGGCCTTCGGCTAATTTCATCCCGTTCGGGTTTTGGCCGTTGAGTCGATTCATTTTTCTCAGCTGACGCAGTTGTTTGTATGCTGAATGTTTATTCAGATTGAGAAGATAGGAGCGGACTGAGTCGTAAACAGTTGCGAACTTCCGCACTTCATAAGTTTCTCCGGCCGGACGATTTTTAGGGATAATCCCCTGACCGCGGATAAATGTCCATTGACCGAACAGGTTATTTGCGACCCGCGAAAACCGTGACGTTCCCCAGGCTGATTCGTTGGCTGCCTGGGCTAAGGCTAAATCTTCAGGAATAATATCCACCCGGTTGAGTAACTTGTCGATAGTTTTCTCCGGAGATGTCTTATTTAGCTTGACCCTGTAGCGTTTGGTGAGGGCTGTGAGTGTTTGCAGTGCTTGTGGGTTTAACTGTTTGGCAGAAGAGAGCTGCTGCTGAATGATCAGTAATTGCTGTCGTTCCACCCGGATCTCATCGTTGGCCAATAGAATCATCGGCAGAAGTGCTTTGATGAATATTGATTTGCGGTATTGGCTGGATTGGATCTTGTTTAAGTCACCGGGAAGGTTCTGCAGGATCAGTGGCGGCACTCCATTTTCCAGCGCATCAATCTGATAGCTGTAGCGGTTAAATTCCGATTCCAGATCCTTGTAGTTATTTTTACCAATAACCTGAACCTCCGCATTGGGTGTGACCTTCGGTAAAGTTAAAGCCGGGGTCCTGTTTTCCAATGCATCGATCTGGTAGCTGTAGCGATTGAACTCGAATTTAAGGTCTTTATAGAAATCTTTTCCGACAACTTGCATGTCCGGACCCTGATAGACGGGGGCATTACTTTTTGAAGAACCGATCAGTAATAGACCGAGTCCTAACAGTAGCGGTAGTGTGGTATTTTTAACTAGAGAGAGAGTCATGAAAGCACTTTGTTGATTCAGGGTTATTGTGGGCAGCGGTACTTATAGCGAAGAGTGTCCTCATTGTCAATGTTAGTTGTGTTAAAATTCCTTATTTTTCAACTATTTAAATTATACTAATATTGGTCATCTAGTGAACTGTTGATAGAATTGGAGTGACCTTGGAACTAAGTTATGTTATTATTCTACAGATATGTCCTGATAGAGCAGTATTTGGTTCTGCATTAAGTTGCTGATTTATAAATTGTCGTATATTTATTTAACAGGAGATGATTATGGGTTTAGAAGAGGGTGTTTGTTACACATATGAAGCGGCTCTTGAGAAGGCGATTGAGATGGAAGAGGAGGGTTTCCGTAACTATCTTCACGCTATTGATGTCGTTTCAGATCGTCAGGCCAAAGCGATTTTGCGTGATGCTGCCATTGAAGAACTGAACCACAAGCAACGGCTGGAGATGGCTCTGCTTGATGGTCATGATCACAATGTTGCCGATTTGCACCGTGAGATTCCTTCGATGAATTTAAATTATGTTTTCGAGCAACGGGAGATTGAGCCCGGTGCCGATGCCCGGACCGCGCTGGCTCATGCAATTTACCTGGAGAAGAGTGCCGTTGATTTTTATAAAAGATTGATGAGTGGCTGTGAGGGGGCACCGATGGCTGACCTGTTCCAGCGCTTGCTTGCGGATGAAACCAGGCATTTGAGTAATTTAGAAGATTTCTACGAAAAACATTTTCTGACCGAAAATTGATCGATCAGTATCAACCAGAGGTTCCTTTTCTGGATCCGTCTGTGACGGAGAGATTATGAAAATGAATAAATTGGTACTTTTATCACTGCTGTTAATGTTGACTTTGTCTGCCTGTGTAACGACACCGGGGACAACTAGAGATTTTAATAAAGTTTTTGATGATGCACCGGTTGATTTAAGAGGGCAGTAGCCACTACAAATTACTCCAGCGATAGAAAATAATAGAGCTCACACGATCCCTTGGTGTGAGCTTTTTTAGTCGGAATACTTGACACTTAACTGTCATTATTGACAAAATAGATTAAGTTTTTTATTTTTATAACGGTTCAGATTTATCATTAATATTTCACAGGAGAATATACTCATGACTGACAAGATCCAAAAAGAACAGGGTAGTATTTCTATCCACACAGAAAACATTTTTCCGATTATCAAGAAGTGGTTGTACAGCGATAAAGATATTTTCTTGCGTGAACTGATTTCAAATGGGGTTGATGCAATTCATAAAATGCAGAATATCAACCTGGTCGAGGGTTTGAAGCTGGCCGATGAGTACAAAGTCGATATCCATCTGGATAAAGATGCCGGGACTCTGACGGTGTCCGATAATGGTATCGGTATGACCGCGGATGAGGTGCGCAAGTATATTAATCAGATTGCTTTTTCCTCGGCAGAGGATTTCATTGAAAAATTCAAGAATCTCGATGATAAAAATCAGATCATCGGTCATTTCGGGATGGGTTTCTACTCGGCTTTTATGGTTGCAGAAAATGTTGAGATACGGACCTTGTCCTATGAGAAAGATGCAGAGGCGGTGCACTGGAGTTGCGAAGGGACAACAAGTTACAGTCTTGAAGCTGCCGATAAAAAAGATCGCGGGACTGAGGTTATTCTGCATTTAAACGAGGATGAAAAAGAGTTTCTTGACCCTGCTAATACCCGTGAAATTATCAAGAAATTCTGTAACTTTCTGCCTGTATCGATCCGTCTCGAAGGGGAGGAGATTAACGATAAAAATCCCCTCTGGACCAAAAGTGCTACGGAGGTCAGTGATGATGAGTACAAAGAGTTCTATCGCAAGCTTTATCCCATGTCCGCTGATCCACTGTTCTGGATCCACTTGAACATTGATTACCCCTTTAATCTCAAGGGAATTGTCTATTTCCCCCATTTAACCAACGAATTTGATGTTACCAAGAGTCACATCAATCTCTATTGTAATCAGGTCTTTGTCTCCGATAATACTCCGGAGTTGATTCCTGAGTTTCTGACCCCGCTGCAGGGGTGTCTGGATGCTCCTGATCTGCCGCTCAATGTGTCACGTAGTTATTTGCAGAATGAGCCCCAGGTTCGCAAGATCCGTGAGGTGATTAGTGGCCGGGTAGCTGCTAAAATTGTTGATTTGGCAAAGAAAGATCGCGAAGCCTTTGAGCCGATTTGGGAAGATATCCACTCTTTCATCAAATACGGGATGATGCGTGAAGATAAATTTTATCAGAAAGTGAAAGATCAGGTTATCTACCGTTCCACCGGTGAAAATAAATTTACCACTCTCCCCGAATACCTTGAGCGGGCCAAAGATAAGCATGAAAATAAGGTTTATTACGCCAATGATGAGGGGACTCAGGCCACCTATCTGAAGCTGTTTAAATCGCAGGGGATGGAGGTGCTGATTCTGGATGCGATGATTGATAACCATTTTATCCAGTTCCTTGAGTCAAAAAACAGTGACCTGAAATTTGAACGGGTCGATTCTGATATTACTGAGAATCTACTTGATGCTGACCCGTCAAATGAGATCGTTGAAGGGGCTGATAATAAAACCAAAGGGGAGCGGATCGAGCAGGTGTTTAAGGATGGCCTTAACGATATCAAGGGGCTGACAATCCGGATTGAAACCCTCAAGGATGAGAGTGTCCCGGGGATTATCCTGCTGAACGAGCAATCAAGGCGGTTCAAAGAGATGACCAGTATGATGGGGCAGGGTGATATGCCCGATCTGTTCTCTGACCACACTTTGATGGTGAATACTGCGAGCCCCGCAGTAGAGAAAGTTCTTAAATTGCAGGACGAAGGAAACAGTGAATTTGCCGATATGTTGATGAATCAGATTTATGATCTGGCCATGTTGTCACATCAGGCGATCAATAAAGAGCGGATGGCCGGTTTTCTTGAGCGGAGCGGTAAGCTGCTGGGGATGATTTAAGTTTGATCTGTAAGGGCACGGCACGCCGTGCCCTTACCCGGCGGTTTGTCTGATGGCTTCGTACAAAACGATTGCTGCGGAATTTGCCAGGTTTAGACTGCGGACGGCGGGGGAGAATATCGGGATCAATATTGTCTGTTGCTCTTCTGCCGCCAATAGCTCTTCCGGGAGGCCCAATGTCTCTTTGCCAAAGACGAAGAAGTCGCCGCGATTATAATTGACTGCGGTATAATTCCGGGTCGCTTTTTTTGAGGTATACCAGAATGTCCCGTCGGGGAAACTGTGCTGGAGCTGCCGGAGTGAGTCCCAGAGGTGCAGTTTAACTTCCGGCCAGTAGTCCAGTCCGGCCCGCTTCATATGTTTATCGTCCAGAGAAAAACCAAGTTTTCCTACCAGGTGGAGATGGGCACCCGTAGCGGCGCAGAGACGTCCGATATTCCCTGTATTCGGGGGGATTTCCGGTTCAACCAGAACAATATGAAACGGGTGAGTATTTTGCATGTGCAGGGGTATAGCACATTGATGCCGGTGATGGAAGGTTTGCCGGTTTAGAAAATATCGATCAGATCCTCTCTGGTCTCTTCACGTCGACTCTCTTGACCGGTATAGCGGCGGGACTTTCTGGTGTCACGAATTCTGTCTATACCGATCGTAACCCAACCACTACTTCTTTTAAATTTACTTATCTCATTATTGGCAATCAGCTCAGAGAGCTTGAAGTGTTTGACCTGATCATGATTTCCATTTTTGTACATCACCGGAATCAGCATCGATTGTTTCCAATTTAAAGTTAATATTATTGAATAGATAGTCGAGTGCCACTGCAAACAACTTAATCTTGGATAATATGAATGATGCAATAAACTTGCCACAATAGTAACCACTTGAATTAGCACAGTAAATCTATATTCAGTATGGTTTTGTCGGAAAACTTTACAGTTGTTACGTGGTTTTATTGAGAAGAGTATTGCGGGGGGCAAAATCTTTGCCCCCCGCAGATAGATTTTAAGTGGTGGTTACTTCTGGCTGCAGGATAATGCCTGTTCAATGTCTGCAATCAAATCATCAATATGTTCAATTCCGATTGAGAGGCGGATCATTCCCGGGTCAACACCTGCTGAGCGTTGCTGTTCTGCACTCAACTGTCGGTGAGTGGTGCTTGCCGGGTGGAGAACTCCGGAACGGGCATCAGCAACATGAATAACCAGTGCGATCAACCGGCACGCTTCCATAAACTTTTTCCCGGCATCCTCTCCCCCTTCGATCTCAAAGGTCATAACACCACTACAGCCGTGGGGGAGGTATGTTTCGGCAAGGGAGAAGCTGCGGTGACTTTTGAGGCCGGGATAGTTCACTTTTAAGACTGCCGAATGTTGTTCAAGATACTCAGCAATCTTTTGCGCATTGCTGCTGTGTCGTTCCATCCGCAACGGTAGGGTCGTCAAACCATGATCAATCAAAAAACTGTTTTGCGGGGCCGGACAACAGCCGAGGTCACGCATGTATTGGACCCGGGCTTTGGTGATATAGGCCTGTGCACCGAACTTTTCCACATATTTGAGACCGTGATAACTGGGATCGGCTTCGGTCAATTCAGGAAACTTGCCAGTGTCCCAGTTGAATGCCCCTCCATCAACAATGACCCCACCTAAACTGGTTGCGTGACCGTCAAAATATTTAGTGGTGGAATGGACGACGATATCAGCCCCCAACTCCAGGGGTTTACAGAGGCAGGGAGTCGCAAAAGTGTTATCTATTATAAGCGGAACCGCCTGTTGCCGGGCAATTTTAGAAAACTTGGAAAAATCGAGAACGTTCAGATTTGGATTGCCGATAGTCTCTGCATACAGGCATCGGGTCTCCGGGCGAAAAGCTTTCATGATCTCCGCTGGTTTCGCCTCCGGATCAATAAAGGTGACCTCAATGCCCATTTTTGGAAAAGTGTTGGCAAACAGGGAGTAGGTCCCGCCGTACAGGGTACTTGCGGCGACAATATGTTGACCGGCTTGACAGATATTCAGGATGGCGCCACTGATCGCAGCCTGACCCGATGAGGTTGCCAATGCCCCGACGCCCCCTTCTAAAAGTGCTATTTTCCCTTCAAGAGCGGCACTGGTCGGGTTGCTGATTCGGCTGTACATATGATCGGCAAGATCGAGATCAAACAATTTTGCCACATGCTCAGCACTGTCATATTTAAAGGTAGTGCTTTGGCAGATTGCCGGAATCCGCGGTTCTGTCGGTTTCGGCGTATAGCTTCCCTGAACGGCCTGAGTTTCTATTTTCCAGTTATTTCCCATGGTTTTCTCCGCAGCTAAAGATAAAAAGTGGCCAATTGTAGCAAATATTTACCGTAAAAGCGAATCCTGGTTCGCAGATTTACCGCTTTAGTTACTGGATAACCGGACCATAACAGGTACAGTCTGCAGGGTCTCTTTTGCCTTGCGACAACTGCGGTGTTGATCATAAACTGTAGCTATTATGAAACTTGCGCTGATAAAACATGTTGTTGCTGAATTGGCAGAATCGCTCACCGGTGCCCGGGTCTCTAAAATCTATCAGCCGGCGCCGGAGTTGATCCTTTTCAAACTCTGGAACGGCAGGGAGACATTGAGGTTATTGCTGTCAGCAGAAGTGCAGAAAAGCCGTCTCCACCTGACGACTCAAACCTGGCCAAATCCACATATTCCCCCCCGGTTTTGTCAGTTACTCAGAGCAAGAATCTCCCGTATAGAGACAGTTTCTGTCGTTAATAACGATCGGATTGTCCAGTTTGATTGTAGTGGATCTCAAGGGAACTGTCGGCTGCTGATTGAGCTGACCGGGAAAAGCTGCAATTTTTTTCTGTTGGATGATCGGGAGCTGATTATTGATCTGCTGAAAAGGGTGACAGCAAAGGCCGGGGAGAGGAATATTTCACCCGGCGAGACGTACCAATTTCCGTTCCGGATCGAGGTTGAAGAAGTAGCTGCCACAGGGACGGTCTGTCAACCTGATGATCACCAATCGTGGAATCAGACCGTTGAAAAACTTTACCGTGATAGGGAGCATAGCGAAAATAAATACGATTTTTACCACCAGTTGCAGCAGACACTGCATCGGCAGACAAAGAAGTTACAAAAACGGTTGCGAAAGATTGAAAAAGAGTTAACCGTGCAGAAAAATTCTTCCGACTATCGACAGATCGGGGATCTTCTTCTGGCAAACTTACACCTGTTGAAACGGGGAATGACCGAAATAGAATTGGACAATTATTATCTGCAACCCCCTGAAATGGTAAAAATAGAGTTAGATGCACTTTTACTGCCGGCACAAAATGCTGAAAAATATTTTAAACGGTACAAGAAGGGGAGTCGTGGTGTCGCGCATAGTCAAAGACGACTGCGGGAGACTCAGGTAGAACTGGCGTGGTTAGAGCAGCTTGAGTACCAATTGAAGGATCGAATCGAAAGTTCTGATGTTGAGGAGATTGCTGAGGAACTTCGCCGGGCCGGATTGCTGAAAGATAAAAATCGGCTGCACGCAAAGCGTACCCTGCAACCGTCAACCCCTCATGAAACTCTCAGCCCTTCGGGGCTAAAAATCCTTTGGGGGCGAAATAACCGGCAAAACGATGAGATTTCGACCAGAATTCTCAAACCAGGTGATGTCTGGCTGCATGCCAAGGATGTTCCGGGAGCACATGTTGTGCTAAAGAGTGATCGTACCGGCAAAAGTATAAGTGACGAAGATTTAACTTATGCCGCAGCTATTGCTGCCGGCTATTCCAAATCCAGAGATGGCCATAAGGTTGAGGTGATGCTGGCCAATGCCAATTCTGTCCATAAACCGAAAGGGCAGAAGCCCGGGTTGGTTACGGTTCGCCACTATAAGACTCTGACAGTAAAACCGTTAAGACTCGGATAAATCTATTCATATGCCCTTCTGTCGGCATATGGAGAAGAGTAAGAGTCTCTATGCTAACAGCTGGTTTGCCAGTTTGGGCAGCATCGGATTGATTGGGCGAATCCCTGAGGCGATAACGGTTGCAAGCTCGGTCAGGATGATCGATGACCCCTGCAGTCCAACCATCATTCCGCCGTTACCCTTCATGAGATTTTCAACCGCTGCCTGACCAAACCTTGCTCCGAGCAGACGGTCATAAACAGTTGGCGAGCCCCCGCGCTGATAATGGCCCAGGACGATGACCCGGGTTTCAAAACCGATCCGGTTTTTGATCTGATCTGCAATATCTTCTGCTTTCCCGGCCCCTTCGGCAACCATAACAATGGAGTTGGTTCGCCCCTCCTGATACCTTTTTCGCAGGTCGTTGCAGATATCATCCAAGTCGTACGGTTCCTCCGGGATCAGACTGTATTCAGCGCCGGCAGCGATTGTTGCAACCACAGTCAGATATCCGCAATTGCGTCCCATCAGTTCAACAACAAAGGCCCGGTCGTGGGATGAGGCCGTATCTTTGAGATTGTCGACAGCACGAACAATGTTATTTAATGCCGTATCAACACCAAGGGAGACATCGGTGAAGGAGATATCGTTATCAATTGACCCGGGAATACCAATCACTGGAATCCCCTGTTGATGGATCGCATATCCCCCCTTTAGAGAACCATCTCCACCGATAACGATTAACCCCTCTACGCCCATCCCTTTCAGATTTTCACTTGCCAATCGTAGTCCGGGTTCGGTACGCATCTCTTTACAGCGGGCACTCTGCAGGATGGTTCCGCCGCGTTGCAGGATATTACTGACTGAGCGGGTGGTCATCGGTTCGTAGAGTCGATCGATGAGCCCCTGAAACCCTTTCTGGATACCGATAACCTCAAGATTGGACGCTAATCCAGCTCTTACAACAGCACGCAGTGTCGCATTCATCCCGGAGCAGTCTCCGCCACTGGTTAAAACAGCAATACGTTTCATAAAAACTGACCTTTCTAAAAAAAACAGCTAATCGGGTAGATTCATTAATAGACAATGCGATATTATAACCTGTTGAGAGAAATTAATCATTTTTTTTGGAGGAATCTAGATGCGTCGTACAAGTATCACCTGTTTCTTATTACTTCTGATTACTGTTGCAACACCGGTTTATGCACACACGATCTTTAATAAAGTACAGGAGCATCAGCTGAAAAACGGTGCTTCAGTGTTGTTGGTGGAGCGTCACGATTCACCTACGGTGGCCGCCTATATCAGTTTCCGGGTCGGTGGAGTCAATGAAACCAGTCAGGAGCGGGGAACTGCCCATCTTCTGGAACATATGCTGTTCAAAGGGACAAAAACTCTGGGGACCAAAGATTATGCCGCCGAGAAACCACTTTTAGATAAAATTAACAAAGTGGGGGAGCAGATAGATGTGTTGAAAAATCGCCGTGATGCCGATCCTCAGGAGTTACAGCAATTGCGGGACCAACTTAAAGAATTACAGACGGAACACCGCAAGCTGGTGGTGAAAAATGAATTTTCCAAAATCTACGGAGAAAATGGTGGAGTCGGTTACAACGCTTTTACCGGCAAGGATTCTACGACCTATCTGATTAATCTTCCGGCCAATAAGTTGGAGCTCTGGGCAGCAATAGAATCAGACCGGTTAGGAAATGCAGTATTTCGTGAATTTTACACGGAACGGGATGTTGTCCATGAAGAGCGGCGGCGTTCCTATGAGAGCAGCCCCAACGGGTTGATGTACGAAACATTATTGGCAACTGCGTACAAGGTTCATCCTTACCGAAATCCGGTGATCGGCTGGAATTCAGATATCGATAACTTGAGTCCGACTAAAATTCGTAACTTTTTTGATAAATATTATACTCCTGTCAACATGGTGATTACTCTGGTTGGTGATTTTGACAGTGAGGCAACATTGAAGATGGTTGACCGCTATTTTGGTCGACTGGCTCCCGGTGTGCCGGTTCCGCCGGTTGTCGATAAAGAGCCTGAACAGCGAGGGGAACGGCGCGTCACCATAGATTTTGATGCTGAGCAGCAATTGATGATCGCTTATCATAAGCCGACAATACCCCATAAGGAGGATTATGTTTTTGATATTCTTCTGCAAATTTTAACCGAGGGGCGAACCTCAAGACTCTATAAATCACTGGTTGTCGAGAAACAACTGGTGACCGATGTTGCCGCATTTACGGCTCCCGGTTCACGTTACGATAATTTGCTGATTCTCAGTTTAACTCCGCGAAATGGTCGTTCGTGCCCTGATATTGAGAATGCGGTTTATGCAGAGTTGGACCGATTGAAGGAAGAACCGCTCAGCCAGGCAGAAATTGATATCGCCCGGAAGCAGATCATGACCTCAATTCTGCGGGGCCTGGAAGGAAATAGCGGATTGGCGAGGATGTTATCCTCCTATCAGACTTTAGGTGACTGGCACTATCTGGTTGACTATGAAAAACATCTGAATTCGATAACTGCGGAAGATATTATGGCAACAGCCAGGCGCTATCTACAGGCAGATAACAGAACGGTTGTAACCTTGATTCGGGGGGAGAAGTGAAAATGCGCTACTTATTGTATGTTCTGATAATGGTTCTCCTGTCGGGATGTGGTCAAACCATGTTGAGCCAGCAGGAGCGACCTGACGATTTAACCTTTCCACCACTGGAATTCCATTTTCCGGAGGTGGCACAGCAGCGACTGGAGAGTGGTGCCAAACTTTACCTCAAAGAGGATCATGAGCTACCTCTGGTGAATCTGACCCTGCTGGTTGAAGGGGGGAGTGTCTATGATCCACAGGACAAAACCGGACTCTCCCAGTTCTTTGCCCAATCCCTCTCAACCGGGGGAACCGCTAATTTAACCCCGCAGCAATTAGAGGTGGAACTGGAGGCGATGGCAGCTATTTTAACTGTATCAAGTTCCAGATACGGTTATACAATTGATCTTTCTCTGAATCGTCAGGATCTGCAACGGGGGATTGAAATCCTCGGGGATCTGTTGCACCATCCCCGTTTTGATTCTGCACGGATGGAGCTGGTCCGGTCGCAGATGTTAGAGAATATCCACCGAAAGAATGATGATCCCGGTTCAATTGCAAGTCGACTGCTTCGTGAAGCTATCTATCCGGATCACCCTTTTGGCAGCGATCCAACAGTGACAACCGTAAATAGTTTCACCCGGGAGGATCTGCTCGAATTACATCAGCGGGATTTTCAGCCGGAACATTTTTGGCTGGCGGTATCCGGTGATGTCGAGAAATCTGAATTGGTCGATCTCCTCAATCAGCAATTTGCCAACTGGCCGGCAACTCCATCTGCCTCACTACAGCTACCGCCGTTACCGGCAGCTCCGGCAGGGAAGGTGATTCTGGCTGACAAGCAGATTCCTCAGACGACAGTTTTAATGGGGCACCCCGGAATCAGCAAGGATAATCCGGATGTCTTTGCCTTGCAGGTTGCAAATTACATTCTTGGCGGCGGTGGTTTTAATTCCAGAATGATGCGGGAGGTCCGATCGAATCGGGGACTTGCCTATTCTGTCTACTCCTATTTTCAGGTTGGTCGGCGATTACCCGGATTGTTCATTGTCAGCAGTGAGACCAAGAGTCAGTCAACGGATGAAGTTGTGACGTTGTTAAAACAGTTAATCAGCCAGATCCGGGAAGAGCCGGTCTCCGCTGCTGAACTTGAGTTGGCAAAGGAGAGTTTAATTAATTCGTTTGTTTTCGCTTTTGCCGACAGTCATTCGGTGGTCAATCGTAAAGTCCGGCTTGACTACTATGGATACCCGGAGGATTACCTTGAAACCTATCGACAACGGATTGCTGACGTGACGATTGCCGATGTTCAGCGGGTGTCACAACAGTATTTACATCCAGATGATCTGCAGATAGTTCTGGTGGGAGATAGTCAGGTCTATCGAGACGATATTGAGAAAATAGGCTTTCCGGTTGAAATGGTTGATCTGCACGAAACACCATAAGGGTTAAGGTTTTACAGCTATGGGCAAGCTTGATGGATCAATTGCAGCGCTGAAAGGGAAGATCAAGCGACTTCTCTGGGAGCAGAATCCTGCCGATTTATCGTTTTTTCAGCGGATATTGTTGCGTCAGATTCAGACTGCTGCACTGGTTCTCAGGGATTTCGGGATGAACCAGTGTTTGCTCCGGGCGGCAGCTCTCACTTTTTACACCATGTTGTCACTGGTTCCGCTGTTGGCCCTGACTTTTGCACTCCTAAAAGCGTTTGACGTGCAGAATTTACTGCAACCGCTGATCATCGAAAAACTCAATGTTGTTGATGGCCAGGTTGCCGAGGTTCTTCTTGGCTATATCAATAATACCCAGGTCACAAAATTGGGGACGGTCGGTCTACTGTTTCTGATTATTGCGGTAGTTTCTCTCCTTACCAATATTGAAAAGTCCTTCAACTATATCTGGGGAGTTAAAAGTGTTCGTCCGGTCCTGCGCCGATTTGCTGATTATCTTTCGGTTATTTTGGTCGGCCCGTTGTTGATTATCTCTGCTATCTCCATGACATCAACCTTGGCCAGTAACAGTCTGGTACAAAAACTTCTTGAGATGCAGATGGTTGGTAATTTAACCTTACTGCTGTTCAAGGTGACCCCATTTGTTGTGATGTGGCTGGCATTTACCGGTTTGTATGTTTTTATGTCAAATATCAAGGTGGAGTGGCGGGCGGCATTTGTCGGCGGGGTTGTCGGCGGGACCTTGTGGCAGATTGCCCAGGTCGGTTACGTCCATTTTCAGGTGGGTGTCGGCCGTTACAACGCTATCTATGGCACTATGGCGGCACTGCCGATATTCATGGTCTGGCTCTATCTATCCTGGGTAATTGTCCTGTTTGGCCTCGGAGTCTGTTATGCAAAGCAGAATCTGCGCACCAGCGGTCGTGACCTGCGTGGCTCGGAGGTGAGTCGAAACAGCTACGAACAGGTCGCTCTGGTCATTCTGGTGACTTTGGCGGATCGGTTTGCTAAAGGGGAGTCCCCGGTTAGTCATGAACAGCTGGCAAAATATCTGTTTATCCCGCCACGCCTCTGCCGCAGTATTCTCAATCTCCTCATGCAACTTGGGTTTGTAACGGAGATCTGTACGTTGGGTGGTCGCTGTCAATATCAGCTCGGACGCTCATCAGGGCGTCTCACCTTGGCTGAAGTTCTGAACAAGATGGGTGACGCAGGTGAAGAGGTTCTCCATCTGCGCCCCCACCCCCAAACCCAGGTTGCCCTGGAGGCATATCGGCAGGTAGAGGAGTTAATCTCCGAGAGTCTCCGGGAGGTTACTTTAAATGACTTGCTGAGTCGCAGTCAGAAACGGGCGGAACAACAGGTTGTTCAGGGGATGTAGGTTTTTAGCTTGATCTCACCGTCAATCATCTCGGCATAGGAGAATTGAGTTATCCAGTCCCCCAGAGCGATGATTTTTACATCGTTATGTGTTGTTTCAACCGGGTAGTGGAAATGGCCGCAAATAACCAGATTGCTGTAACCTGCTGTCGCCAGTTGGGTGAGATAGGGAGAGGGGTCATGATGCCGGTTTCTGGGGCGGTTCCCGGTGCTTTTTTTGCTTAACCAGAGGGCAAATGCCCAGACCAGATCGGGGTGAATCAGCCGTGACAAAGTCTTTATCGGCCAGCTTCTGAACACACTACGCAAGCGCTGGTAGTTACGATCCGGATTGAGTAGATCTCCGTGACTGAGCATGATTTTTTGCCCATTCCAGTCAATTAACTGCTGATCGGGAATGACGGTACAGTGGAGTGTTTCGGTGAAGTAGGGGCCCATGTTAAAGTCGTGGTTCCCCTCAACAAAGTAGAGTTTGGTTCCTGCTTCTGACAGTTGCCGCAGCTTTTCTAATAACGGGACGTAAGCGGAAAATACCAGGTGTTTGTAGCCCAGCCAGAACTCGAAAATATCTCCGAGCAGGAATAGGGCATCGAGCTCTTTTTCCTGACTGAGAAAATCAAGTAAAGCCCGATAATTTTTATCCTCTGCATGGCGGAGATGTGCATCTGCTAAAAATATTGCTTTCATGTCAGCGACTATAAAGAGCTGCGTGGTGGTTGTCAATTTAATCAAACCTGAAACGGTAGGGAGATCGATATGTCAGTTGAAGAACTGTTAAATTCCGGGATACGGGCGCAGGAACAGGGAGACTTGAAAACTGCCTTACACAATTTTGAACAGGTATTACAGTCTCAACCTTCGGCGGAAAACTGGCTGTTGTTGGCCGATGTACAGATTGAGAATGGCTCTTTTGTCAAGGCTCACAAAAGTCTCAGGGCCGGTTTGGAGCTTGCGGCAGATGATCTGGACCTGTTGTTTGCTCTGGGTGATCTCTACCTCGAAGAGGAGAGGTATGGTGAAGCAATTGAGACTTATCAGAAGATCATTGATCTTGCCCCCGATGAGGTTGATGCCTGGGTCAGTAAGGCCGTAGCGCAAATGAATGATGATGATTTATCCGGTGCAGCGGAGAGTTGTAAGCGGGCCCTGATGATTGATCCAGAATCTCCGTTTGCCCATAATGCTGCCGGAGAAATCAGTGCTTTTCAGGGGCATATCGATTCGGCAATTGAGAGCTTTTTACACTCAATAAAAATTGATCCAGCGGATCCACAACCCTGTATCAGCCTGGCGGATCTGTACTATGATCTAGAGCGACTGGAACAGGCTGAGCAATTTTGCCGGAAGGGGCTGGAGCTCGATGCCGGGTTGGCAACCGGATATCTGATTCTTGGTTATATCTGTCTCGACCAGGATCGAACCCAGGAAGCAATCGACAATTTTAAGCAGTTTCTCCGACTGGAAAAAAGTTCCGCAGCAAAGAATATCCGTGCTGAGGTTTCAGCCGTTATTGACGGACTTAAATAGCTTTTATGCCAGGTGGTACACCATTGCGCAGTGAGTTCCGCAATCTCCTCTATATTTTTTCAGGGTCACTGATTCTTGCGCTGGGGATTGTCCTGTTCCTGGCTCCCAATCAGATTGCCACGGGGGGAACCCCGGGAATGGCAATTCTCCTGAATCACATTGTTGATGTGCCCATTGGCACCTTGATGCTTTTGATCAACCTTCCATTGTTGCTTGCCGGTGGAAAAATTCTGGGCAAATCTTTCGCTATCCGTTCAGTGGTTGCAATTGTCGCAACCTCTTTTTTTATCGATTTTTTTATCCAGTTTATCCATCTGCAACCGGTCAGCCACGAACTTCTGTTGGCAACATTATACGGCGGAATCGGGGTTGGTCTCGGGGTCGGTCTGATTTTACGGGGCAATGCTTCTGCCGGAGGGACGACTATTATTGCCCGGGTCATTGCCTCTCGTAGCAGTTACCGACCCGGCCAGGTGATCCTGTTTTTTGATGTCTCGATCATTGTTGCGTCGGGATTTGTGTTTCAAAATATTGAACGGGCGCTTTGGAGTATGATCAGCATTTATGCAACAGCCAAGTGTATTGATATGATCCTGACCGGAACCCTGTCCGAAAAAATTGTCCACATAGCAACCAACCGGGTAGACCTGCTGAGTCAGAAAATTATTGAACATCTCGGTCAGCAGGGGACGGTTCTCTCCGGAACCGGCCTGCATAAAGATGAACAGAAAACCTTGATTTTTGTTACCGTTGAGGCGCGGCAGATCGGGGTGTTACGTGATATTATCAGGAACAATGATCCCGATGCTTTTATGGTGGTGATGGACGCAGCCGAGATGTTGGGACGGGGGCACGGACAATGAGGAGCAAATAAAAAGGCTGTCACATTCAAGTGACAGCCTTTTTAAATACGAAACCGGGAGCCGGGTTTATTTTCCAGCAGCAGCCCGTTTTGCAGCTTTCAGAGGGTTAACCTTAACATCATCAGTTTTAAGGTCAACTTTCTTATGTGTTGCAAAGTTACATAGACCGTTTGCCCATTTTGCGGCGGGATCCGGGTAAGCAGAACAGACATCACCGATACTCCCTTTGACGATCCGGTCGCAACCCTGACACTCTTCAACAACTAGCTGGCAACTGCCACTCGGGGCGACACAACCAGATTTTTTCCAGAAACTACATTCGGTACCGGCGAGAACTGTTTGGCACTGCATATTTTATTCCTCCTGAATTTATACTTTGTTCGAAATTAGAACACGTACTAATAGCGAATTTGGATTTTAGAGTCAACGGTTTTTTCAGCAAAGCCACAATAAAATTGAATCTGCTTCCACCGACCGGCTTTGAGTCGGAGCATTTATCTACAGATTAAATGGCATAGCGGTTTTTTGTCAGTCTGAGAATTGCAATGGCAACCAGAATAATTACCGCAAGGGTATAGAGCGGGATGGTGAAACTGCCGGTTTTGTCATAAAAGTATCCGGCAAACAGAGGGGCAACAGCTCCGGGGATGTTGGCAGAAAATAACCACCCGTAGATTGATCCAACCTTGTCCGCCCCCCAGACACGGGCTACAGATCCGGCATAAATAACCAGCACCCCACCATAGTTAAATCCTGCAATTGCGGCAAAAACCTGCAACCCGAAGGGAGATGTGACAATCACCGGAGAGGCGAGCAGTAGCAGTGCCTGTGAAAAGAGATTGAGCTGAATGATCGTCCGGCTGTCAAACCGGTCAAATAGCCCTCCCCAGGCAACTCTGCCGATAGCGTTGGCGATGGCAAAAAATGAGACGGCACTAACCCCGGTCATCAGGGTTGCCGCCTGGTAGAACTCCTTGATATTGGCGTTGATGGCAAATCCGGCGGCCAACCCGGTAAACATTGCAAAATAGAGAATCATAAAGCGTTTATCGGTTAACACTTCACGAAAACCCAGCTTGATCGTATCGGTTTTGCAGAAGTCGGGGGGATTTTTCATAAAAAAGCCGGAAAAAATGATCAAAATCAGAAATGTAATACCAAAATAGCTAAATAACGTGAATGGGGTTAAATTGAGCTTAAGCAGGTATCCTGCAACGGTACTGACTAAGGCGGCTCCACCGCCAAATCCGGCAACCGCAACTCCGGTGACCAGCCCCTTATTGTTCGGGAACCATTTGATGCAGGTAGAAATAGGGACAATATAGGCAATCCCGGCTCCGATACCGGCGATAACACCGTTGCCCAGGATGGTGTAGTTAAAATTGTGAATTCCCAGAGATGAGATTAACCAGCCGCTGCCGAATAAAATACCGCCACTGATAGCGGAAAAACGGGGTCCAAATTTATCCACCAGAGTCCCGGAAAAGATCATTGTTAAGGGGAAGATAAAATAGAAGACCGAGAACGGAATCTGTGCCTGTGCCTGAGAAATTCCCAGCAGAGTTTTTAAATTTTGTACGTAGACAGACCAGGAGTAGGTTGCCCCTAGACACAACTGCATCAGGAGAGCTGAGAGGATGACTATTATGCGCATCTATTTTCTCCTATCGGGAATAGCCATGATCTAATCATAACTATGCCTATTTTTAAATATTGTCAACCAGCTGTTTTTGTTACTATGGGGATGCTGGTGATATTTTGGCAAAGGGGGCGGGTATGAAATTGGCAATTGACGGGATCGTCTGTGATTCCCCGGAGTGGGAGGAGATCTGCAATCGGTGTGGTCGTTGCTGTTATGAGAAATATGAGTATAACGGGAAGATTTTTTACGGTGATACCCCGTGTGAGTACCTTGATATTAAAACCAACCGGTGTCGAATCTATCCACAACGTACCGAGATTAATCCCGGTTGCGTCCGCTTAACCCCTGAGTTGGTCACCTCGGGGGTTTTACCTCCGGATTGCCCCTATCTGATCCGCTCAGATTGCGATGAGAGCGCTGAATAATCGATATCCAAATTATGATGTCGGCCCGCCCGGGGAAGATAAAAATGGAAGTTCAGGTTGTGATCCCCCGACCCCGTTCTTATGCGGCGATCACGACTCCCTATTTTATTGATATCAAGCGTCAGGTATTTGATTCTATTCGCGAGGAAACGCTAAAGTCGATGGCCGCTCCCTAGCGTGGCAGACCGCAACATGAAAGTGATGATTTCGACTTTTTTGAGAGCTGACATTGATCTTATGTTCAGCTCTTTTTTATTGTGCTATTCTTTAGCAGAATTGAACTTTTAGAATTGAAAGGGGAGTCTATTGTGGCGCAGATCAAATTTGGAACTTCCGGCTGGCGGGCTATTTTTTGTGAGGATTTTACTCTGGGCAATGTCCGGAATGTCGTTCAGGCGATCGCTGACAATCTGCATGCAGAAGGGTTGGCAGACCGGGGTGTGGTGATTGGCTATGATGCCCGCTTTATGGGGGCTGACTTTTCCCGTGAAACCGCCCGGATTTTAGCTGCTGCCGGGATTAAAAGTTATTTTTGTGTGCGTGATACACCGACACCGGTGATTTCCCATGAACTGTTACGCCGGCAAGCTGCCGGTGCAATCAATTTTACCGCCAGCCATAATCCCTATAATTATAACGGGATCAAGTTCTCTCCTGCATCGGGTGGCCCGGCACTTCCTGAAATGACCAACGCTATTGAACGGCGGGCCAATGCCCTGCAAGGGAAGAGTCTTGCCGGTGGGATGACTCTTGAGGATGCCGCAGAGAAAGGGCTGTATGAGGAAATTGATCCCCGTGCCGACTATTTTGTTACCCTGAAAAAGATGATTGATTTTGAAGCGATTGCCGCAGCGTCACTGAAGATCGCAGTTAACCCTCTGTACGGTTGTGGTCGAGGTTATCTTGACCGGATTCTTGCCGAGGAGGGGGTTGACGTGGTTAAAATCAATGATCATCTTGATCCCTATTTTGGTGGGCGACCACCCGAGCCGGCGGAGGAGTATACCGAAGATTTTATCAGTCTGGTAAAAGGTGATGACTCTATCTCCCTCGGTCTGGCCACCGACGGTGACGCTGACCGGTTCGGAATTATCGACAGCGATGGAACCTATATTGAGCCGAACTATATTCTGGCTCTACTGTTTGATCACATGATCCGACGGAAAGGGTTACGCGGAGATGCCGCCCGAAGTGTGGCAACTTCCCATTTAATTGATGCCGTTGCCAAATACCATGGCGTTAATGTGTTGGAAACTCCGGTTGGATTCAAATTTATCGGTGAATATATCAGCGATAACAAAATTCTGATTGGCGGGGAAGAGAGTGCCGGGTTAACCATCAAAGGGCATGTGCCGGAGAAGGATGGAATCCTTGCCTGCTTGCTGGTTGCAGAGATGGTGGCGGTGGAGAAAAAATCGTTACAGGAACTGCTAGCCGATCTCTACTCACGTGTTGGTGAAATTCACACCAAACGGATTAATATCCACCTTTCTCCACAGCTTGAAGCGACCCTGCCGGACAAGTTTGCTAATCCGCCGGAGACAATCGGGGAGCATAAAATTACCCGGGTTATTCAGATCGATGGGAATAAGTATCTTCTTGATGATGGCTCCTGGCTCCTGTTTCGCAAGTCTGGAACCGAGCCGGTGGTTCGGTTGTATGCTGAAGCTGCCAGTCTCGAGGTGTTGACCCGGTTGATCGAGTTAGGGCGAAACTTTATCCTTGAATAAGTACCGAGCAGTCATGGCTTGAGTTGCCGGGGAGAAGATGTCAAAGGACTTAAATCTATTCTCTCCCTTTCTTTGCTATTGTTCCGCCAGCTGTTTTGCCAGTTCAAGGCTGAGATTGTTAATTCCAATATTTAATCCGGCAACCAGTTCCTGATAGGTCGCCCCGATCGGCTGCTGATCGATCAGGAGCCCTTCGCCGACGGTTTCATCATTCTGCAAAATCGTCCAGTGGATATCCACGTCGGTACGATCCCCCAGCCTCCCGGAAAATCGCTTCACCCTGAGTTCAACTTTCATTGCCCGGGCAATGGGGTTCTCCCATGGGCCGATGCTGATCTTCGCCCCGGGGAGGAGGGCGGTGAGATTCTCCCGCAGTGTCTGCAGAATATTCTCCTGTAGTGGCTCGGCCCAACGGTCAACATATGAAAATTTAATCGTATTGTCATGGTTTCGTTCAGTCACTTGTGCACGATCAATATATGTCGGAAATCCAGATATTTGTAGGTCAATAGCTAATGACTTATCTGAAATTGTTTCTGTCCCGTCCGGGAGGCTTTCGAGCAAGTAATAATGAACCGGTTCCGGGTCGTTGAATATCTGGGTGCAGGAGCTGCACAGCAACAAGAGAAGAATGAGAAGATAGCGCATTAGTTGTTGTCTCCTGCTCTTCTGCCGCGTAAAAGTATCTGCGGGTCATGTTCTATTTCGGTCGAAAGTGACCTCACGGTCCGGGAGGTCCGATTAATTTCCTCAAGGGTTAAACTGAGCTGTTTTAAAATTCGGGAATCGTCTGCAGAGAGTCGTTTGATTTGCTGCATCACCACTTCTGTCTCAGCCGCAACGGTATCGATAGCGTGTGCAGTGTGGAGAAACTGCTCAGAGAGAGGGGTGATCTTGGTATCGATGTGGTTCATTGTTACCTGTGCGGACCGGAGTGCCGATTGACTGACGTCGAGAGTTTCGGTCAGTTTTTTCAAGACCGGCGGTAACTGCTTATCCATGTTACCGATAAAACGGTTTAATTGATCCGAGGTCTGGTTAAAGCGGTGCAGGGTCTTCTGCAAGTCTGATGAACTTACCAGCTTATCCAGCCCTTTGACGATGTTGATTAAGTGGTACGAGATCTCCCTGAGAGGGATCTCTTCAAAGGTCTGGG
>Ga0256827_10000272_pt1 | contig 30847 bp, 22 predicted proteins | sample CV84metaG_FD_185977 | JGI IMG/M metagenome (GOLD analysis project Ga0256827, IMG submission 185977) | Hydrothermal vent microbial communities from East Pacific Rise, Pacific Ocean - CV84 | ecosystem: Environmental > Aquatic > Marine > Hydrothermal vents | place: Pacific Ocean: East Pacific Rise...
GTAGTAAAATCATTTATGCAAGCTTTGTTTGCTTTTTCTTTAAGATTTTTATTATATTTAAGTAACTCAATATTTTTAGTTGTTCCGGCATAAGGATTAGGTCTATAATCTCTTTTTAGGCTTTTTGGTCTTTTTTTCCATACTAAGTCATTTTTAGAATGTTTTTTAATTTCATTTGGATCAAATAGCACAGTTTTGGCAGACTTAGAATAGGGTAGATATAAACTTGGTAACTCTTTATCGCTTTTAAAAGCACCTAAGCTAAGTATATTTCCTGTAATTTGAGCAACATAGCCACGACCATAACCAGATTCTAGTCCTGCAATAGCCATAATTGCTGCTGGTGGAATATTATTTTTAACTCCAAGCTCTATGGCATCTTGAGAAATATCTTTATAAAAGTTCTCTACATGTAGATACTTTCTAAATGAATATTGATTTGCAATAAGATTGGAGATTGTGATTGTCAGTATAATTAAAGCTAAGAGTAGCTTATTTGTTGTTTTCATGCTTAAGTACCTCTACATGTAGATAATAATATCTATTGGTTAACATAATGTATATTCTATTGAAAATAATTATTAGTTAAATATTAGTCATATTAAATAGTATTTATAGGTATAGCGTAAGCCGAGTTTTGTAATGATAGTATTAATCTACTCCACTATTTACATAGTGACTCTAGCGAAACAGTAGCATATTAAGACGCTGACCATCTGTTTCTTGCTGCCATGTTGGGTTTACAAGCTCTTTATGTTGCCATAAAGACTGGTGGGCTCTTACTCCACCTTTTCACCTTTACCATTCAAAATGAATGGAAGTTTATTTTCTGTTGCACTTTCCCTCAGTTTACACTGGCCATTAGTTAAATGGAACACTGTCTTAAAGCAGCTCGGACTTTCCTCTTAACTCTACATGTAGAGCAAGCACTTATCTGCTATACCTATGAAATAATACTAAATTTTTGCTTTAAAAAGCTTTTCTTTATGGATGAACAAGCGTTAACTTATTATATTCAGTATATGAACAATTGTTCATATTGTATAAGCTAATATTAACGAGTGTTCATATATAATACATTTTAAATTAACAAGTGTTCATAAACGCAAAAAAGGTCCATAATGCCCGAAAATAAGACATCTATAAAACGAACAGGCACCAAACAAAAAATATTAAAAGTATCTACTGCCCTATTCTCTGAACTTGGATATAAAGGTGCAAGTGTAAGAAAAATTGCTAAAAATGTAGGAATAAGAGAATCTGCAATCTATAACCACTATAAGAATAAAGAGGAGATATTTTTAGAGGTTGCAAAGAATATTTTTGCTTCACCCTTCTCTTCTAAGGATGAAAACATTAAAGAATCTGCATTAAAAGGTAAAGTTTTTTTACAAAAGTTTACTATGCAGTATAAGTTGCTTACCTTTGATAAAAACAACGAAAACATGTTTAGGTTACTTATGATAGAACTTTTTGCCAATAAAGAGCTTAGAGAGCAATTTATGAATAAGTTTCATAATGAAAATATTAAAATGTTGTCAGAGGCATTTTTTATAATGATGCAAAATAATTTAATACGCTCTGGGGATCCAATGATGGTAGCATATGAGTTCTTAAGCACCCTATTCTATATACGACTCCAAATAACACTTATGCGGTTCGATAAAGAGTCTACAAACACATTATCTACACAATTTGAGAAGCATCTAGAATTCTTTTGGGAAAGTATAAGAATTTAATATTTATTAATATGATAGATATTGTTTAATATTAAAATATTGAATAAAAAAAAGATAACCCATTACAGGTTATCTTTAAAAGTAAACTAATTAAGCCATAGCTTCTTTAGCATATTTTTCACCAAGTTCATAAGCTTTTTTATTAACTTCGTGAACTTTAGCTGGTACTTTTGATAGCATTGTATCAATAAGAGCTTGTTTATCAATAGCGTTCATCATAGTATTAGCAATCGCTAATGCTACAACAGATTGAGTAATTACATTACCAACCTCTTCTTTTGCAATAGTAATAATTGGAATCTCATGTATATTCCATTTTTTTCTATCTTCATCAGTTGGATGTACAAGATTTGGATCAACTACAATAGTTCCACCCTCTTTTACACCATCTTTAAATAGAACATAACTCATTTGTGCAACTGAAAGCATAAAACCAATTTCACCATCATTTGCATATGGATAATAAATTTCTTCATCATCAAGTTGGATATCAACAACAGTTGGTCCACCACGAACTTGTGATGTATATGTTGCTGTTTTTAGACCGTGACCACCAGTTTTAATTTTTGCAGCTGCAAAAATCTCACCAGCAAGAAGAACACCTTGTCCACCAACACCAGTAAATCTCATTAATGTTTTAGAATCACTCATAGTATTTCTCCTTATATTTTTTTAACGAAGTCATCTTGAGTGATTTTCTTACGCTCACCTTGATGTACTTTTTGAATCTCAGCATACATTTCACAATATTCTTTAACTACAGTATCTTGTTTAAGAACACCAGTTGGAAGTAGATTAAGTTGTTCTTCTTCACTCATAGTATCATATTTCTTTTTAGATACAGTAATACTGTCAATCCACTCAAGATTTTCCATTGCAGAAAGCATTTTATTTTTACGACCAAGGTTAATATGACAGTTAGAAAGTACTTCCATCATAGAGAAACCTTTATGTTCCATTGCTTTAATCATTGCTTTTTCAAGCTTTTTAGGTTCTATCATAGTTTCACGAGCTACAAAAGAAGCTCCAGCAGCAATTGCTAAATCACAAGTATTAAAAGTTGGATCAATATTACCAGCTTTTTGAGAAACTGTCCAAAAACCTTGAGGTGTAGTTGGAGAAGTTTGTGAATTTGTAAGACCATAAATAAAGTTATTAATAATAATCATAGTTAAATCTATGTTTCTTCTACAACCATGAATAGTATGATTACCACCAATAGCAAGTGCATCACCATCACCAGCAACACAAACTACCATTTTATCAGGACGAGCTAGTTTAATACCAGTTGCATAAGCAATAGTACGACCATGAGTTGTGTGAACAGTATTGAAGTCAACATAAGAAGAAAATCTTCCTGAACAACCTATTCCTGAAACAACACAAATATCATCTTGGTTTACACCCATTTTATCAATTGCTCTAACGAATGCTTTTAAAATTACACCATCACCACAACCCCAACACCATAGTGTTGGCATTTTTTCTAGTCTTAAATATTTATCATAATTAAATGCCATCTTAGAATACCTCTTTTACTTTACTTACAATCTCATGTGGAGAAAGTGGTCTACCATTTACTTTAAATAAACCTTCTATGTCAAGACGAGCAGCTGCTCTTTGAACTTCTGAATGAAATTGACCAATATTTAACTCAACAACAATTACATTTTTGATTTTATCAGTATACTCTTTTATTTTAGCTGCTGGTGAAGGCCAAATTGTAATTGGTCTAAATAAACCAGCTTTAATTCCTTCAGCTCTTAGGTGACGAATAGACTCTTTTGCAGCAAGAGAAACAGAACCATAAGCAATAATCATTACTTCAGCATCATCCATCATAAACTCTTCATAAGATTCTACTTCATCTTCATGAAGTGCAACTTTATCATCTAATCTTTGGATTAGTTTACGACAAGTTTCAATCTCTTCAGTTGGATAACCATGTTTGTCATGATGAAGACCAGTAAAGTGATATCTATAACCCTCATACATAGGATTAAGAACTGCTGGCTCATCATGCTCAACACCATATGGAAAATAATCTTCAGGAGCACCATCGAATTTTTTACGAGGTACAATTCCAGCTTGAACTTCTTCAAGAGTTGGAATATCTGCCTTTCCATGCATATGACCAATAGTTTCATCTAGTAAAACAATTACTGGTTGCATAAATCTATCTGCAATATTAAATGCTCTTACAACTTCAGTATAACATTCAGCTAATGAACCAGCACATAAAGTGATTGATTTATAATCACCATGAGATGGATTTTTAGACTGAAGAATATCACCTTGAGATACACGAGTTGGAAGACCAGTTGATGGACCACCACGCATAACATTTACACATACTAAAGGTACTTCTGCCATTTGAGCAAGACCTAATTGTTCTGCTTTAAGACTCATACCTGGACCAGATGTAGCAGTTAAAGCGCGTTGTCCAACCATTGCTGCACCAATTACAGAACATATACCTGCAATTTCATCTTCCATTTGTATTGCTGTTCCACCTTTTTTTGGTAAAAGGTCAGATATAACATGCATTACTTCAGATGATGGTGTTAGTGGATAACCACCAAAAAACATACATCCAGCATCAACTGCTGCAATTGCAGCTAGTTCGTTACCAGTAGATATTACTTCTCTTGTTGCCATTATCTAGCTCCTTGTTCTAATGAATAATAATTATTTGCTCTAATAGCTTCTTGACGAGCTTTAGCCTCATCTGTAAGTTTAGCAAAACTTACACCAGCTGCTTTAAGCTCTTTTCTATCTGCTACATATATAGCAAAATCAGGGCATGATAATTCACACTCTTGACAGCCAATACAAGCTTCAGGATGCTCTACAGATATCATAGCACCAAGTGTAGACTTGATTTCATAACGCATAGCAAGTACACCAGATGGACATACAGATACACAAATATCACATGCTTTACAGTTATCAGTATTTACCCATACTGGTTGATCACCAGGGTTTTTTGTCTCAAAAGTTCCCATTAATTCTCCTCAATTTTTAAAATACAAATTAAATTTGCATATTACTCTTTGTACAAAAAGAGTAGCTAAGTTTTTATAATATAAGTATAAACTGTGCTAATAGCACCACACAAAATAACTTAATGTTACTTTATGAGGCTCGCACAAAGGTAAAAAACTATTTTTTACCTAAAACTTCCGCAATTGCTTTTCCAATTTCTGCAGGACTTACAACAACTTTTACGCCAGCAGCTTCAAGTGCATCCATTTTTTCTTTTGCCGTACCAGCTGAACCAGAAACGATTGCTCCAGCATGACCCATAGTTTTACCTTTAGGTGCTGTTTGACCAGCAATAAATGCAACAACAGGTTTAGTAATTTGTTCTTTAATTAGTTTAGCAGCTTGAATTTCAAGATCTCCACCAATTTCACCAATCATAACGATTGCTTTAGTTTCTGGATCTGCTTCAAACATTGGAAGGATTTGTTTATATGAAAGACCAATAATTGGATCTCCACCAATACCAACTGCAGTTGTAATACCATAGCCTTCATTACATACTTGGTTAGCACCTTCATAAGTAAGAGTACCTGATTTAGAAATTAGACCAACATTACCTTTTTTGAAAATCATACCAGGCATAATTCCTATTTTACACTCTTCAGCAGTAATAACACCTGGACAGTTTGGTCCAATAGTCATCATACCATGCTTAGTAGCGTGAGCTTTAGCAGCTTGCATATCTTTAACTGGAGCACCCTCTGTAATAATGACAGCAAGTTCAATCCCAGCTTCAGCAGCTTCCATCACAGCATCACCAACAAAAGCTGGTGGTACAAAAATCATACTAACAGTAGCACCTGTAGTTTTAACAGCTTCTTTTACTGTGTTAAACACTGGTTTATCAAGGTGAGTTTGTCCACCTTTATTTGGTGTTACACCACCAACAATATTTGTACCATAAGCAATACATTGCTCAGCATGGAAAGTTCCCTCTTTACCAGTGAAACCTTGAACTATTACTTTTGAATCTTTATTAACTAAAATTGACATTAATTATTCTCCTTTTCCACTATGCTTGTTTTGCAGCAGCTACTGCTTTTGCAGCACCGTCACCTAAGTCATTACCAACTATTAAGTTAGAAATATTTGCACCTTTTAAAATCTCTGCTGCTTCTGGTGCATTTGTTCCATCAAGACGAACAATAACCGGTACACTAACATCAGTAATTTTAGTTGCTTCAATAATACCATTAGCAATACGATCACAACGAACAATACCACCAAAAATATTTACAAAAATAGCTTTTACATTTGGATTTTTAAGAATAATCTCAAAACCTTTTGCAACAGTCTCAGCATTTGCACTACCACCAACATCAAGGAAGTTAGCAGGAGTTCCGCCCATGTGATTAATTGTATCCATCGTACCCATCGCAAGACCAGCACCATTTACCATACAACCAATTTCACCATCAAGAGCTACATAAGAAAGACCATATTTAGCAGCTTCAACTTCATCAGCATCTTCTTCACTTAAATCTCTCATAGCAGCAATTTCTGGTTGACGACCAAGAGCTGAATTATCAAAGCCCATTTTTCCATCTAGTGCTAAAAACTCGCCTGAACCAGTTCTTACAAGAGGATTAATTTCAATCATCTCTGCATCATTTTCCATATATAGTTTGAAAAGTTTTTGTGCAAAAACAATAATATTTTTTTGTTCAGCTTTATCTGTAATTCCAAGACCAAAAGCTAATTCACGACCATGAAAACCTTGAAAACCAATAGCTGGATCTACTGCAACAGTAATAATCTTTTCAGGAGTATTTTCTGCAACATCCTCAATATTCATTCCACCTTCAGTAGAAGCCATAATTAGAGGCATTTCTAATTTTCTATCTAAAACAACAGAAAGATAAAATTCATCTTTTATATCAGCACCATCTTCGATGTAAAGTTTTTGAACAAGTTTACCCTCAGCAGTTGTTTGGTGAGTTACCAAAGTCATACCAAGAATTTCATCTGCAAGTTCTCTTACTTCATCAAGAGTCTTAGCAAGTTTAACACCACCACCAAGACCACGACCACCAGCGTGAATCTGAGCTTTAACAACCCAAATAGGTCCACCTAACTCTTTTGCAGCTTCTACAGCAGCATCTACGCTTTCAACCATTATACCTTTTGGTGTTGGAACACCGTATTTAGCAAAAATCTGTTTTGCTTGATATTCATGTACATTCATCTATAATTCTCCTTGTTTTAAATTGGAAGTTATTTAACTTCGCTTTTATTTGACTTCATATTGTGCGCGACCTATTTTATATAGATCTTCGCCATATGTATCATTTACAACCGTTACTGGAAAGTCAACTACTTCTAGTTTTCTAACAGCTTCAGGGCCTAACTCTTCATAAGCAATAACTTCAGCACTTTTTATTTGTTTACCAAGTAAAGCCCCTGCTCCACCTGTTGCACCAAAGTAAACTGCTTTATGTTCTTGACATGCATCAGTAACACCCTTATCTCTTTTACCCTTACCTATCATACCTTTTAAACCCTCAGCAATTAAGCGAGGAGAGTATGAATCCATACGATAAGATGTAGTAGGACCAGCACTTCCTATTGGATCACCAGGTTTTGGTGGTGTTGGACCAACGAAGTATATTACTGCACCTTTTACATCAAAAGGAAGTTCTTTACCAGCATCTAGTAAATCAACTAATCTTTTATGTGCAGCATCACGAGCAGTGTAGATAGTACCGTTTAAATAAACGATATCTCCACTCTTGAGTTTTGAAACAGTTTCATCACTAAGTGGAGTTGTTAAATGGTATGTATTACTCATTATATTCCTTTATATTGTGATATGTGTATGTCTTGAACTATGACATTGTACATTAACTGAAACTGGCAAAGATGCAATATGACAAGGATTTGATTCAATATGAACCGCTAAAACAGTCTCTGTTCCACCCATCCCCATAGTACCAATACCAAGTTTATTTAATTCCACTTTAATCTCTGCTTCCATTTCAGCCATATCTGGATCTTCATTAACAGAACCAATATTTCTAAAAAGTGCATGTTTTGAAGATATTACAGCTTTTTCAAAAGTTCCACCAATCCCAACACCAACAGTAAGTGGAGGACAAGGATTTGGACCAGCATCTGAAATACACTCTTTTACATAATCAATAACACCCTGTTTTCCAGCAGCTGGAGGAAAAACTCTTGCACGAGAAACATTTTCGCTTCCACCACCTTTTGCAGCGTATTCAATATCTATTTTATCACCTTTAACAATATCAAGGTGAATAATAGCTGGTAAGTTATAACCAACTGTATCTTTATTGTTAGCACGAGTAAAAGGGTGACATGTAGAAGCTCTTAAATAACCATCAACATAACCTTTTTCTGTACCTTCATTGATAGCATCCGTTAAGAGACCACCAACAATTTTAACATCAGCACCAACTTTAACAAAGAAAACAGCTAAACCTGTATCTTGACAAAGTGGACGAGCTTCTGATGAAGCAATATCTGCATTTTTTAAGAGTTGTTTTAAAACTTCTTTACTTACAGGACTTTTTTCATTCTCATAAGCTTCTTTCATTGCATTCAATGCATCTTCAGGTAAGTTTGATGCTGAGTATACAATAATATCTCTAACATTTTTAACTATCTCTTCATAAGCTACTTCTCTCATTTTTACCTCCATAAATTTTAATTAAAAAAATTGTTTTCTTTTAATATATTAATACCATTTTGTATTGATTTAACTGAAATATCAAATTTTTCTTTAGTTTCTTCATCTAATTCTAGTTCTATAATCTTTTCTACACCATTTGCACCTAAAACAACTGGTACCCCAACTGCAACATCATTGTAACCATACTGCCCTTCTAAAATTGTGCAAGAAGATACTATGGCTTTAGAATCATTTAAAATAGCCTCAACCATATGAGCTATTGCACGACCTGGGCCATAATAACCAGAGGTACCTAAATGTTTTACAATCTCTGCACCACCATTTTTTGTTCTAGCAATTATAGCATCCATATCTTCTTTTGACACAAGTTCTTTAAGCGGAATATCACCTACTGATATTTTTTGAGGAAGAGGAATCATATGTTCGCCATGATCACCAATAACTAAAGAACCAGTTTGATTTGCAGCATAGCCAGTTAATTTAGAAATTTGATATGCCATTCTTGAACCATCTAAAGCCCCAGCAAGGCCTATGATTCTATTTGATTCCCAACCAGTTATTTGTTTAATAACATATGTCATAACATCCAATGGATTTGAAACACAAATAATAATAGCATCGGGAGAGTTTTCTTTAATATTTTCAACTACTTGTTTTGTAATCTTAGCATTTATCATAAGTAAATCTGCCCTAGTCATATCACCTTTTCTAGGAACACCAGCAGTTACAATAACAATATCACAATTTTTAATGTCACTAGGAACTTTTGCAGCTGTAATTATTGTACCTTGTCCAGAGTAGTAAGAAGCTTGAGCAATATCGATTGCTTTACCTTGAGCTACACCATCAGCTATATCAAAAAGAATAATTTCATGACAGGTACCCATCATGCTTAGTGTGTAAGCTGCTGTGGCACCTACTGCCCCAGCTCCAACAATTCCTACTTTTCTACTTTTCATTCTTCTTGTCCTCAAGGTCATCAAAGAATTTATTTTCGTATAAAGCATTTACCATCTCTTCTACTGAAGCAATAGAGTTTTTAAATCTTGTCTTTTGTAGTGTTTTTAAAGTCATCTCAATAATTTGTTCAGCACCACCAGCTCCAATCATAACCGGAACTCCACTAACCATATCTGAATAACCATATTCACCTTGAAGCATAACTGCACAGGAGTGGATTTGTTTAGTATCTTTAAGTATTGCATCAACCATTACTGCTGTTGATTTAGCTGGTGCGTAGTATGCTGAACCATCACCAAGAAGATTTACAATTTGAGCGCCACCATTTCTTGTTTTTTTAACAATTTCGCCAATCTCTTCAGAATCTAGTAAATCATCAATAGGTACACCAGCAACTGTAGTAAATTTTGGAAGTGGAACCATAGTATCACCATGTCCACCCATTACAGTAGCACGAATTTGCCCTGCTCCATAACCTAGTTTTTCATAAATAAAGTGAGCCATTCTTGCAGCATCTAAAATACCAGCCATTCCTAATATTCGCTCTCTTGGAAAACCTGTGTATTTATGTACAACATAAGTCATAACATCAAGAGGATTACTTACTACAACAACTATGGCATTTGGAGCATACTCTTTAATCTCTTTAGCATAACCTTTAACAATCTCGGCATTTTTTAAAAGTAAATCATCCCTACTCATACCTGGTGTTCTTGGTGCGCCTGCTGTTATTACAACAATCTCACTTCCAGAAATATCTTCTGGTCCTTCAGCTGCTCTAACAATAGTATGTTCTCTAGCAGCATTTGCTGCTTGAGACATATCTAATGCTTTACCTTTAGCAACATCAACATTTCGTCCTCTTAGAATAACTTCATGACATGAACCACGCATAGCTAAAATAAATGCTACCGTCGAACCAAAATTACCTGTTCCAATGACTGTTACTTTACTTGCCATATAATTACCTTTTTTAGTTTTACATTAACTTTTTAGTTTTAGCTAAGCTATTTCAAATTAGCTAAAAACAAAAAGTTGTAATAATCTCAGATGCAAAAGCACCTGAGAAATACAATTTAGTTTGAAAAAACTATATTGCGTCTATAATCGCGTTTAGTGTAGCAGATGGGCGCATAGCTGCTTCAGCTTTTGCTTCATCTGGATTAAAATAACCACCAATATCTTGAGCTTTACCTTCAACAGAAAGTAACTCTTCAATAATTTTTGCTTCATTTTCAGTTAAAGCTGCTGCTACTGGAGCAAATTTAGCTGCAAGTTCAGCGTTGTCACCCTCTGCAAGAGCTTTAGCCCAATATTGAGCTACGAAAAAGTGAGAAGCTTTGTTATCTGGCTCACCACATTTTCTTGATGGTGCTTTGTTGTTTCCTAAGTAGTTATCGTTAGCAATATCTAAAGCAGCAGTTAAAGCAGCTAGTTTTGAATCACTATTTTTTTGACCGATAAATCTTAAAGACTCAGCAAGTGCTAAAAATTCACCTAGTGAATCCCAACGAAGGTGACCCTCTGCTAAGAATTGATCAACATGTTTAGGAGCTGATCCACCAGCACCAGTTTCATAAAGACCACCACCAGCTAATAATGGAACAATAGAAAGCATTTTTGCAGATGTTCCAAGCTCTAAAATAGGATACATATCAGTAAGATAATCTCTTAAAACATTCCCCGTTACTGCAATAGTATTTTTACCTTCACGCACACGAGCGTTAGTAAATCTAGTAGCAGCAGCTATTTCCATTATTTGAATATCTACACCATCAGTATCTAAATCTTTTAAGTATTCATTTACTTTTAAAATCATTTGTGCATCATGTGCTCTATTTTCATCTAACCAGAAAATAACAGGAACTTTTTCTATTTGACCACGCTCAACTGCTAGTCTTACCCAGTCTTTAATTGGAATATCTTTTGCACGAGACATTCTCCAAATATCACCAGCTTCACACTCAAATGACATAAGTTCAGTTCCATCTTCAGCAGTTACTGTAACTTTACCAGCTTCTGAAAGTTCAAAAGTAGTAGGATGAGAACCATACTCTTCAGCTTTTTGTGCCATTAAACCAACATTTGCAACTGAACCCATAGTTGTTACATCATATTGACCATTTTTAACACAATCAGCTACCATTTCATTGTAAAATAAACCATAAGTAGCATCAGGAATTACGGCTACACATTCAACTGCATCACCATTACGATTCCACTGTTTACCACCCTCACGAACAACAACAGGCATAGATGCATCAATAATTACATCATTTGAAGCATTAAAGTTTGTAGTTCCTTTATCTGAATCAACCATTGCAATTTCTGGGCTATCAGATTCAATGATCTTTTGGAATGCTGCTTTAATTTCAGCCTCTTTAGCATGTCCAGAGATTTTTTTCTCTAAATCTGACATACCTTGATTAGGATTAACATTTAACTCTGCAAATGTATCTGCATATTTTTCAAATACTGGTGCAAAAAATACTGCAAAAGCATGACCAAACATAATTGGATCAGAAATTTTCATCATAGTTGCTTTAAGATGGATTGACCATAAAACACCATTTTCTCTAGCTTCTTCAATAGATTTAGCAATAAATGTTTTAAGTTTTGAAACTGACATATATGTTCCATCTAAAACTTCTTTATCTAGTGCATCAATAGTTTTTAATTCTTTACCATTTAATGCTATTGTTACTTTTTGTGCTTTATCTATTGTGATTGATTTTTCGTTACCATAAAAATCGCCATCACCAGCCATATGAGTTACATATGCTTTTGAATTTTCAGAAAATGCCTTTAGTCTATGTGGATGATTTTGAGCAAATTTCTTAACAGCAGTTGCCGCACGACGATCTGAATTTCCTTCACGAAGAACAGGATTAACTGCTGAACCTAAACAAGTATTATATTTAGCACGAGTAGCTTCCTCTTCAGCATTTGCTGGATTTTCTGGAAAGTCAGGAATTTTATGACCTTGAGATTGAAGTTCAGCAATACAATCTTTAAGCTGACCAACTGAAGCTGAAATATTTGGAAGTTTAATAATATTTCCATCTGCTTGTAAAACAACTTCACCAAGTTTTGCTAATTCATTTGTTGCAAGACCCATAGCTGCAAGAACTCTACCTGCTAATGAAATATCTGATGTTACTACATCAACGCCTGCTGCTTTAGTAAAAGCATTTACGATTGGTAACAGTGAATAAGTTGCTAAAGCTGGAGCTTCATCAATCTTCGACCAAATAATTTTTGACATATTGTGTCCTTAGGTTAATTTATATAACTGATATACTACCACTAAGATAAATAATATTTGGTTACCTTTTATAAATAATCTGATGTATTTAGTATTTGTTTCGTTTTGTAGCACGCCTTATATTAGTTAAATGTGTAGAATAGTTACGCGTGAAATTATGAAAACCTTTTTTATTTTTCATAAAATATAAATAATTTGTTTTTGCTGGAAAAATTGCTGCTCGAATAGCATCAATACTAACATTACAAACAGGTAGGTTTGGAAGCCCCTTGTGTCGGTAAGTGTTGTAGCTAGACATATCTTCTCTTATTCTTTTTGGAGTTACTTTTACATGAGAATATGCTCCATAATTTAGAGTACCATCCATTTGTAATTTCATATTCTTTTTTAGCCTATTATGGATAACAGAAGAGACTATTGGCATCTCTTTAATATTTGCAGATTCCTTTTGAATAATGGAGGCAATTGTTACAAAATGAAACCATTTCTTTTTATTGTATGTACTAAATAATTTTATGGATATTTTTTTCATTGTTGATAATGATTCAAATAAAAGTATTTTAATCAGCATTTTTTCTGTAATTCCAAGTGGCAACCTATATGTATTTGGAACAAAAGCGCCCTCTTTTATGTATGTTTGTTTATTAAATTCATACTGTAATTTAGTTCTATTTAAGGATAGATTATCCGCTAATTGATTCAAAAAGATATAAGTTGTTTCACCTGGAATAAGTGTAATATCTTGCAAGGCTGCTTTTGCAGTGGTTAACTTATATAAAAATTCTGCACGAGTGCTTTTTGTTTTACCAATATTTATCCAACCACTTTGTGGAGTACCAATTAGTCTAAGTATTATAGAATCTACTTTGGAAACATTATAATTTTTATCTTGCATTTGTGATATAATTTTATTTATAGAACCTTGAGGTATGTAGATAACCTTAGGTGAAGAAATAGGCTGATTTAGGTAGTACATGAACGACAAAATTATTATCAATACAATTTCAAAAATCCATTTTATACTTGTTAACATTTTTGTTTTCATCTTTTTCACACTCTTTGTATCATTTATTGTGTTGCAAAATGGAATATATATAGATAATATCTCTTTTGCAAATATTAAAGCAAAGCAATTATACATTAAATGGGATGAAAAGATAAGTGTTACCATTAAAAAGATTGACTTAAAAAACACAAGTGAACAAGATTCAAAAATACAAATTCAAAAAATTGATACAATGCTGCATGAAATTTTGATTTTTGATACTGTTTTTAAAAAAGTACTTATTAGTAAAATTCAATATAACAATATTACTGGTTCATTTAAATATTTTGATGGTGGGGATGGTTACTTAAATCTATCATCACCAGACTTTTCTTTAAAATCTTCTTTATTTTTTGAATCACATCTTTTTAATATAAAAATAAAATCTTTTATAGATAAAAAAAATGAAATCAAAGCCAATGGTAATATTATATTAAATACTTATAGTGACATAGAACTGCTAGCATCATTAAATGTAAAAATACTTGATAATATAAATCTTCATCTATATTCAAGAACTGACCTTGATAAGCTAAAATATAAGATAGAATCTTTAAATGATATAAAAAGTATTAAACCTATTATAGATAAATATGCATCAAACTGGAAAGCTAAATGGTGGGTAAGAGATGCAATAAATATGTCAAGTTTAAGTATTAATAATATTTATGGATACTTAGAATATGAACACATAAAAGATGCCTACAAACATCTACATGTAGAGGCTGTTGTAAATGATTTAAAATATACTTATAATAAAAAACTTGATGTAATTGACACAAGTCATACTGAATTAGAATTTAAAAATGCAATTCTTTACATACGACCAAAAAATGCATATACTTACAAAACTTTCTTGGGTAAAAGCAAAATAAATATTGACTTCACAAAAGAAGAAACAATGGTGTATTTGCACCTTTTGTTTAAAGGTAAACTAAATAAAGATTTGCTTTATCTACTTAGTGCTTATAATATAAACTTACCATTTCTTCAAACAAAAGGTGAACTAAAAACAGATTTAAAATTAGATATAAATTTAAATACAACAGATGTTGAAGCCCATGGTAATTTTTATACAGACAACTCTTGGATTAACTATCTTGGTTTGGATTTACATGTTTTTAATACAAATGTAATCTTAAATAACACTAATGTAAGTGTAAAAAATATGTATGCAAAATATGAAGATATTGCAACAAGCCATCTTGATATAATCTTTGATGCTAAAAAAGATATTGGGAAGTTAGACTTTAGAGTAGATAGTGTTTCTTTTAATGATATTGGAGTAAATCTAGAGCATAATAAACACCCTCTACATGTAGAGTATATAATAAATCCTAAGCAAGATTATATAGATATTGAAAATTCTAAATGGGCATTTGATGGTGAAAGTTTTAATATAGATAAAATGCGTTTACCATTTAATTTAGAAGAGTTATCTGTTGCAATACCATCTACAAAGGTTTATGCACAAGATACACTAGATGCTTTTGCATCTGGTAAAGTTTTATTTAAACCTATTCGGGCAGATATTGATTTAGATATAACAAACCTATTTCATTATAACACTAGACTAAATCAAAAACAACTTGATTTAAAAGTAAAATATGACGATAAGCTTACAGTTAGCTCAAAAGCAGACATAAGTTTAAAAACATCAAAAGATATCTATAATATAAATAATTTAAATATTACTATTGATAATAGATTTTTAAACATAAAAAACATGAATCTTTCTATAGATAATTTACTTAGCTCAAATATTACAATTAACTATGATTTTGACACTGATAAAGGTAACATAGATTTAAACAAAATAAATGTATCAAACAAAACATTTCATGAAATTTTTAAAAAAGACGATAAAATAAAACTAAAAATTAAAACATTAAATAATAATGTAATTATTACATCTAAAAAATATGATATTAAATATGTATTAAATGATTATGAATGGAAAGTAAGTGTTGATTCCATTAAAAATATAGCAAAAGAATCTAAAGTATTAAAAGATTATTTTATAGATAATGGCAGCTTTAGAATGGGAAAAAGATATAATGAAAATTTTATTAATTTTTTATTTAAAAGTGATTATAAATATAGTTTAATTGTAAAAGACAACAAACCAATACATTACTATGCAGTTAGTGGTAAATACCACACAAAAAAAGATTTTATTAGTATTAATGTCAACAATATTGTACATGTAGCTATTACAGATAAAATAAAAATAAAAGCTAGAAAAATAGGATTTCATTTAGCTAAAATTGTAAAATTTATATCTGAATTAAATACTAGTGAAAATAAAGATAGCATGGGTGTTTATATGGATTCTAAAGATTCATATGTGTACTTTAGTGAAAATAGACATGCGGTTGCAGATAGTATAAAATTTACCTATAAAAATAAAATTTTAAATGCTGATTTTAAACATAAAAAAGGTAAAGCAACATTTAAATATGAAAATAATAAATTTGTACTAAAAGGTAAAAATTTTGGGGATAAATTTATGAATCAACTTTTTGCTCTCTCTGAAGTAAGGGGTGGTAAGCTTGGTTTTTCAATTGCAGGAGTAGGTAAGACATATAAGGGTGTTATGTATATGAAAGATGCTACTATAATTGACTATACTGTTTTAAATAATGTATTGGCATTTGTAAATACAGTACCAGCCCTACTAACTTTTAAACTTCCAGGGTACAATAAAAGTGGTCTAGATATTGAGCGATTATATTTTGACTTTAATTTTAAAGATGATGTGTATCATATTAGCAATTTTTCTATTAGCTCAAAAGAGATAAATATATTAGGAAAAGGTGAAGCAAGTATTGTAAATGATACAATAAATATGGATATGAATCTAAAAACAGATTTAGGAAGTTCAGTATCTAAAATACCAATAGTTGGCTATATACTGCTTGGTGAAGACAGTGTATCTACATCACTAACTCTTACAGGTAAGCTTAGTGATCCTCAGGTAAACACTCAAGTAGCACAAGATATAGCAGTAGCTCCATGGAATATATTAAAAAGAACTTTTACATATCCAATGAAACTGTTTGAGAGTAATGATAAAAAATAAAGTTATTCGTTTCTAAGAACGGTTAAAATATCTACTTCACTCGCTTTTTTAGCAGGGTAATAAGCTGATGCAACAACAATAACAAATGCTCCACCTACTATTAGGAAAAAATCCTGGACACTTAAATCAAGAGGTAAGGTTGTTGTTGGATACACATCTTTAGGAAGATGAACTATATCAAATGTAGAAAGTACCCATAAACCACTCATACCAAATACTATACCAGCTAAAATACCACTAACACCAATAACTATGCCAAGATAAAGAAAAACCTTCTTAACCTCTTTAGATGTAGCTCCTAATGACATTAATAGCGCTATTTCACTTCTTCTGTTCATTACATTCATGAGAAGTGATGATATAATATTAATAGCAGCTATAAGGATGATAAGCATTAAAACTATAAATAAAGATACTTTTTCAAGCTCCAATGCTGCAAAAAAGTTAAGATTATCTTCCCACCAACCTTTTATAGCTACTGATGATGGCAATACTGCTTGAATCTTTACAATATCAGTATGTGGATCTTTTGAAAATATATGAATACCATCATACATATTTGAGGGAAGATGTAACATTGCTTGGAGTGAAGATAATGTAACATATGAGTATGCTTTATCATAAGCTGACAATCCAGAATCAAATACACTTTTAACTTTAAATCGTTTTATTTTTGGAGTAATAGAGAGTCCACCTGGTTCGACATGAGTAAATATATACATAAGTCTATCGTCTGTATAGATATGAAACTCTTCTTTTAATGATTTTCCAATCAGTACATCAAATTTTTTAAATTTACTTTTTGAAATAGCTTTTCTAACAACACTATTTACCTTAGCTTCATTTTCAAAATCAACACCAAACATATAGCCACCCTCAAGTTTAGAGCCATTTCTAGCCATAATAGCTGTTTGAATATATGGACTAAAGGAAAGTTCGGGAAACTTTGTTTGTAAATCAATCAATAAGTTATCATTAACAGAGCCAAAAAATTTAGGGACAATAGTAAGAGGATAGTTCATAACTGTAAGTTTTTTCTTAAACTCATTGTCAAAACCATTCATAAGTGCCATTGCAATTAAAAGTACAGTTACACCAAGACCAATACCTAAAAATGCTAAAACTGCCGATAAAAAGATAAATGGTTGATCTTTATCAAAACGCAAAAATCTTTTTACAAGATAAGGAACTATATTTTCACTCAAGATGCAAAAACACCTTTTTTAGGTCCGCTTTTGCCACAGCATTGTTTATATTTTTTACCACTTCCACAAGGGCATGGCTCATTTCTAGCTACTTTTTTCTCACCAAAAGATGATTCATCTTCATCTTTTTCAGAATGGTTAAACTGTCTAACAGCTTCATTTATTCTTCTTTCTGTTTCCATTCTCTCAGCTAGTTCTCTAGCTTCTTCTTCTGGATCTTCAAATTTAAATTGAATAATTTGTAAGTGAATTATAGTATTTACTTTTATTTCAGAAATTAACTCTGTAAAAAGATTAAAACTCTCTTTCTTATACTCAACCAATGGATCTTTTTGATTATATGCACGAAGTCTAATACCTGTTTTCATAGTATCCATTACATAAAGGTGATCACGCCAAGCTTTATCTAACATTTTAAGATAAACTTCTCTTTCAACTTCAGCACGAACATCAAGCTCTAAAACAGCCATTTTTTCATCATATACATCTTTAATAGCTTTTGTAACAGCCTCTAATAACTCTTCATAATCTAAATTTTTAAAATCATCAGGATTTAGTTCATAATTTAATTCTTCATGAATATGTTTAAACAGTGAATCTAGCGCAAAATCTTCTCTTGCTCCACCCTCAAAAATACCATTGTCATTTAAAGCATTAGTAATATATTCTGCTCTAATTTCATTGATTTTTGAACCAATATCATACTCTTTATCAAGTAGTTGATTTCTAAATTTATATACAATTTTTCTTTGCTCATTTGCTACATCATCGTATTCAACAATTTGCTTACGACCTTCATAGTGCATATTTTCAACTTTTTTCTGAGCTTTTTCAACCGCACGAGTTACCATTTTAGATTCTATATATTCACCATCTTCAACACCAAGTCTTTCCATAATAGACTTAATTTTATCACTTCCAAAAATACGAAGTAAACTATCTTCTAAAGATAAGTAAAACTGAGTAGTACCAGCATCACCTTGACGACCAGAACGACCACGAAGTTGATTGTCTATACGACGGTTTTCATGTCTTTCAGTACCTAGTATGTATAAACCACCAAGTTCTCTTACTTCATCGTTTACTTTAATATCAACACCACGACCAGCCATATTTGTAGCAATTGTTACAGCACCTTTAGAGCCTGCATTTTTAATTATTTCACCCTCTTGCTCATGGTTCTTAGCATTAAGTACAGTATGTGCAATTTTTTCTTTCTTTAAAACTGAGTGAAGAAGCTCTGATTTTTCAATACTTGCAGTACCAATTAAAACTGGTTGACCAGTCTTGCTTAACTCTTTAATAGTATTTATAACTGCTTCAAATTTTTCTTTTTCTGTTTTATAGATTAAATCATTTTTATCAATTCTTGCAATTGGAATATTTGTAGGAATTGAGATAACATCAAGTGAATAAATTTGTGCAAATTCTGAAGCTTCAGTTTCAGCAGTACCAGTCATACCAGCTAATTTATCATACATTCTAAAATAATTTTGGAAAGTAATATCTGCTAAAGTTTGAGTCTCTTCTTTAATCTCAACTTTTTCTTTTGCTTCAAGTGCTTGGTGAAGACCCTCAGAAAAACGACGACCTTCTGAAAGACGACCTGTAAACTCATCAACAATTACAACTTCACCATCATTTACAACATAATCAATATCTTTTACAAATATATAGTTTGCTTTTAATGCTTGATCTAAGATATGAGAAAGTGAAGCATTTTCAGGTGAAAATAAATTTTCAACACCAAAAAGTTCTTCAGCCTTTGTGTTACCCTCTTCTGTTACCAAGATTACTCTATCTTTTTCATCAACAGTAAAATGATCTTCTTTTACTAATTGTTGAGCAATAGCATTCGCTCTTGTATAATCTTCCATATTTCTATCGGTTGGACCAGAGATAATAAGTGGCGTTCTTGCTTCATCTATTAAGATACTATCTACTTCATCAACAATTACAAAACTATGCCCTCTTTGAACCATATGTTCAGCAGCATAAGACATATTATCTCTTAAGTAATCAAAACCAAACTCGTTATTTGTTCCATAAGTAATATCTGCATTATAAGCTTCTTTTTTAACTTCATGATCATGCATATCTTCTAAAATTGCACCAACTGAAAAACCTAAAAATTCATAAAGTGGAGCCATCTCTTTTGCATCACGAGAAGCTAGATAATCATTTACAGTAACTAAATGAACGCCTTTTCCAGCCATAGCATTTAAAACAATAGCTAAAGTTGCAACAAGTGTCTTACCTTCACCTGTTTTCATCTCTGCTATTCTGCCCTCATGTAAAACCGCACCACCAACAAGTTGAACATCAAAATGACGCATACCAAGAGTTCTAATACTTGCTTCTCTTGTTATTGCAAAAGAATCTTCCAAAGCATCATCTAAAGTTTTTTCTTCATTTTGAACACTTTGCCTAAGCTCAGAAAAAGCTGCTTTTAGTTCATCATCAGATAAAGATTTATATTTATCCTCTAAATTATTAATATTTTTAACTATTTTGTTATATTTTTTAAGTTCACGATCATTCGAAGTACCAAATACTTTACCCATAAATGCTTGTAGCATCTTCAACCTTATTTACATTACTATATAATAAACTATATAGTAAATTTGAAATTGTAATATTTTAACATACTTATAGTTATAATTCGCATAAATTCATTAATGATTTTTTTTATTATTAATATTAAATAATATGTAAACAATTGCTTAGTTATAATTTTCTCATAAAAGGATAAACTTGAAACATATACTTCTAGGCTTACTTATAAGCACAAATATAATGGCATCAATTGACAATATAACATCTTTTGAAGCAGATTTTACTCAAAATATTAAAGATGAAAAAGAAAAAATATTAAGCTACAAAGGTCATGTGTATGCACATAAACCACAGTTTGCCAAATGGGAATACAAAACACCTGTTGAAAAAAACATTTTCATTACCCCATTTGCTATAACAATAGTAGAACCTGAGATTGAACAAGTTATAGTTAGAAAAATTAAATCTAATTTTAACTTCTTTGAGCTAATTAAAAATGCTAAAGAGGTAAGAGAAAATGTATATGAAGCTAATTATAAAAATACTAAATTTACAATTATTAAAGAAGATAAACTAATAAAATCAATCTCTTATGTTGATGAGTTTGATAATAAAGTTATTATCATATTTGAAAATCAGAAGCAAGATCACAGAATAGACTTAGAGGTTTTCAATCCAAAATATCCTTTACAATACGATATTATTAGAGATTAGAAGGCTTAAAGCCTTCTACTATTTAACCATTGCAGTTAATGCATCTTGAGTAACTTTGTTAAAGTTAAGATATTTATAAATCTCATCACTCATTTCTGGTTTAATTTTATTTGCAACTATCTCTGCATATTCAGAAGCAGTTGGTAGTGCACCTTTAAGAGCAACAACAGCAGCTAGTTCAGCACTTCCAAGATAAACTTGAGAACCTTTTCCTAGTCTATTGTCGAAGTTTCTAGTACTTGTTGAGAAAACAAATGCGTTTTGCGCAACAGCAGCTTGATTACCCATACATAAAGAACAACCTGGAATCTCAGTTCTTGCTCCAGCCATACCAAATACAGAGTAATAACCCTCTTCTTGAAGAGTTTTTTCATCCATTTTAGTTGGAGGACAAATCCAAAGCTTATTAGCAACAGCACCCTCACCTCTTAAAATCTCACCAGCTGCACGAAAAAGTCCAATATTTGTCATACATGAACCAACAAATACTTCATCAATCTCTGTGCGTAAACCTGCTTCATGAATTTCACTAAGTGTTTTAACATCATCTGGATCATTTGGACAAGCTAAAATTGGCTCTTTAATTTGATCCATATCAATCTCAATTACAGCAGCATACTCAGCATCTTTGTCAGCTTCTAGAAGTTCAGGATTTGCAATCCAAGCTTTCATTTTGTCAGCTCTTCTTTGTAGTGTAGCTTTATCTTCATAACCTTGAGAAATTAACTCTTCAATTAGAACAATATTAGACTCTAAGTACTCTATAATTGGTTCTTTGTTAAGTTTAACTGTACAAGCAGCGGCACTACGCTCAGCAGATGCATCAGAAAGTTCAAAAGCTTGTTCACATTTAAGATTTTCAAGACCTTCTATCTCTAAAACTCTACCACCAAAGATATTTTTCTTACCAGCTTTTTCAACTGTTAAAAGACCATCTTTAATAGCTTGATGAGGAATGGCATTTACCATATCACGAAGAGTGATACCTGGTTGCATAGTCCCTTTAAATCTTACAAGAACAGACTCAGGCATAGTAAGAGGCATCATACCAGTAACACCAGCAAATGCTACAAGTCCACTTCCTGCTGGAAATGAAATACCCATTGGAAAACGAGTATGTGAATCTCCACCAGTACCAACAGTGTCAGGAAGACAAAGTCTGTTTAACCATGAGTGAATTACACCATCACCTGGGCGAAGAATAAAACCTTTTCTACTTGTCCAAAACTCTGGAAGTGTATGTTGAAGTTCAATGTCTGCTGGCTTTGGATAAGCAGCAGTATGACAAAATGATTGCATAGTCATATCTGCACCAAAGCTCAATGCAGCTAGTTCTTTAACTTCATCACGAGTCATTGGTCCTGTTGTATCTTGAGAACCAACAGTTGTTGCGATTGGCTCACAGTAAACATTTGGTTTAATACCCTCAACACCACAAGCTTTACCAACCATTTTTTGAGCAAGAGTATAACCTTTGCCATTGTCAGCTGGTTGTGCAGGAACCATAAATAAATCTCCAGCATCCATACCAAGAGCTTCTCTAGCTTTAGCAGTAAGACCTTTACCAATAATAAGTGGAATACGACCACCAGCACGCATCTCATCTGGAAGAGTATTTGGAGCTATCTCAAAAGTAGAAACAACTTCACCATTTTTTACAATTTCACCATCAAATGGTTTAACTGTAATCACATCACCAGTTTCAAGTTTAGCAGTTGGTGCTTGAATAGGAATACATCCTGAATCTTCTGCAGTATTAAAGAAAATTGGAGCAATAATATCTCCAATTACAATACCGCCAGTTCTTTTGTTGGGGATACCTGGAATATCGTTACCCATATGCCATTGAACAGAGTTAATACCTGATTTTCTTGAGCTTCCTGTACCTACAACATCACCAACATAAGCAAGTGGATGACCTTTAGCTTTTAACTCTTTCATAGTATCTAGTGGATTATCCATTCTATTTACTAAAAATGAATTTGCGTGAACAGGGATATCTGCACGAGTAAATGCTTCTGAAGCTGGAGATAAATCATCAGTGTTTGTTTCACCTGGGATTTTGTATACAGTTACTGTAATCTCTTTTTGCATCTCAGGTTTATTTGTAAACCATTCACCTTGCGCCCAAGATTCAATAACTTGCTTAGCAAAAGGATTATTGTGATCCATTAACTCTTTTACAACTTCAAAATCTCCATATACTAAAATAGTATTTTTTAATTGATCTGCTGCTTCTTGTGCAATTGCTACATTGTTATTTCTGAGTCCATCAATTAATGGTCCAACATTGTAACCACCAAGCATTGCTCCAAGGATTTTTATAGCTTGAATTCTGTCTATAACATGAGAATGTGCATCCTCATGAACAATAGCATTTAAGAAGGCTGCTTTAATGTATGCTGCATCATCTACACCAGCTGGAATACGATTTTCCAATAAATTAAGTAAAAACTCTTCATCTTCTACTTTATCAGCTTTAAGTAATTCAACTAATTGAGTAACTTGTTGAGCATTTAAAGCAAGTGGTGGAACGCCAAGAGCTTCTCTTTCTTTCGTATGTACTTTATAGTCATCTAAAAATGCCATAGTAAATCCTAATATTTTAATTTAATATGGGATTATAACTAAATAAAAAAACTAAAAAGAAACAGTGTAACTTTATGAAACATAATATATATTTTTTGTTTTATTTATGTTTAGTTTTGTAACACTATAATTTTCTTGCTTTTATTTCAGCATCTATAATATCTCTCTCTTTTCCACGATATGAGCTTTTTAGCCATAAAAGATATGAGTCGGGCAAATCACTATACATCATGCCCTTGTGCTTACCAAAAGAAACTTTTACATTTTGTTTTTGAGTTAAAATATGTTCTCTACATGTAGAGCTAATATTGCTGTATTTAAGAAGTTCTAAAAATTCATAAAATTCTAATCTTTTTTGAATGACAAAAGTATAGGTATCAAAATCAAATACTCCACTTCTTAAACTAACAAACTCTTGAAGTTGTTTTATCTGCGATACTTCTAAGCTTTCAAGATTTTCTACGAGTACACTAAAAGAGCTTTTATATTTGGTAAATACTAATTTAGCTTTTATCATTATAAAATTTCTCTAACACCTTTAGAATTTGCAGAAGATAAAACACCCTCATGCTCTAGTTGTTCAATAATATTTGCAGAACGGTTATAACCAATTTGTAGCTTTCTTTGAAGGTATGAAATTGATGTTTTTTTATCGTTTAATACTACATTTTTTGCTTGTTCAAAAAGCTCGTCAAGCTCTTCATAAGAATCACTTGAAGATGAAGACGAATTTTCATTTTCTTCTAGCAAAAAGCTTTTATCGTAGTTTGGTTCTCTTTGCGCTTTAATAAATTCAACTATCTCTTCTATCTCATCTTCTGTAGCCCAAGGTGCATGAAGACGCACTAAGCCAGTAGAGCCAGGAGGAGTAAAAAGCATATCTCCACGCCCTAAAAGTGACTCAGCACCCATCTGATCTAAAATAATTTTAGAATCAATTTTTTGCCCAACTCTATAAGATATACGAGATGGTAGATTGGCTTTAATTAAACCAGTTACAACATCAACTGATGGTCTTTGAGTAGCAACTATTAAGTGAATACCACATGCACGAGATTTTTGAGCAAGTCTAGCAATACTTACTTCAACATCTTTTCCACTTGTCATCATTAAATCAGCTAATTCATCTATGATTACTACTATAAATGGAAAATACTCACCACCCTCTTTTTTAACTTTTTCATTGTAGTTTTCAATATTTTTAGTTCGTGTTTCAGCCATTAACTCATAACGGCGTTCCATCTCTGCTACCATATTGTTAAGTGCTGCTATAGCTTGTTTTGGTTTTGTTATAACTGGTGTAAGAAGATGAGGAATATCATTATAAGTTGAAAACTCTAGCATCTTAGGATCTATCATAAGTAAACGAAGTTGATCTGGTGAATTTTTATATAAAAGTGAAAGTATCATAGCGTTAATTCCAACACTTTTACCACTCCCTGTTGTTCCTGCAATAAGTAAATGAGGAAGCTTTTTAAGGTCAGTTACAAAAGGTTTTCCAACTATATCTTTACCAAGTGCTATTGTAAGTGGTGAAGATGAATCTTTAAATAGTTTATCATCTAATATTTCACGCAAATAAATAGTATCAAAAGTATCATTTGGTATCTCTATTCCTACTACATCTTTTCCAGGAATTGGAGCTTGAATACGGATGGTCTCAGCTGAAAGTGCCATAGCTAAGTCATCTTGAAGATTTAAAATCTTAGACACTTTTACATCTGCTGCTGGTTTAAACTCAAAAGTAGAGACAACTGGTCCAGCATAAGTACGAACTACATCACCGTTTATTTTAAAGTGTGCTAGTTTTTCTATTAGGTAATGAATCTTTTCATCTAATTCACTTTCATCTACATTTTTTGTAGTTACTTTTGGTTTTTGTAAAAAGTTAACCGATGGAAGTTTAAAATTTTTAGGTTTTTCTACTGTACCTTTTTCTATACTTGCTAAAAGTTTTGCATTTTCCTCAAGCTCTTCAACAATAACAGTGGCATTTTTTTCTTTAATATCATGCACTAAATTTATAATATTTGTACTCTTGTCTTCTGTTTTATCTGCTTTAAGTTCCTCTTTTCTAATATATGCTGGCTTATCTATTTCTAAAATTTCTGGAGTATTTTCTTCTGAAGTTTCCTCTAAAGTTTTTGCTGGGGATTCCATAGTAGGAAATACAATATTTTCTGTTTCTTCAACTAGAACATCCTCTACATGTAGAGGTAATTCTTTTTCTTTAGTTTGTTGAATTTTATTTTTCATCTTATTTTTAAAAATAGAAATTATAATGTTTATCATTTCAGGTGTACTTTTATCTAATATAATAACTAATGAAACTAAAGAGATAATTACCCAAAAAATCCAAAGTCCAAAAAGACCAATATATGGACTTAAAAAGTCGACAAAATCACCACCAACAAGACCTCGCAAATCATCTTCAACAATAATTGCTTGAGCTAAAAGTGTAGAAAATAGTGCTAAAAAAGATGTAATAATTAATTCAAATTTTCGCATATTTAAGGTTGTATTTTTATAAAAAATATACAAAGGAAAAAGTGCTATAAAAATATAAACATAAGAGATATAACCAAAATATAGATGATTTAACTGTGCAAACTTAGCACCATAACTTCCCATAAGAGCGGTGTCACCCAAAACAGTAGCAAATCCAAGATAGATTAGCATACCAAAAATAATTATAAAAAGAGTGTCTTTCAAGCTAGGCTTCCTTATAAAGTAATTAAAAAAGAAGTATAGCTAAAAGTGTTCCAAAAATGGTGTTTTACAAGTAGTTTACTAAACTTAATTTAGAAACTTTACCAACGGTTGAAAGCATTGCTTCATAGTTTAGTTGAAATTGAGTTAAGGACAACGATGCTTCTGCTAAATCTGTATCTATTATAGATGCTCTTAAGGTCATAGTACTTATCTCTAAAGTTTGAGATCTCTCAAGAGAATTAGACAAAGCATTTGATTGTGCACCAACTAAAGAATGGCTTCTACCTACATGTTCTTGCAAATCATCTATCATAGCAATTGCGTTTTCAATACCAACATTACGCATATCTCCATTTTCACTATCTGGATATAATTTATGGTTCTCAACAGATTTTATAACTTCATCTAGTGTTTTAAAGAAGTCTGTTTTAGCATCCCTAACAGTTAAAGCATTATTTGCTTGAAAATTAGCAACAGATGCATCATTACCAAAATTACCTGCATTTGAATCATATAAAGAGATTGTAGCTTTTGTGGTCGATGCTGTTTTATCTTCAAAACTTAATTTTCCATCATAGCTAAGATATGTATGAGTAAGATCATTAGAGTCATTAATTGCGCTATCATAATCATCTGCGCTATGTTCACTAGCTGGTAACTTACCAGTAGTCACCATATTTACAACATCCATAAGTTGTTGGTATGTCATATCTCCAGCTGGTGTTTTATCTCTTGGATCAGCCATATTAAAAATATCATAAGTATTTGAACCGACAGTAAAAGTAGAGCCACCATCGAGTAGATTTATATCTGCCTCATAAGTATTACCACCAATATCTAAGCCTTTTAATTTTAAAACTTTACCATCTAAACCATCTTTATAACTACCATCAGCTTTATATGTTACACCAGAAAATACTTCTGAAAGTTTCGTAGTATTTGTTGCAAAAGAGTTGTCTTTATTTAATACTTGTGCAACATTTGATGTAAGTTTAGAACCATCTTTAGTAAAATTAACTCTATCATAAAGCATTGATTCAAAGTCTGAAATTATAGTACCACCAACTTCTACTGGAACTATTGTTACACCATTTTTTTTCAAATCTTCACTAATAGACGCACCACTTTCAAGACCTTTAGCAGATAAATCAAAACCTAACTTATTTCCATCTATATCAACAGTAAAATAACCATCAGCATCTACTTTTTCTTTTAATTTTTCATATGTTGATTCACTATAAGAAGAAATATTACCATTTCCATCATCTATTTTAATTGTTAATGTATCACCTGAAGATATTCCACCATCAACATTATAATCACTATTTCTATAATTTACATTAGAATAAACATTAGCCTCATCAAAAGGTGACTGAACAAACTTTTTAATATATAAAAATTGATTTGGAGCATCTGATGTACCTGTTATGATTTTATCAAAATCAGTTTCACCATATTTTAGGTTGTCTATTAAATTTGGATTAGCATAAATACCATCTGCTATATTTGCTGCATCTACACTGGCATTAGCATGGTAATCAACAGCACCAACTAGATGAAAGTCTAGTTTACTAGAACCTTTTAATTTATCTTCAACAACAATCTCCCCATATTTGTTCATACTTACATTTACAACATCCATAGAAGCTGTATTTCCATACGCATTACCAATTTGAGTTAATAAATCATCAACTTTATTACTATCATCCATTGTAATATGACTTGTAAAAAATGTTCCATCACTTTTTACTCCATTTAAATAAAAATGATTTGTAGAATTAGAGTTATCATCAATATCACCCATTAAATCTCTTATAGAATCACTAGGCGTAATAATAAGCGCTTCTTTTGTATTTGTAGGATCACTAAAAAGTGGATATTTTGATGATAAATTGTACTGAGGTACATTTGAAATAACTTCTTTTTTAGTTAAATTTTCTTCGCCTAAGAAAAGATCAGCACCAGTTAAATTATATTGTTGTGATATACCATTTCCGGCAAAAGCATTTAAAGATTTATCATTACCTTTGTAAATACCATTTTCATCAATAGGTTTTGTGCTAGTAGCTGAACCTGAAAACAAATATTTACCACCAATAGAAGTATTTGATAAATTAGTTAGATGTTTTTCTATCCCTCTTAACTCAGCAGCAATAGCATCCATAGATGACTCACTTTGCGAGCTATTAGAAGCTTGAATAAGTAAAGATTTTGTTCTATCCATAGTTGTTTGAAACTCATTAAGAACAGAATCTGTTTGAGTAGATACTTTATAACCACTATCTACACTTTTACTAACTTGATTTATGGTTGCCAACTCATTATCAAGTCTCATAGTCTCTGTAAAAGTTCTAACATCATCTTTTGCATACTGAATTTTAAGTCCAGATGATATTTGTTTATTTACATCAAAAAGATTTTTACTAAGTTTAGAGTTATTATCACTATAAATATTTTTATAGTACATACTTGATGTTATTCTCATCATACACCTCCGTGTGTGTCTAGGCTTTATGATACTGTAGCAATATCAGTTCCTATATTATGTATATTATCGACTAATTTTGATTTACTCTTTAGTTTCACTATACTTTAAGTTATAAATTACTATCATTGCATCTATAAGCCAGTGTGATGGAATGGTAGACTTGGTCGACTCAAAATCGACTGCCTCACGGCGTGCCGGTTCGAGTCCGGCCACTGGTACCACTTTTACATATCTATTCTCTCCTGCCCTATTCTGTATAAGGCAAAATCATATTTTAATGGATCACTTTTGTCAAAATCTCTTAAAGTTTCAGTAAGTTCTATTGCAGCTTGCAAATCATAGGTTTTTCTTTTTAATAAACCTAGCTTCAATCCAACATTAAAAGTATGGGTGTCTAGTGGCATAATTAAGTCGGCTTTATCTATTGCTGAGAATAAACCCATATCAATATTATCTTTTCTTACCATCCAACGAAGCCACATCATCCAGCGTTTTAATGCCCCCGCTCCTTTGGTTTTAGTTGTTATTTTGCCAATTAAAAAGTTATATCCTTGAGTGTCTCTTTGTATCTCTACATGTAGAGCTGAGATTATAGAGTTTATACCATCGATTACACTCTTTTGTTTATCATAACCTTTTTTAAAGACTTCTTCTAAAGTACTCTCTACATGTAGACGCTTTAGAGCTATGAAAAGTGCGACAATATCATCACTCTTTTGAAAACGATAATAATGATTTTTTAAAGCTTTTTTTATCTCCTCATCACTCTTAGTAAGTAAAGAAAAGTCTAATGATTCTAAAAACTTAACAATTTGTTTTACATTTCCATAAGCAAATAAAGCACATATTAAAGATATGCAAGGGTCATTATATCTTTTTGCTACTAAGATTGGATCTAGTTTATCAACTGAAATTTCATCTTTAGTATTTCGTTTTAAGACCTCTTCATCTAGTCTTTTTTTAATGCAGATGATAGAGTTTTTTTCTTTCACTTGAACCTGCTATATTTAGTTGTTTTCTATATTTTGCGATTGTTCTACGCACCATTTTTACTTTAAATTTTTCCTGAATCATATCTAAAAGTTTCATATCACTAAGTGGTTTAGCACGATTTTCTTGTTTTATTAGACCAATTAAAAACTCTTTTATTGCAGCATTACTTACATCTTCATCTATGGCAGTTGTAAAAAACTCTTTCATAGCAAAAACTCCACGATTACATGCTATATATTTGTTGGCTATTGCTCTTGAAATTGTAGATGGATTATGTCCAAACTCATCTGCTAAAGTTTTTAATGTAAGTGGCATAATCTGCCCACCAGTAAAAAACTCATACTGATACTCAACTATCATAAGCCCTACTTTGTAAAGTGTGGCCTTGCGCATATCAAGTGCATCTACAAGAGATTTTGCTTCTTTTATTTTAGCTGTTATAAACTCATGCTCAACACCATAGTTTGTGTCTATATTAATGGTTGGATAGTAAGCATCATTTAGTTTAAGTTCTATTCCGTCATCTTCATTAAAAAATATCATCAAATCAGGCACTATTTGTGCAGATTCTTCTTGATATTCTATATTTGGTGGATTTTTAAAACTACCTAGAACACGCATAACTTCAGGAAAATCTTCATCATCAGAATAACTATGAATTGCCTCAATATCTTGTATAACCTTCACACATAAACCATAAGCTTTATCGCTTATGTCTGAAGAATCAAGTTGAAACAAAAAGCTCTCAGCTAAATCTTTTGCACAAATACCAACAGGTTCAATATGGGCAAAACGAAGCCTA
>Ga0256827_10000273_pt1 | contig 30844 bp, 31 predicted proteins | sample CV84metaG_FD_185977 | JGI IMG/M metagenome (GOLD analysis project Ga0256827, IMG submission 185977) | Hydrothermal vent microbial communities from East Pacific Rise, Pacific Ocean - CV84 | ecosystem: Environmental > Aquatic > Marine > Hydrothermal vents | place: Pacific Ocean: East Pacific Rise...
TCCATGTCGGGGTGGTAGAGTCGTGAGAGCTTCAAATACTTTTTACGTACATGCTCTCTACTGGTTAAAGAGAGTAGCTCTAAACTCTCTACTGCATCTTGAAATTCACTTAAACTTACTTGATGCACAACCTAAAACCTTACTTACGCTTTAACACGTCTATGGTCTCTTCTGCTTTTACTAAAACTGTTTCAAACTCTGTAAGTTCTCTACTCTTTTTAGCCAACTCTTTTTCAAGTTCTGCTATTTTTTCTACAGCAAAACTGTTACCTCTTCCCTGTTGAGAGAGGGTATCTGTTTGTAAGTTTTTAAGGGTAGTTGAAGTACTTTCAAGAAGAGAAATCTTCTTCATAAGTTCACCTTTTAACTCTCTGTTTTTTGCAGAATATTCAGCTGACAATGCTTTCTCTTTTTCATACTTAACTTCCATCTCAGCTAAATCTACATTTAATTTATTATCTAAGTCAGCAAAAGTATTAACTTCTACATAATCTTCCTTTTTTCCAAGTGCTTTTGAAAACAACCAACCAATTAAAAAACCTAACAGTAGTGCTATTACTAAACACAGTACTATTTTTCCTATTATCTCTTCCATTTTACTTCCTTTTTATCTCTATTGTTACACGTCTATTTAGTTCACTATTTGGCTTGTCACCATACAGAAGTTCACTCTCACCATAACCTTTTGCTACTATATTTTTAAGTGGTATACCATGTTTACCTAAGTATTGTTTAACACTATTGGCACGTTTTTGACTTATCCATAAGTTGGTTTTTTCTTTACCACTTGCATCGGTATAGCCTTTAACAACTATTTTAGCATTTGGTACAGTTTTTAAAATTTTTATAACTTTGTTTAAAGTAGCTCTGCTTTTATCTGTAATTTTCGCTCTATTTTTAATAAATGAAATCTTACGATTTGTAATAGTAGATATGCTCTCTTGAAGAGATGCAAGAGTTTTGTTACTACTTTTTTTCTTACTGCTGCTCTTCTTTTTATGACTAGAGACTTTTGTTGAATCTTTTTTCTCTTCGTCTCTCTTTGATACATCTTTTTTATTTAATTTATCATTATCAATAAGAGGTTTGTTGTCTTCAATAGGCAAATTTTTATCTACTTCTTCTATTTGCTCTTTTGGAGCTTCTCTTTTTGGATGCTCTTTTAGTTTTATCTCTTCTTTATTTTTAAAAATAGTTCTTATAGCAGTTGTATTTGAAATGTTCTCTTCTATATCTGTACTATTTTCTTCTATAACTTCCGTTTTATTCTCTTCAATTGCTTCTGTAACAGTAGCATTGTTTACTGGAACATCCACACTTTTCTGCTTTTCAGGCTCTTCTTCTTTTAGCTCAACCTTTGGTATGGTTTCACTTTTTTCCATATTTTCTTCAATACTCATCGTACTACTATTTAGAGCTTCACTTCTATTTTCAGACTCTAATACCGACTCTTTTTCTTGATTTATAAACATATCTTGATGTGTATATAAACAGAGAAGTATAAGTAAAATAGAAGCCAATAAACCATACAGAAGTATTTTATTACTTTTTTTCATTTTGCTTTTCCTTTTTTGACTGTAGAATTATAGTGTTATTTACTTTTATTATCATCTACCTTAACATCACAGAGTGATGCTTTTATTGTTGTAGCAAACGCAATACTTACATCGTTCCATGTTTTACCCTTATGAAGGTCATAACAACTTTTATTAATACTACTCAATGCTGACTCGGCTTGAAAATCAAAAAGGTCTATGGTACCATCTGCTTTAAAGTTCTCTTTATCATAAATATACGTCATAGGTACTTGTAGTGATTTTTCATTCATGGTTATATTGACATCAAGAGTACCAGTGTAAGGTTTTCCTTTTTCACGTTTATTGGCTTTAATGCCAACTATTTTACCCTCTATAGTTTTTCCAGCAAGTTTTCCAAAGAAGTTCTCTACTAAGGTCTTGTCTCTTCCTTCATTTTTAGTATCTACTTTAGATATATCAATAGAAACAGTAGAACCTAGCAACAGCTCTTTAAAATTTTTACCCTCTTTTTTGTTTGCACTGTAGTTTACAGAAGTAAACTCTCCACCCACACCAAGTTTAGCCAATGTTTTGTAGGCTTTCCATGTTACTTTCATCTCATTTGACTGGGTTAAAACACAACCTCCAGCATAGCTCAATGCACCAAATGTTATTAACGAAAAAATTATTTTATTCATAGTTTGTCCTTTTTAGGCATTATACATTAGACTTCTTGTATAACCCTATATTTTGATAATATTTATCTTCTCAAAATGGTTTTTAAATCATCTTTAGTGTATGATAATAAAAAATAAAAGGATTTTTATGAAAAAAATAATTATTACACTTATAGCACTGTTTACAATAAATATACAAGCTCAAGTAGATATGAATTTAACCGATACAAACGGAACAGAATACTCAGTAGTTGCAGAGAACAACTCTATAAAAATAGCAGGGATGGAAGGAAAATTGGTTTTTCTTGAGTTCTTTGGTCTTCAATGTCCAGCATGTCAACAGGCAATGCCACACCTTATTAATCTACAAGAAAAATACAAAGAAAATTTTCAAGTTTTAGCAGTTGAAGTTCAAAACAACGAAATAGACCCTATTAATGACTACAAAGCAGAACATGGAATTAACTATATAACTTTTTCAAATTATGATATAGGTGGATTGGTGAGATATGTAGCAGAGAAAAGTGGTTGGCAAGGTGCCATTCCCTACACTGTAGCCATAGACCCAAAAGGAGAAGTACTTTTTGCACAAGCAGGAGTAATACCAGAGAAAACTTTAGAAGCGTATATAGAGAAATATTCGGTTAAATAATTACACCGAATAATACCCAGCTTTCTCATGATGCACCACCAAAGCAGAGGTACTCTGCTCTGGATGTATCTGAAAAGTCTCACTCAATTCAATCCCAAACTCTTCAGGTTTCAACACATCAAACAGCTCTCTACTAGCCTCCAAGTCAGGACAAGCAGGGTAACCAAATGAGTAACGTGAACCGTGGTATCGTCTCATTCTTACGTCACGCAGGGTTGCACCCTCGTCCTCTTTTAAAATATCCCAATCCATTCTTATCTGTTTGTGAGCAACTTCTGCCAAGGCTTCTGCTAACTCTACAGAGAAACCGTGAACCATGTTGTACTCTAAGTATTCGCCTTTTTCATAAAGCTCTTTTTCATAAGCAGAGAACTTTGAACCAGCACTCACACAAGTAAGGGCAATGATATCATGTCGGTCATGTCTAAAGAAGTCACTTAATGCTCGGTGTGGTTTCTTTCTTTGTCTTGGAAACTCAAACTTTACGGTGTGTCTATCTTTGACCTCATCAAATGGTTCTGCATTTGCATTGGCATCTATATTCCACCCTTCATTCTCATCAAAAAGGTATAAGTCTTGGTCATCACTTCTACATGGGTAGTAACCGTAAATGATGGTTGGGTCAAACAAATCTTCATCTATAAACTGCTGTTTAAGTCGTTCATAGGCAGGGAAAACTTTCTCTTCCATCATTTTTTTATACTCATCGGGTTTCATTTTTCCACGTTTGTAACCCCAATGCATTTTGGTGACTGTTTTTTGGTTGACCCAATCAAATATCATGTTCATGTCTAAGTCTTCTTTTTGAAGTACTCTTCGTCCCCAAAACGGTGGAGTAGGAATGGCTACTTGCTCTGGTTGTTTTATCTCTTCAAATGGAGGGATAATAACTATTTTTTCAACTTTTTTCTCTACTTTGTTCATATCACCAGCGAGTTTTGTCTCTAAACCTACCGAGTTGTCTTCGTTATACTTCTCTATTCTACTCATGGCTATAACACCATCAAAGGCATCACGACAATAAAAAATAGGACCTTTATAGATAGGTCTACAGAAGTCATCTACAAAACTTCGTGTTAAAGCTGCACCACCAAGAAGCACTGGAATTTCAATTCCCATCTCAGCCATGGTCTCTAGGTTGTCTTTCATAACAGCCGTTGACTTTACCAAAAGCCCAGACATTCCAATGGCTTGAATGTTGTTGTTTTCCATGGTTTCCAAATAGGTTTCCAACTGAACTTTAATTCCTACGTTAATAACTTTGAAACCATTGTTAGAGAGAATAATGTCAACCAAGTTTTTACCCACATCGTGAACATCTCCTTTAACTGTACCCACTACCAAAGTGGTGTCGGTATCTTTCTCTTGTTTGGTCAAGTATGGGTTGAGGTAATCAACTGTAGTTTTCATGGTCTCTGCTGACTGAAGTACAAATGGCAACTGCATCTGACCTGAACCAAAGAGTTCACCTACTACCTTCATGGCATCTATCAGAATTTCATTGACTATTTTGTCAGGTTCGATGGTTTGACGTGCCTCTTCAACAAGAGGTATCATACGCTCTTTGTCACCATCAAGAAGTAGTTTGGCAATTTTCTCTTCATTAGAGAGTGCTTCATACGCTTCATCAGCTCCATCATCTTCTATCTTAACATCTGAAAAGTGTTCTATAAACTTAAACAGTGACTGGTCATCAGGATTAAAGAGTAGCTCTTCACAAATATTACGGTCATCATCGCTCATTTTACTTAGTGGCACAATATGTTTAACGTTAATAATAACTGTCGTCAAGCCAACCTCTAAACAGTGGTGTAGAAAGACCGAGTTTAGAAATCTACGTGCATGAATATCAAGTCCAAAAGAGATGTTAGAAAGCCCAAGGGTTGAACCCACTTCTGGGTGTCTTATATGTAGCTCTTTTATAGCTTCTAGAGTCTGAATGGCAGCATCACGGTACTCTAAGTCACCTGAACCAACAGTAAAGGTTAACATATCGAAAATAAGGTTTCTAGGGTCGATTCCATGAATATTTACAGCCATGTCGTACATACGTTCGGCTTGGGCTACTTTGTCCTCTTTTGTCTTTGCCATTCCTACTTCGTCAATGGTCAGACAAACCAACGCTGTTCCAAACTTTTTAGCCAATTTACAGATGTCATGAAACTTCTCTTCACCATCTTCAAGGTTTACAGAGTTAATAATGGGCTTTCCACCAATACACTTTAACCCCTCTTCCATGGTATTTACACGCGTTGCATCAGGCATCAAAGGCAATGGAATCTTTTGATTATAAAGCTCCATTATGGCTTTCATATCTACAGCACCGTCACGCCCTGCGAACTCTACGTTAACATCTAAACAGTGAGCTCCATCACGCACTTGTGCTTGACCTACTGTTAGTGTTCCCTCATAATCAGACGCGATAATAAGTTCTCTAAAGGCTTTTGAACCTGTAGAGTTTGAACGCTCTCCTATAAGTAGTGGTGCTGGTTCTTGAAAAAGTTCAGTGGTATTAAAAAGAGAAGCGATACTAGGTTCAACAGACCCTGTAGGCTTTTTAGGTTTCATATCTTTAACAGCTTTTTGTAGTGCATGAATGTGTTGAGGGGTTGTTCCACAACATCCACCTAAAAATGAAACTCCATCAAACTCAGTAAACTCTAACTGTTTGGCAGTAAACTCGTCAGGTCCCATTGGATAGTAGGTGTACCCTCCTCTATTTTGTGGCAGACCTGCATTTGCATGAACAGAAATGGGTATGCTACAAAGCTCTGAAAGTGTACGCAGGTGTTTTTTAACTTGGTCTGGTCCTGTTCCACAGTTGAAACCTAGAGATAATATATCAAACGGTTCTAAAATGGTTACAATGGTTGTAGCATCGGTTCCAATAAGCATAGAACCACTAAGCTCAATGGTTACTGAGACCATAATAGGAAGTTTAATATCACGTTCTGCGTTGGCTGCTTCACAACCATGTAGTGCTGCTTTTATCTGTAAGGGGTCTTGACAAGTCTCTAGCATGAAGATGTCACAACCACCATCTATAAGACCTAGTGCTGTAAGTTTGTACCCTTCAAACATCTCATCATAGTGAATATGTCCCAAAGATGGAAGCTTGGTTCCTGGACCGATAGAACCTAAAACAAAACGAGATTTTTCAGGAGTTGAATACTCTTCACAAACATCTTTAACTATTTCAGCACCAAGTTTAGAGAGTTCATAACATCGTTCACCCATATCATACTCATCTAGTACCCACGGCATGGTTCCAAAGGTGTTGGTTTTAATGATGTCTGCACCAGCTTTGGCATAGGCGTTGTGTACTTCTCTCATGAGTTCTGGAGCTGTGGCGTTTAGGAGTTCGTTACAGCCCTCTTGGTCTGCACCTTTGTTGTCAAGCCATGCTTCTTGGGGGATTTCTAGGTTTTGTATTTGGGTACCTGTCGCACCGTCGATTACAAGGATTCTTTGTTCTAATAATTGTTTGATTTCTTCTGTTGTGGTTGCCAATGTTTTGCCCTTGAAATTCTTACTTTTTGTCGGCTGAAGCCAACCCTACAAGTTCCGAACTAAATTAAAGGTTGTTACTTGTAGGGTTGGCTTCAGCCGACAAAAAAACATAAGATTTTTATTAATGGCATTGTAGCAAAAAGAGCTGATGATTTAGTATTAAATTAAACTAAACCCAACTCTTTAAAAATCTCTTTAAATGCAATGTTATATTCTACCAACTCATCATAGATAAGTCCAAAAGCTCTGTCTTCTGTCATCCACTCTTCGATATGCTTTACACTTTGCGTTTTTTCATCTTCGCTCAATTTGTCTGTTTTAGTAATTGCCTCTTTTAATTGTTCATACTTTGGCATTTTAAATCCTTTCTATATTTCAATGTATAAGAGCTAAACTCTTATTTTATTATACTCCTTTGCTATTGAATTTTCTCTTGTTATTTGGTTATAATTATTTTATGAAAAAAACACTCTTAAATATTTTGGTTCTACTCCTCCTCTCTGCTTGTCAAGAAGTAGGAGACAATAAGCCACTATTAACCAACAGCGATGAGAAACAACCTATCATCATAGTCAACAAAAACAGAAACTTAAAAATGGCAGAGTTTTGGTTAGATAAAATAGAAAAACCAAATGAACTGTTTATGAATGAAACAGAGATTGAGCATTTTAATAACTCTATAGCGTATAAACAAAAACGTTTAAACTATTTTTCAGATATACCTAAAGCTTATAACTCATCATGGATAAAAGAGAAAATTCTCAAAAGTTTAAAAGGTATTAAGCTCTCTGCTTTTTATTTTGAAGATGGATATAAGATTCCTAAGAGTTTTTATAGTGACATCAAATCAACGATGAATCTAAATAATTTCTATGAAAAAAATATTGAAACACGTTATGCAATGACTGTAAACTACACCAATCAAAAAATCATACCTTCTGAGCTTTCTCTACTTAAAAAAAGTTCACAAATACACTTTGACCGTAACCAAAACTCTGCATTGGATATAGCAACTCCTTTAGCCATTTTACACACGAGTAAAGATGGACTATGGCACTATGGAGTAGGTCCAACAAGTTCAGGATGGGTACGTTCGACAGACATTGCATTTGGAGATAGAGAAGAGATTTTAAACTATTTGGATTCTAAAAATTTTATTATTACTACAGCTACTAAAACTGCTCTCTTGATTCAAGGGAAATACCATGACTACATGAGAATGGGTGTACGACTACCTAGCTTAATGACCATAGATAACATGACCATGGTAATGGTACCACAACGAAATAAAGAGGGGAAACTTCTACTCTCTAATGCCACAGTCAAGACAGAAAATGTGCATAAAGGATATTTACCCTATACAGCAAATACTATTTTAACTCAGGCATTTAAGTTTTTAAATGCTCCTTATGGCTGGGGTGGTATGTATGGGGAGCAAGATTGTTCAAAGTTTTTACAAGAAGTTTATGCAACGACAGGTCTACAATTACCAAGAAATTCTGGTTCACAAAGTGAGGTAGGAAAAGCCAAAATAGAGTTAAGTGGATTGGCTAAAAAGTCTAAACATCATATATTAAAAAGTTCTGCTTTAGCTGGTCTCTCTATACTCCATCTGAAAGGACATATTGTCTTATATTTAGGTGAGTATAAAGGTGAACCTTATATTATTCATACTGTTTGGGGTTCCTCTTCTAAACACTTTGCTTTAGGAAGAACGGCTATCACCTCTCTAAACTTTAACAACTATTTAAAAAAAGTTGATAGGCTTACAAATATTACTCTAAATTAGAGACAAAAAGAATAGAAGCATGAATATTATCAGCTGAAATATCTCTACTCATCATAGAGTATTCTAGGTTTTCACCTTCTATTCTACTTCCATTAAAATCCAGTCTGAAAGGTGTTGTACTTTTCACCAATTTCTCTTTTAATTTATAGTAGATATTTTCTGTAGAAAAAAGTAACCCTTCCTTAGTGCTAAGAGAAACGTTTTTATCCATATAGACTGAACTCTCTTTATATGTAACCTTATTTGCCAACACATTATTTCCTAGCTCATCATTAAGATTAATATTTTTTAAATCTAAATGTGTTTGGTATTTTATAGCCTCTTTTGCCAATATTCTTTTACCTAAGCTATCTTCTTTAAATTCGGAAAGAGAAAAGTTTTGAAAAAGAATCTCTCTATCTCCTTTTGATTTAATAGCTGATTGAGATGTTGGGTTAATACCTACAATACTGAGAGCTAAAATAGCAACTACTAAGAGTAATATATATTCAATTCTTATGACCATAATGCTAAATACTCTTCCTCTAAACCTTCTGAAACAATCAGCTCTTCTATCATTTCACGAATTGCTGAATCACCACCGTTATGGGTTAAAATTACATCTGCCTCTTTTTTAACATAGGTTGAAGCATTATGTGGAACATAAGAACGTTTTGATGCTTTTAACATAGTTAGGTCATTTAAGTCATCACCTGCTGAGGCTACATTTTCCATGGTTAAGTTTAATTTATGTAAAATTTCTACAAGTACTTCTTGCTTATTGTGAACACCTTGATAGAAATGTTTGATACCAAGTTCACTAGCTCGCCGTGCGACTATATCCGACTCTCGACCTGTTATAATAGCCACACTTTTACCAAGTCGTATCCATGAAGCGATAGCAAGACCATCTTTTACACAAAACGATTTTAGTTCATCTCCACTATTGGTGTAGGTTATTTTTCCGTCAGTTAATGTACCATCAACATCTAAAACTATTAACTCAATACTCATAGAACACCTTTTGTACTTGGTACTCCTGCATTTTCATTAACAGTAACTCCACGTCGCAGGGCAACGGCTAATGCTTTAAATGCAGCTTCTATTCTATGGTGTTTGTTTGTTCCTCTGTTACAGATAAGGTGAACTGTCATAGAAGCGTTAAAGGTAAAGGCTCTAAAAAACTCCTCCACTAATTCTACATCAAAGTTTCCTACTTTACCTTCCATTGGCATTTCAAAAACCAAAAATGGTCTGTTTGAAATATCTAAATCACAAGTTACAGCTGCTTCATCCATGACAACGGTGGCATTACCATAACGTTCTATATTTTTAATGGGATAGAGTGCTTTGTTTAATGCTTGACCAATAACGATGGCAACATCTTCCACCGAGTGGTGGTCATCTATGTGGGTGTCACCTTTACAAGTAACTTCTAAATCCATATGAGAGTGCTTAGATAAAGCCTCTAACATATGGTCAAGAAATCCAACTCCTGTATCTATTTTAGACTTACCTGAACCATAAAGTTCAAGACAAACAGAAATTTGAGTCTCTCTGGTCTCTCGGGAGAGTTCTATCATATTATATATTCCTTATTTACTATCTTCTTACAAGGAATGCTCCAGTTAAACCATACCTTTGCATAAAATCTTTGGCTTCTCTTTCATTTGAAAAACCTTCAATATGCACACGATATATCGGTTTACTATTTTTTACATTCTCTTTTATATCAACATTATATTTACTTGCGAGTAAACTGTACCTTTTAGCATACACTTTTGCACCTGCGTATTTTCTGAAAGCACCCACTTGAATAGAATTTTTTGCTAATAATCTCTTATTCTCTGCTATAGGTGAACTCTTTTTTAGCTTTGCATAAAGACTTTTATTCTCATTTTCATAATTATTAGACTCTTCAGAATATGATGCATCAACCAAATAATTATTATCCTTTTTATCTTCAATTTCTGCATTTGCTAAATATGGATTTTTATACTTTTCTAATTTTACTTCGTATGGTGCATATGCATTCATTGGAGTTTGTGCATAATCATAACCATAAACTGTTGTAGAAGTATTTGAAGTAGCTACTCTCTCTTCAGATTTTTTACTTATCTTTGCATAACAATTAACACACTCTTCTTTTTTACTATTTTTTATACCTTGCCATTTTGATATTTTTTGATGTTTTACTTCTAATTGTTTAACCTTAGGTATAGTAATTTTATTTACTTTAGTATCTATAACTTCTATGGTTTTTGAAGCACAACCACTCATAGAGATAGCACCTATTGTTGTGAGTATTAATAATTTATTATTTATTTTATTTTTCATAATTTACCTTCTAATATATTTTCTATTTTGTTGTCTCATATTTGCTGTATAACGTGCATGAAACATTTGAACTTTTGATTCGGGTATATTGATTCTATATCCACGAACATTTGGTACATGTCCATTTTTAAGATGTGCATTTATCTTTTCTAAATAATATTTATTCATATTTAATATAGAAGCCAAACGAGACAAGCTTTCACCTGAACGAACTTGAACAGGTACTATTTTGTCATTTGGAAGTTTTAAGAGCATATTTCCTAATCTATCATTATCAGTAAAAAGATAATTTTCACCAATCATTGCCATGAGTAAGATTTTTTGAATATAGTTTCTTGTCTCTTTTTTTATAAAGTTATTTTGGGGGTTAATTAACCTAGATAAATCTTTACTACCAGATTTTAGTATAGATTTGTTGACGCAACCATTCCCACAGTTGTATGCCATTGCTGTAAGATACCATTTATTTAGATTACTATTCATCTTATATAAATATTTTATAGCTGCATCTGTTGATCGTATCGGATCAAATCTTTCATCTAAATTTCGACTGATTTTTAAATTTTGTTCTTTTCCTGTGTTGATAACAAACTGCCATAACCCACCTGCACCTGTATGAGAAGTTGCATCTGGTTTAAAAGAAGATTCCACCATGGAAAGATAAAGAAAAAGAGGTGAAATATCTCTCTCATACATCATCTCTCTAATAGTTGGAACAATGAGTCCACCACGATTAACTGCATTCATGTAGCGTTTTCTAAAATCATATTGATTTTTTTGTACAAAACGCTGAAATTCTGGGTTATCTATAAAGCTCTCTTCAATATCAAACTCTGTTAAAATATAACTATAACTAGGAAAATCACTCCTAATATTAGAGTATAAAAAAGTACTGATAAAAATAGATATTATTAAAATTTTGTTAAATATCAAAATTAAGCCTTAATGTTTATATTTTTATAATTATATAATTTTAAACTTAAATAACAGTTTTAAATTAAAAAATATAATTAATAAAATATTAAGACTAAACTTAAATTTGATATTTCTGAATTTATATTATTTTAGAAAATAACCTTTTTGCATTGGTGGTGGTTAGTAATTCTATATCTTCTTGCTCTATCTCAGAGAGTTCTGCCATTTTTAAAGCTACATGTATAGTGTAAGAGGGTTCATTACGCTTACCACGAAAAGGGTGTGGTGTTAAATAGGGAGCATCAGTTTCGATAATAAGTTTATCAAGGGGGATTTTAGGATAGACATTAATGAGTTTTTTTGCATTTTTAAAAGTTAAAACTCCACCTATTCCATAATAAAAATTTTGAGAGAGTTTAAGTAAGGATTCGTTTGCATTATAGCAATGTAAGACACCACCTTCTAAACCAGCATGTTTTTCTAAAAGGGCTAAACAGTCAGCTGATGATTCACGAACATGGACAATAAGAGGCAGTTTAAGCTCTTTAGCCCACTCTATTTGGTCTATAAAAACCTCTTTTTGTATCTTCTTCTCAGCTAAAATCTCTTCTTCTGTCTCAGGTAAACGATAATAGTCTAACCCACACTCACCAATGGCTACACATTTTGGATGAGTTACATACGTTTCTAAGTAACTTTTATTATAGTTTTTAGCATCATAAGGATGCACACCTACTGCAAAATAAATCTCTTCATACTTTTCAGAAAGTTCCACTGCTCTTTCTAATGTTAAAGGGTCTGCACCAGGGATAATAAATCTTTCAACACCCTGCTCTTTTGCTCTGTTTATCACTTCATCTATGTCATCGTTATATCGTTCATCATCTAAGTGACAATGGCTGTCAATTATCATTATATCTACCTTGAATTACATTTGAAAATATAATTCTAGCATAATTTTAATTGATTAATTTTAGTTCATCTGAAATTTGTTTTTCAAAAGTTATTTTTTCTATTTTTGATTTAGAACTATTATCTACTTCCGTAGCAAGTTCTTCTACATATCTACTGCTATCTTCCAAAGAAGAATTATCTATAATCTTTTTCATAGCATCAGATATACTTAATTTATCTCTCTTTACAGTTAGTTTATCTACTTTTATATCATACAACTTAACCATTAGGTCATTATCTGATGCATCAGTATGACTAACACCCATAACAATAGTCGCATGATGCTTTGTGTTATTATAATAATGATACGAATAATAACTTCCTATCATCAACAAACTAAAAAGAGAGAAATTTATAAACCACACTCTCACCGAAATTTCCCTACTATCGTATGTATTAATACGTGCATTTTTTGTCGCATTTATATACTCATCATTCCTATTAAACATTCTAAACCTTCTATTTTTCTTTGTAAAAAATATTAACACTAAACTTGGTCTTAAATATGAAATTTACTATAAATTCATAAAATTAGAACCTTTCTCTCTATTTTTTTATTCTTTTTTACTATAATTCTGCTCAAAATTAACAAAAGGACATTCTTGTCAATATTTAAAGTTCTACTTACCTTACTATTTCTACTACTTATAAGTCTTATTACTTACACTTTATTTAAAAATGATGACTATCAAGAAAAAAAATTACCCAGAGTAATACATATAGCACAGATGACACTACCTGTTGCCAATAAAAGTGAAAACGATAAAACCATATTATCAAACTTGAAACAATACATAGATAAAAACAAACAATATACTAACTCCATGCAGACAAATGAAGATAAAATATTAAAAGAACTAAAAATGTTTACAGCTAAAAATATATCTCAAGATGATATTATGAAAAGTATAAAACAAGAAGGTTTACTCATAAAAAAAGAGATACAAACATTAAATGCTAATTTTGATAAAAAAATAGATAAAGAGGTAAAAATATTAAAAAAAGATATAACTAAAAATACCAATAAAATCAATAAAAAAATAGCTTTAGTTAATAAAAAAGCTATAGAAAAAATTAAAAAATCTATAAAGAAAAATAGTAATACCCATATGGTATCTACTGAGTATACATTAAAAAATAATGAAAAAAATTTACGTTATGGAGAAATTGAAACTATTGCTGCTTCAAAAGTATATAAAATAGATGATGTAGCTCCAATAAAAAACCCCATAGATGTTTCAGCAGAAGAGAAAAATGATATGGACGAATTAAACTTTGTTCAAACTTTAGGGGTAGTAAATGTTTCAGAGCCGTATTTATCGACTGATGAAGTGATGTAAAATCACTTCTCGCTATAAATAGTCAACCCTAAATCTTTCCAAGCAGTAAAACCACCCCTGTAATATAAAATTTTATCTGATGGATAGGAGAGTTTTAAAAGAGTTTCAATTGCTTTAGATGCTTTATTATCTGTGATACCATTATCAAAAATCAATAGCTCATGTACCTCTTTAAACTTCCAATCATTACCAACTTTTTTTATACCAAGTACAGCAAGAACATCATTAAAATACTTACTCTTCTCTAATAACATATGAGCTGGTAAATTAAGTGCTCCAGGAATAGTACCTTCATTATAATATTTACTCTCTCTTGTATCAAGTACTAAGCTATTTCCTTTTTCTTTTAAACCCTTTAGAAAATCTAATGTTTCCAATTCACCTACAGTTTTAATGCCTCCAATACGCATAGGAACAATACAATGAGGAGGACAACTCTCTTGATTATTTGTAATATTTCGAACAATTGTTAACTCTTTACCTTTATGTTTTACACTAAGAGACTGTAATACTTCACTAATATAAGTTTGTTTATTTGTTTGAGAAAGGTTCTCTTCTTGAATTTTAAAAATATCTTTTTTCTCTGATAGAAGAATTTTCTTAGAATCACAACCTGTACTATCTTTACTAACAGAAGAGGCACAACCATCCATAGAGAGTTCTAAAGCAGATAGGGTACTTGAAACTAAAGATATAGATAGTATCATTTTATTTAAATTAAATATATTCATGATGCTTCCTATTTACTTTTCTACAGATGCTTTAAACAGTTCTGACAAAGAGTAAGATTTTTGACCCAGTTCAAATGCTAAAATGTCACCCTTTGTAGAGATAACAATGGTTAAAGGTATTATTCCAGTCCATCCATATTGCTCTTGTAAATATCTATAAAACTTCTCTTGATTTTCTCCTAAAATAATTGGATAGTTAATCCCATACTTCTTAATATTATTTAAAGAGAGATTTTTAGAGTTGTTTTGTGCTTCTATTGCAAGTACAGCAAATTTATCAGATAATGATTCTTTTAACTTTATAAGCTCAGGAACTTCTTTCATACAAAACTTACAGTCCCAACCAAAAACTTTTAAAAAAACTATTTTATTTTCCATACCTTCTATAATAATTTTCTTTGTATCTGTTTTTAGATTAAATTTTTTTCCATTGATTGATTCTAATACAAAATTCTGTTTGGGAGAGAGAGGTTCAGATACTTTTTCTTGATCTAATATTTTTACTGAGACAATAGCTATTGCAATAAGAAGAAATATTCCTAGGAGGAGTAGTATTATATTATTATTTTTTTTCATATTATTCCTTTTTTTTTAGCACAATAGCATAGCGAAAGATATGTTTGCTTTGCTTTATTCACCCCTGTAAAATAGACTTTTAAATAAAAATATAACATTTTCACTCTTTTTACCAACTCTTCTGTTAATATTCTATTTTTAATTAGGAGAATTAACATGAACTATGAACAAATCAGTGACGAATACTACAATTCATATAAAGCAGAACTACGGGTACTAGAAAATGGAACTTTACTTCTTTCTTTAAATAAAATAATAAAAACATTATTTTTTATATTAACCATTATATTAACGTTTTTGATTTCTGTATATCTAAAAAACAACCTTTCAGATATATCTTCGTTTGACATTAGAGAAGAGTCATCAACAATAAAGCAAACTATAGAACTTAGTTCAAAATTAAATATGACACCAGAAGAGTTTTCAGTTTTAGTTGAACTTTTAAAATCTCAAATAAGTACAAATAGTAACCAAAAATCAACAATATTTACTCTCTCTAAAAATATCTAATATTTTTAGATATAAAGTGTATATTTTTATCACTTTTTCACATTTAACTCTTTTTATAATGTTAAAATTCCTTTTTTAACCAATAGGTTATAGAAAGGAACTATATGACAACAAATACAAATAATAACATCAAATTACAGCTACTAAACTCCCCTTCTATCGATACGGACTTAGGACTAAAATACTTCAATAACAACTCTACTCTATATTTAAAAATTTTAAATCGTTTTGTAGAAAGAAATAATACCTTAAATTTAAATACCTTAAATAGTGATGAACTACGTACCACTCTTCATACACTAAAAGGACTAAGCAGTACACTTGGGATGTTGCCGTTAACCTCCATTATTAAGCAAATTGAAAATAAATCAGATAAAATACTAATAAATGATTTTACACAGGAATTAAGTGAAATTATTAACAATATTAAAAATATAATATAAATTTAATAACTAATTTTATTTTTAATAAATTTTTAATATAAAGAGCAATATAATAAATTCTTATCTAAAAGGATTTATTATGAAAACTATATTTTTATCTTTACTTATAACCTCAAGCACCTTTGCAAACATCTCTGTCATTACACAAAATGATAATAAACTAACAAATATTACACAAAAAGAGTTGGCTAACCTTTTTCTCAAAAAGACCAATACTATAAGAGGTATAAAAATCACTCCTATAGACAGTTCAAATAAAAAGCTCTATGAAAAGTTCTATCAAAAAGTTGTAAAGAAAACACCTTCTCAAATTCGTGAATACTGGGTTAATCAAATTTATAGAGGTGACAAACAACCACCGAAAAGACTTACAAATAAACAAATTAAAAAAGAGATTCAAAAGAATTCTATGATTATTACTTATGCATCAAATCCATTAAATGGAAAACTTATATTGACAATTAAATAAGATGTTGCATTAGGTAACATCTTCTATGTATAAAAGAAACTATTAAATTTTCAATTAGAAAAGCTTATTATTCATACTAAAATATTATGAAAAACAGAAAGTTAAAACCATGGCTAACCTTAGTATCTTATATAAAATACGTTTCATTTTTTTAATTGGTATCATCTTTGCTATTCTTCATATTCTCATGAACTATCTCTTTACAAGTAATAGTTTAGAGCAAGTCAATAAAATTAAAAATGAAAAATTTATTATCAGCTATTTACATACAGATAACTTACACCGATATGAAAAAAACTCTTTTTTGGTTATAAATGCCATTAGAATCCATGATTTGGATTATATGGAAAGTGCAGAAATTGAGAAGAATCATATTTTAAAAAATATAGAAATATTAAAAGCCTATCCTCATACCAACAAGCTACTTCAAGAAGAAAAATTAATAAAAAAGTTTTTTAAAATCTCTACAAAGATAAGCCATAAACTTATAACAGGTACGAGCTTAGACAAGATACCATCCATTACAACTTTACAACACCTTAGTAATGCAACACGTACTATTTTAAATAAACAACATAAAAATGCATATGCTAAACTCTCCAAATCATTAAAAGAATTAGAAATCAATAACTCTAAATTTTTCACCTACTCTCTAACCCTCTCTCTTTTAGGATTAATTCTTGTTACAGGTATGTCTCTTTATATGTACAACCATATTAAAAGACGTTTTGATAAAGTTCTATTTTCTGTCAAAAATCTCAATACCAACAAACCTGACTTTTCTAAAAAAACAGTCGATGACCATAAAGATGAGATTGGTGAAGTTATGGCTGAATTCAATAAACTTCAAATTAAATTAGAACAAGATAACAAAAAATTAAAAAAACTAAAAATAGAAGCAGAAAATACAGCACAACTGAAATCAGAATTTCTAGCCAATATGAGTCATGAGATTAGAACCCCTATGAATGGTATCATAGGAATGAGCTATCTAACACTAGAAACCAATTTAGACCACAAACAGCGTAACTTTATTGAAAAAATTGATAATTCTGCAAAAAGATTACTTGGTATTATTAACAATATATTGGATATATCAAAAATAGAAGCAGGAAAACTTGAACTGGAAAAAATTGACTTTCAATTAGATAAAATTATACTAGAAACAATAGAACTTCTAAGATTTCAAGCTACAGAAAAAAAGGTTCATATTAATATCCATTATGCTGAAAATATAAATTACTCTTTTTATGGTGACAGTTTACGATTGTCACAAGTCATTACCAATTTAGTAAGTAATGCTATAAAGTTTACAAATAATGGTACTGTTGATATAACCATCAATAAAACTACAAACAATAGAGTACGATTTGAAATAAAAGATACAGGGATAGGACTAAAAGAGGAGGAACAAAAAAGACTCTTTAAACCTTTTTCTCAAGCAGATGGTAGCACCAGTAGGGAGTATGGAGGAACTGGCTTAGGACTTGCTATTTCTAAGCAACTTGTTGAGATGATGAATGGTAAAATTTGGGTCGAAAGTATCTACAATAAAGGAAGTACTTTTATATTTGAAATAGAACTTGAGGAGCTAAAATATTCTTCTATAGAAAAAAATAAAATGTTAATAGAAGAACAAGCGTTAGAAAATCAAGAAATAATAGAAAAACTTAAAGATACTAAAATACTCTTAGCAGAAGATGACTTTATAAATCAAGAGATTATTATAGGTCTATTGGAAGAGACAAATATAAAAATAGATATTGCAGAAAATGGAGAAGAAGCAGTAACGCTTCATAAAGAAAACTCTTATACCCTAATATTTATGGACATACAAATGCCTATACTTGATGGTTACGAAGCTACTAAGGAGATAAGAAAAATAGATAAAAATATACCTATTTATGCCATTACTGCTTCAGCAATGAAAGAAGATATACAAAAAACTTTAGAGTCTGGAATGAATGGATATCTTCATAAACCTATAGATGTTAGCAAACTCTATAAAATACTTTTAAAATATACTGGTTAATATTGATTTACACAATCTTCTATATCTACTGGATTAAAGCGATAACCTTCTCCATAAATATTAATAATAGACTCCTTTGGAACCTTTTTTCTTAATAACTTAACCAAAGCTCGCACCTGATTTGCATCATACTCTTTATTAAAATTATCTTGAGCAATATGATTAAAAATATCAAAAAAAGTAAAAACTTTATTTTCATCTGTAGAAATAAGGGTTAATAATCTACGTTCATTTTTTGTCAGTTTTACCTCATCACGATTTGTATATAATTTTTCTGTATCTTTATTCCAAATAGTATTTTCATTAAGACAAAATATTTTGCGTTGTGGTTCACCATTATTAGCAATAAGTTCCAATTCATTAATCGCCTTGTTTAACGCCTCTTTTAATTCAGTAAAATCAATTGGTTTCAAAATATACTTAACCAAATAAAGCTCAATAGCCTTCAATAAATTTTCTTGTTCAGCATACGCTGTTGTAATAATAATCTGTACATCTTTATCAGTTTCACGTATTTTTTTTGCTAAACTTAAGCCATCTAGTTTTGGCATATTTATATCAAGTAATATAATATTTGGCTTATGCTCTAAATACATATCATAACCTGTTTCCCCATCATTTGCTAAATGTACTGTTTCAACATAATCGTTTAAAAATTCTATATATATTTCTTGTATATCCGTATCATCTTCTATATACAATAAAGTTAAGGGTTTCAATAAATTCCTTTTTATTTTTTAACTATTTTAGCCAATTAACATAAAATATTTTCCACAAACTATCATTTTTTAATAAATAAAATAAAATCATATCAAGAACTATTTTAATTAATTTTTTAATGTTATAGATAGAAATATATTATAACCTAAATTATAGTATATCTTAAGTTTTTCACTATTACTAACCACTTCAACTATATACTTATTGTAATAAAATCTTAAGGATAACCATGAAAACAATTACATCTTTTACCATTCTAGTTTTACTTCAATCATCATCATCATTGGCTACAAAAATACGTCAAAATATACAAAAAAAAATGATTAATCATTTTTAAATTTACTATCACTAATTAAACTCTTAGTTCAAAAGCTTCTTTGCAAAACTAAGAGCTTCTTCATTTGGCTTCTCACCACCAATAATTCTAGCTATTTCATCTATTTGTCCACTTTTATCTAACAGTGTTACTTTACTTACTCCCTTTGATTTAGAAATAAGTAAATGCTGATTGGCCTTAGAAGCTAAGTGAGCTTGATGAGAGATAGCAAATATCTGATAAACATCCGACAGTTTAGAAATCATATTGGCAATGGCTATTGACTCATCACCTGAAACATTTGCATCTATCTCATCAAGTATAAGCACCCCACCCTCTTTAACACCAGACAATGCCACAACCATAAGTGCCAAACGTACACGGTTAAACTCTCCACCACTCAAAGTACTGGCACTGGAGCCATTGAGGTTTACCTCTATTTCATCTTGTCCACTTTCATTTAAACTTATAGTATTAAAGACAAAATTAAGTGCTGGTAACTTTAACTCTTCCAAATATACTTTTAATACTTTTTCTAAAGCAGTTGCAGATTTTTTTCTACTTGAAGAGATTTTATTTGCTAAGATATTAAGTTCCATAACTTCCATACTTAAAAAAGACTCCAACATGCTTTTGTCTTGTTCTATATTTTTATAGCCAGCCAACTCTTTTTTCTTTTCAGAGACATATTCAATTGCCTCTTCTATACTTCCATATCTGTTTTTTAAGCTAGAGATTTTTTCTAACCTATCCAAAACAGCTTCTATATCAACTTCTGCCAACTCATCGGAGAGTGACTCTATGTCTTCAAAGTCTGCACGTAACTGATTCATCATATCTGAAAACATAGAATCATCTTTATCTAAAAGTCTATAGACCTCTGAGACAGACTCTTCAAAAGAGAAAATTCCATTTGCACCTTCTAGTGCATCGTTTACCTTGTCTATACGTGAAAGCTGATGTTTTACTTTTAACAGCTCTTCATCTTCATTAGCCTGAGGGTTCACACTCTCTATTTTATCTATCTCAAACTCTGTGAACTCTATAAGTTCAAAAAGTTTGGCTTCGTCTTCTTTTATCTTTTTAAGCTGATTTAGTTTTACTTTATATTTGTCATAACGGCTCTTGTACTCTTTAATTAACTTTTTAAAAGTTTTATCTTTGGCTGTTAAATTATTGTCTATAAGCATCAACAACTCAGCACTAGAAAAGCCACTCTTGTCACGTACAGAGAGAAACTGAACAAATGGCGAGAACAAAGCGTTTAACGATTTTTTAGAGATGTTTTGCCCATCTATAGAGTAACGGGTCTTCTCTTTTTTAATACTCTTTAATGTTATCTCATCTTCAAACTCAAATGCCTCACTGTTTAGTTTTAAAGGCTTTGTTACCAATACTTCACAAAGTGCTGCTTCAGCTGTTCCATAGCCAAAAGTAGCCAATATACTGTTCATAAAGAGTGATTTTCCTGCCCCTGATGGACCAGAAAGAACCACCAAACCTTTTTCTAACTCTAACTCAACTTCAGGAAAAGATATGAGATTTTTTAAATATACTCTGTTAACCATTACTCATCACCCCATGATAGCTTTTCTCTTAGCACTTTAAAGTAACTGTGCTTTTTTTTATGCAAAAGCTTTGCCGACATACCAGCTCCTTTAATTACCAATTTATCATTACTTTTTAGTACATAATCATCTTGTCCATCTACCATAACCACCAATTGGTCAGGAGAGGAGAGCTTAATACTAAAATCTATAGGTACAACCAATGGACGCTGAGTCAATGAATGAGGAGCAACAGGAGTCATAATAAATACTTTTGATAAAGGGTAAACAATTGGTCCACCCAAAGAGAGGTTATATGCTGTAGAACCTGTAGGTGTTGAGATAATAAGACCATCACCTCTATAGGTATTAAACCAGTCATTATCAATAAATGCATCCAGTTTTATCATATGAGCTATGGTCGGTCGAGTAATAACAACATCATTAAATGCATAAAACTCATCTCTTCTACCCTTATCATGCTCAATATAACCTTCTATCATCATTCGCTCATCAATCCTATAGTTTCCTATCAGAAGCATCTCAATCATCTCATCAACACACTCTATAGGCGTATCAGCTAAAAAACCTAAATTACCAGCATTTATCCCAAGTACAGGTTTATCAAAACCATAACTTTTTCTAACTAAGCCCAAAAGCGTACCATCACCACCTAAGGAGACCAATAAATCTACTTTTTTACACATAGCTTTAAATTCTACTCCATCTAAGCCAATCATTTTGGCTGATTCACTAGCTAAAAGAACTTCCATTCCTTTATCTTCAAATTTTTTACTTATTTTATGATAAAGTGACAATATATCTAAAGAGTCTGGTCTCAATACAAAACCAACTATTTTTATTTTACTTAACTGTTCTTTTGACAAAATATAATTCCTACCATTACTAATTATTGTCGCTAGCATAGCATAATATCTCTTCATCAACTTATTTATATGTCAAATTGTCATTTTATTTAAGTGTAGGGTGTAGCTTTTTTAAATTAGACTTCTTGCAAAATCTATATTTTGAAGATATTGTTTAGTGTGTATTAGATTTTATTAAGTAGACTCGCAGACCTAGCCTTAGCTAAGTTAAGAGGTCTATTATTATCATATTTTATAATGCTATTTAGGGATTTTTATTTTTAGAAAAAGAGAATTTATTTGTTCCCACATAAAATGTGGGAACAAGGAGAAGTAAAAATTAAAAAACCTCTACTCAACCATAGCAACAAGTTCTTCTTTAGAAACTTTATTGAAGTTTAAGTATTTGTAAATCTCATCTGTCATTTCAGGTTTGATTTTATTTGCCACAATCTCTGCGTATTCAGCAGAAGTTGGTAACTTACCTTTAAGTGCAACCACTGCTGCCAGTTCAGCAGAACCAAGGTAAACTTGAGAACCTTTTCCAAGTCTGTTGTCAAAGTTTCTTGTACTTGTTGAGAATACCCATGCATCTTGTGCAACAGCAGCTTGGTTACCCATACATAGAGAACAACCAGGAATCTCAACTCTAGCACCAGCCATACCAAATACAGAGTAGTAACCCTCTTCTTGAAGAGTTTTCTCATCCATTTTAGTTGGAGGACAAATCCATAGTTTGTTAGCAACAGAACCTTCACCTCTAAGAATCTCAGCGTGAGCTCTGAAAAGACCGATATTTGTCATACAAGAACCAACGAAAACCTCATCAATTTCTGTTTTAAGACCTGCTTCATGAATTTCACTTAATGTTTTAACATCATCTGGATCATTAGGACAAGCTAAGATAGGCTCTGTAATTTTGTTCATATCAATCTCAATTACAGCAGCGTACTCAGCATCTTTATCTGCTTCAAGTAACTCTGGGTTTGCTATCCAAGCTTTCATTTTGTCAGCACGTCTTTGAAGTGTTGCTTTGTCTTCGTAACCTTGAGCGATTAACTCTTCTATAAGAACGATGTTAGACTCTAGGTACTCAATGATAGGCTCTTTGTCAAGCTTAACAGTACAAGCAGCAGCTGAACGCTCAGCAGATGCATCTGAAAGTTCAAACGCTTGTTCACATTTAAGTGTTTCAAGACCTTCAATTTCTAAAACTCTACCACCAAAGATATTTTTCTTACCAGCTTTTTCAACGGTTAATAAACCATCTTTAATTGCTTGATGAGGAATAGCATTTACCATATCTCTTAGAGTGATTCCTGGTTGCATAGTACCAGAAAATTTAACTAAAACAGACTCTGGCATAGTAAGTGGCATCATACCTGTAACACCTGCAAAGGCAACAAGACCTGAACCAGCTGGGAATGAGATACCTATTGGGAAACGGGTATGGCTATCTCCACCTGTTCCTACTGTATCTGGAAGACACATTCTGTTTAACCATGAGTGAATAACACCATCACCTGGTCTTAAAATGAAACCTTTTCGTTCCGTCCAGAATTTTGGAAGCGTATGTTGTAGGTCAATATCTGCTGGTTTTGGGTAAGCAGCTGTGTGACAGAACGACTGAAGAACAAAGTCAGAACCAAAACTAAGTGCAGCAAGCTCTTTGATTTCATCTCTTGTCATTGGTCCTGTTGTATCTTGAGAACCTACAGTAGCACAAACTGGCTCACAGTAAACACCTGGTTTAACACCTTCTATTCCACATGCCTTACCAATCATTTTTTGAGCTAAAGAGTAACCTTTACCATTATCAGCAGGTTGAGAAGGAGTCATGAAGATATCTCCAGCGTCCATACCTAGAGCTTCTCTTGCTTTTGCAGTAAGACCTTTACCGATGATAAGTGGAATACGACCACCAGCTCTCATTTCGTCGGGAAGTGTATTTGGCTCTATTGTAAACTCAGAAACAACTTCGCCATCTCTCTCTATTACACCATCAAAAGGTTTAACAGTAATAACATCACCAGTCTCTAACTTTCCAATAGGTGCTTGAATAGGAATACATCCACTATCTTCTGCTGTGTTAAAGAAAATAGGAGCAATAATGTCACCAAGTACAATACCACCCGTTCTTTTACCTGGAATAAAAGGAATATCTTGACCCATATGCCACTGAACAGAGTTGATACCTGATTTTCTACTTGAACCAGTTCCTACAACATCACCAACGTATGCTAAAGGGTGACCTTTTGCTTTAAGTTCTTTCATTGTATCTAATGGATTGTCCATTCTATTTACTAAGAAAGAGTTTGCATGTAGAGGAATATCTGCTCTTGTAAATGCTTCTGAAGCAGGAGATAAATCATCAGTGTTTGTTTCACCAGGGATTTTGTAAACAGTTACAGTAATCTCTTTGTCCATCTCTGGCTTGTTGTAGAACCACTCAGCATTTGCCCAAGACTCAACAACCTCTTTAGCCAGTGCATTTCCCTCATCCATAAGTGATTTAACATCGTTAAAAGAGTCATAAACAAGAAGTGTATTTTTAAGTTGTGTTGCTGCTGACTCTGCTACTGCACTGTCAGACGACTTGAGAGCTTCTACCAAAGGAGAAACGTTAAATCCACCAAGCATTGTTCCTAAAATTTCAGTTGCTTTAACGGCATCAATTTGATCACAAGTTGCATTACCTTGAACAACATCATTTAAAAATGCTGCTTTAACGTAAGCTGCATCATCAACACCTGCTGGAACTTTTTCTGTAAAAAGCTCCATTACATAATCAGCCTCTGCTACGGGAGACGCTTTTAATAATTCTACTAAATCAGCTACCTGATCAGCTGTTAGGGCTAAAGGTGGAACACCAAGTGTTGCACGCTCTTCTGTATGTTTTCTATAATCTGCTAGTAATGACATTAATGTCTCCTATTAGTTAAAATATTTGTGACATATTCTATACTAATAGGAGTTATAATGTTACTTTAAAGCACACTATTTTTGTCGGAGTTACTTTAGTTGTGTAGTTCTGACACAAGCTTTTTAAAGTAAAATTTCTCTCTGACCTTTATTGTTAGGAGTAGATAAGACACCCATCTCTTGAAGCTGTTCTATAATATTCGCTGAACGGTTGTAACCTATTTGAAGCTTACGCTGTAGGTAAGATATAGATGTCTTTTGGTCAGACAGTATAATAGACTTAGCTTGTTCATAAAGCTCATCTAAGTCACCTGTTACGCCTACACCACTCAGCTGAGAACCTTCTTCTTTTACCAAGTAACGCTCATCATAGTCAGGAGCTCGTTGTTCTTTTAAGAACTCTACAATCTCTTCTATTTCATCTTCTGAGTTCCACGGGGCATGGATTCTTACCAAACCGTTTGTCCCTGGTGGTGTGAAAAGTGCATCTCCTTTTCCAAGAAGACTGTCTGCACCCAGTTGGTCCAAAATAACTTTAGAGTCAATTCTCTGCCCAACTCTATAAGAAAGACGTGAAGGAAGGTTGGCTTTAATAAGCCCAGTAACAACATCGACACTTGGTCTCTGTGTTGCAACTACTAGGTGAATACCAGCTGCCCTTGCCATCTGTGCCAAACGTGCAATGGAAAACTCAACATCTTTACCACCATTCATCATAAGGTCGGCAAGTTCATCAATAACCACAACAATAAAAGGCATGGTCTCACCACCTTTTTTTGCTATTTTATCATTATAATTATCAATATTTTTAGTACGACTCTCAGCCATAAGTTTATAACGTCTCTCCATCTCTCCTACCATGTTCGACAAAGCAGCAATGGCTTTAGTCGCATCGGTAATAACAGGAGTAATAAGGTGAGGTATATCATTATATATAGAAAACTCCAACATCTTAGGGTCAATAAGCATTAACTTTAAGTGGTCAGGATCGTTTCTATATAATAAAGAAAGAATCATCGCATTAATACCAACTGATTTACCAGAACCTGTCGTACCTGCTATAAGCAAGTGAGGTAACTTTTTAAGGTCTGTTACAAATGGGTTTCCTACGATATCTTTACCCATAGCTATAGTAAGTGGTGACTTAGAAGTAGTAAACAATTCACTCTCTAAAATATCTCTTAAATAAATGGTATCAAAAGTATCATTTGGAATCTCAATTCCCACTACATCTCTACCAGGTATAGGTGCTTGTATACGAATGGTCTCTGCACTAAGTGCCATAGCCAAGTCATCTTGTAAGTTCAAAATCTTAGAGACTTTAACATTTGGAGCTGGTTTAAACTCAAAAGTAGTTACCAATGGACCAGAGTAGATGTCCATAACTTCACCAGCAATTTTAAACTGTCCAAGTTTTTCTAAGAGTTCATGAACTTTTCTATCTATTTCTGCTTCGTTGATTTTTCTTTTTTCTGTTGGTGCTTCTGCTAAAAACTCTAAAGGAGGTAAAATGAAATCTTCTGGCTCTTCTATTTCACCTTTTTCTATGGCATCCATAAGCTGACGGTTTTGGTCTAGCTCATCAAGAATATTAACAGAAGAAACAACTTCCTCTTCTTCATACTCCTCTTCAACCTCAATAACCTCTTCAACAATCTCTCTCTTTTTAACTGTACGTTTTGGTTTTTTAGCTTTAACTGGCTTTTCTACAATAGTTTGCTCATAAGGCTCATCTAAAACTTCATCCATGTACTCATCTATAGAAGTTGTAATATTAAGTATATCCTCTAAAGGTCTATCTTCAAACATTGATACTTCTTCTTGCTGTATTTGTTTTTTAGGTAGCTTTTTAGGTACTTTTTTCTTATGTACTATCTTCTTAGGTCTTTTCTGTTGTACAGTTTGAGGTTGTGGTTGAACTTGTGTCCGTTTTCTAACTCTTCTTTGTGCAACAATGGTTGTCATTTTATCTGTACTTTGTTTATCGAAGAATGGATTTTCTATATCTAAGAAAAGAATTATTCGAGAAAAAAGTTTCTTACTTTTTTCTACAAAAAGAGTACTATATTTTGAAACTATTTTACTAATACTTTCATATGTAGGAATTTCATCTAATATAAGTACAAAAGAGACCAACATAGATAAAAGCCATAGTAACCACATACCTGCTTTACCTATATAGGGATACAACATATCATAAATACTCAACCCTATACTTCCACTTTCGTATATGTTAACAACCAAGACCTGAAAAATAATTAATGAAATTAAAAACAGTATCCAACCAACGTAAAACTCTATCTCTTTCAATAATCTCTTATCTTTATATATAGAATAAAGAGGATAGATTAAAATGAGTAAATTAATATACGCGATATAACCAAATAGACTTATGTTTGTCTCTCCATAAGTTTTACCTATCTGTCCAACCATCTCCGTAGAGTGGAAAATGGTAGAAAAGGCACCATATATAAAAAATATTAAAATAAAAATAATTGTAATATGCACTAAGTCTCCTAAAAATATTTACAAAATTATAGCATTTTTTTAGTCAAAATCCCAAAGTTTAAGTCTTTTAGAGCATTTTTAACATTTTTTGTTCAAAAAACTTGTTATTTTAAAAAAAAAATTGTAGAATTGAGAATACAAATATTACAAAGGATTATTGAATGAAAAAAGCAGAGTTTATTGATGCAGTAGCAGCAAAGTCGGGTTTATCAAAGAAAGATGCAAATGAGGCACTTTCAGCAATGTTAGAGACAATTACAGATGCTCTTAAAGCTAAAAAAACTGTGAGTTTTATTGGTTTTGGATCTTTTTCTACAGTAGAAAGAGCAGCTAGAGAAGCAAGAGTACCATTAACTGGTAAAACTGTTAAAATTCCAGCAAGAACAGCAGTTAAGTTCAAAGTTGGTAAATCATTAAAAGATGCAGTAGCATAATTAACAATTATTTAAGGTTCATCACTGTATAATCGCACTCCAATTTAGATTGGATGTGCCACAGTGATGGAACTGGTAGACTTGGTAGACTCAAAATCTTCTGCCTTAGGGCGTGTCGGTTCGAATCCGACCTGTGGTACCACATTATTTTCTTATTTTTCCTCAAAAAACTTCTTATACTATTTTCAAATTTAATTTTTATTTTTCTGTTATACTTTTATAAAAAACCGTAGGGTACGGCTTCAGCCTACCGTCAAAATAAAGTTTAATAAAATAAAAAATATTTTACTAATACATAGCTCAATTTGACGGTAGGCTAAAGCCATACCCTACGAATAGTATTAAAAACAGGAAACCCATGAAATTAGTAGTAGCCATATCAGGTGCATCAGGTGTTGAGCTTGGTAGAAAATTTATAGAGTACTTACCTAAAGATATAGAAGTACATCTCATTACTTCCGATAACGCACTAACCGTCAATCAATTTGAAAACAAAAATGTCACCCTACATAACAACTCAAACATAGCAGCCTCTATAGCATCTGGCTCTTTTCAAGTAGACATTACTGTAGTTATACCTTGTAGCATGAACACTTTGGCAAAAATATCTTGTGGTATAGCCGATAACTTGGTTACTAGAGCAGCAGCCGTAGCACTTAAAGAGCAAAAGAAGTTACTTTTAGCTCCTAGAGAGATGCCCTTTTCTGCCATAGCCCTAGAAAATATGGAAAAACTGGCAAAACTAAATGTTATAATTGCCCCTCCTGTTATGGGGTACTACTCTGAGTCAAATACTGTAGATGAGATGGAACGATTTATCATCGGTAAATGGTACGATGTATTGGGCATAGAGAACAACTTATATGAAAGATGGAAATAGATGAAACAAGTAAAACGTGCAATTTACCCTGGAACCTTTGACCCTATAACAAATGGTCATGTAGACATCATTCAAAGAGCAGCCGAGATATTCGATGAAATCATCGTAGCAGTAGCTGAGAACAAAGCAAAGAAACCTATGTTTAGCGTAGAAGAGCGTGTTGCCATGGTTAAAAAAGCCACCAAAAGTATTTCAAATGTAAAAGTAATAAGCTTTCATTCCCTACTTGTTGATTTATCTGATGAGTTAGATGCAAACATCATCATAAGAGGCATAAGAGCTGTTAGTGACTTTGAGTATGAGTTTCAGATGGGTTATGCAAACTCTTCACTAAAAAAAGAGCTTGAGACCATTTTTCTAATGCCAAGTTTAGAGTATGCTTTTATTAGCTCTTCTATAGTTCGTTCTATCTTACCATTTAACGGGAAAATAGAACATTTGGTTCCTCACTGCATACTTTCAGACATACTAAATAAAGGGCAAAAATAATGTATATACTATTTGAAGGCATAGACACCTGTGGAAAAACAACACAGATAGAACTGCTAGCCGAGAAGTTCCCAAATGCTGTTATAACCAAAGAACCAGGTGGAACAGAGTTTGGCAAACATGCTAGAGAGATTTTACTAAACGATTCACTCACATCTAAACGTGCAGAGCTTCTACTCTTTTTAGCAGATAGAGCAGAACATTATGCAGAAGTAGTTAAACCAAACAGAGACAAACTCATTTTATCTGACAGAGGTTTTTTATCTGGTATCGGTTATGCTTTAGCCAATGGTGACTTTGAGTTTGAACATCTCTTAGAACTCAACAAATTTGCTCTTGAAGATACTTTTCCTGACCTTATAATTTTATTTGAAACCACCATGGAGACCTTAACAGAACGAACATCTAAAGAAGAAAAGGTACTTGATGGTATAGAGCTACGAGGGTTAGAGTATCTTATATCAGTTCAAAAGCATATGAGAGAGAGTTTAGAGAAGTTAGATATTCCTTATCTGCTTGTGGATGCTACGGATAGTATTGAGAATATAGAAGAGAGAATATCGAAACGAATTATGGAGATACAATAAGGAATAAATATTGACTGTAGGGTACGGCTTTAGCCTACCGATTAAACCAAATTTATAGAAAAAAAACTTTTTTAACTCAAAGATTAAATTTGACGGTAGGCTGAAGCCGTACCCTACAAAACATCCCTAATAACCCTCAAACTATTCCCATAAAATATCTTCTCTACTTCATCAGTAGAGAAACCATTTGATAGAAGTGCATCTGAAAGCTTAAACATCTGAGAGCAATCTTCTATCTCTACAGGGTTTGGAATCCCATCAAAATCTGAACCTAATCCTATAACTTCTATACCTGCTACATCTCGTATATGTTTTATGTGTCTTAACATCTCATCTAAAGTAGAGAGTTGCAATTTATCTTTTAACTCTCCCTCTACTAAAAAGTTATTGAAGAAGTTAACGCCTGTTATACCACCTTTGTCTGCTAAGGTTTTTAGCATCTTATCACTTAGGTTTCTTGGATTATTTGTCATGGTTCTACTATTTGAATGTGTAGCGATGATAGGTACTTTCGAGTGGGTAATGACATCTTCAAAACCTGCATCGGATAGATGAGAGACATCTATGAGCATCTTTAAAGCATTCATCTCTTCAACCACTTCAAAACCTTTTTTCTTTAGACCTTTATGCTGGTCTTGCCACTCAAAGTTAGAATAACCCAAAGAGTTTTCATAATTCCAGGTTAGGGTAATAAGTGATATCCCCTGCTCTTTAAAATAGTGTAATTTCTCTATGTCACCCTCTATAGCGTCACCCTCCTCTATAGTTAAAAATGCTCCTATTTTATTCTCTTTTTGTGCCAACATTAGGTCGTCATAATTTTGACAAAGAGAAATAGTATTTGAATTCAGTAGAAGCTCTTTTTTGAAATTATCTAGCATAGATACACAGTAGTCATAAGGACTTTCTACTTGTTTGCTGTCTATATACATAGCAAAAAACTGAGCCAAGGCTTCACCTTCTTGTAGTCGTTCTATATCTACTTTTAAACTGTTCTTTTTTAGCACTTCATTACTCTCTAAAAGTAGAGATGCTGTGTCACAATGTAGGTCTATAAAGTTCATTTTTTCCTATCTTTTATACAATATTTTAAATTTTCTCTATTATAACAGATTTGTGAATATTATTTTAACCATTCTAGCAC